>Ga0081455_10002996_pt1 | contig 19703 bp, 22 predicted proteins | sample TabmetS3T2R1_FD_70207 | JGI IMG/M metagenome (GOLD analysis project Ga0081455, IMG submission 70207) | Tabebuia heterophylla rhizosphere microbial communities from the University of Puerto Rico - S3T2R1 | ecosystem: Host-associated > Plants > Roots > Rhizosphere ... | reverse complement strand
TGACCAGTCAAGCAGTGCCACCGGATGAACATCCCTGGGTGGAGAGCACCGGCACGACGGCCCGATACCGCCAGCTGCGGAACGCCGTCCGCAGGCGATACCGGCAAACGAGAAGGCTGACCGAGACGGCCAGTCGCGATCCGCTGTTCAATCCCGGGGCGGCCTGGGTGAGCAATCTCAGCGCGGAGCCCGTGATCTTTCGCGAGGTTCTTGACGACCTCGTACGGCAGGCTTCTCAGGGTCTGCTGCGCTGCCTAATCCGACATCGACCGGTTGAGGCCGCGATGGAGGGGGACGAGGTCAAATCAGTGATCTTCGAGGATCTGCAGACCAGGGAGAACGTGACGATCATGGCCCACTACGTTCTCGACGCCACGGAGGAAGGCGACTTACTGCCCTTGACCGGGTGTGAGTTCGTGGTGGGCGCGGAGTCCGCCGCGATCACCGGTGAGCCTCACGCCTTGAACGGCCCGGCGGATCCGCTGGACCAGCAGGCGATCACCTGGTGTGCGGCTTTGGAGTGGCGGCCGGGCGAAGATCACACTCTTGATCGGCCGGCCGCGTACGAGTTCTGGCGAAACTATCGGGCAGATTTCTGGCCGGGACCTCAACTGGGCTGGGCAACCCCGGAACCCGAGACTGGCAAGCCTCTCAACCGTCCGCTGTTCGCGACATCCGGCGAGCAGGACCTATGGACGTTCCGCCGGATCCGGTATGGCGGCCACTACCTCTCTGAGGTGCCAGATGTGACACTCGTCAATTGGCCCCAGGTCGACTACTGGCTCACACCACTGCTCTCGGTGACTGAGGCAGCGCGGCAAGTCAGCTTGGAAGGGGCTCGTGAGCTATCCCTCTGTTTCGTGCATTGGCTCCAGACGGAGGCAACTCGCCCCGACGGTGGCACGGGATTTCCGGGATTGCGGCTTTGTCCCGAAGTGCTCGGAACTGCAGACGGCCTCGCAGCGGCCGTGTATGTGCGCGAAAGTCGCCGGATCGCGGCGGAGTTCACAGTGTTGGAGACCCATGTTGGTGTGGAGGCTCGTCCGGGCGCTGACCGCGCCGAGGCTTTTCCAGACACCGTCGGCGTCGGCTGTTATCGAATAGACCTACATCCCAGCGCAGCAGGACGCGGATATCTTGACATCGCGACCTATCCGTTTCAGATTCCGCTGGGCGCCTTGCTTCCGCAGCGGCTTGAGAATCTGCTGGCGGCTGGCAAGTGTCTGGGCGTCACTCATGTCACGAATGGCTGCTACCGGCTCCATCCGGTGGAATGGAACGTCGGCGAGGCCGCTGGTGCATTGGCGGCGTTCAGCGTCAGCCATCGAGTCAGTCCACGGGCGGTACGAAGCAATCAGGGGCTGCTCGCTGACTTCCAGCGCACGCTTGTCTCGATCGGTTTCCAGCTGCGCTGGCCTGCCGAGATCGAGACCGCGGTGCGGTAAGTCACACAGTGGCGTATCGGGAGTATGTGACGCCGTTGCGGAAGCCCTGTGTCTCGAGCAGTTTCAGTCTCGGAAGCTCGAATCCATCGGGAAACAGCCGGCGGCCCCGCCCCTGTACGACGGGGTAGACAAACAGCCGGTACTCATCCACCAGGCCCGCGCTGATCAAGGTGTGGCACAAGGTGATGCTGCCGGTGACCACGATGTCCAGCCCTTGCTGCTCCTTCAACTCCTGTACCTGCTGGACGGGATCTCCTGAGAGGACGGTGGTGTTCTGCCACTGGGGATCTGTGATGGTCGAGGACACCACGTACTTGCGGACCTCGTTGAGATACTTCGTGATGCCACTCGTGTCGTCCGATTGCTTGGGCCAGTAGCTGCGCAGATCTTCGAAGGTTTGTCGGCCAGTGAGGAAGGCGTCACTTCGGCTGTCCTGCCGGTGCAGCTCCTCAAGTAGATCTGACTGATCGCCTTGTCCCTGCGGGTCGAACCAGTCACCCAGCATCTCGATCGAGCCGTCGACGCTGATGTTCTGGGTAACGACCAGTGCACGCACTGCAGCTCCTTGGATGATCGTCTGTTTCGTTTCTATAGATCAGACTCGCTCCTGCTGACTAAATCATCGGGGAATCCGCTCGCCAGGTTGCTGTCGCCTGGGTTCGGCGGTGAACATGGCCCCGTGACAAAGCCGCAGCACCGCGCCGATAGGTTCATCGATCCAGAGGCTGATCCACGGGAGGGAGGCGTCTCGCTCGGCGACGAGCGTGACACCCTAACCGAATACCTGCGGTTCCAGCGCCTCACCCTTCAGCTCAAGTGCGAGGGTCTGGATGCCACCCAACTCGCCCGCCGTGCCGTTGAGCCGTCGACAATGTCGCTGCTTGGTCTGGTACGACACCTGGCCGAGGTCGAGCGTAAGTGGTTCCGGCAACGGTTCGCGGGCCAGGACGTACCAAATCGGTATCAGTCCGAGGCTGAGCCTGACGGCGACTTCGATGGTGCCGTCGGCGATCAAGCGGTCGTGGACGAAGCCTGGGCCGCATGGCACGACGAGGTTGCCTTCGCTGAACGATTCACCACGGACACTGACCTGAATTTCGTCGGCCGCGATGGAGCGGGTCACCCGATCTCACTGCGCGAGCTGCTGGTCCACATGATCGAGGAGTACGCCCGGCACAACGGTCACGCCGACTTACTGCGAGAGCGCATCGACGGGCGCATCGGTCAATAGGGAAGTGGTCCCGGGAGGTACCCCGGCGCGAAACTGGCGATCGTCCGCTCAAGCTGGCTCAGATACCCAGCGCGTCGAGCGCCAGAACGATTGCGCCAGACGCCAGGAGTACCCCAACAACAAGCCTGGGTGTCACCCCGCTGCCGGGGCGGGGTGCCACATTCTTTGCTGCGCGCCAGTAAAGGAGGACTCCACCCAGAAACAACGCCGCCTCGATCGGGATCGACACGATGGGTACTCGCCAAAGCCCGAAGCCGAGCAACGGGAGGTTGCCGGCATTGCCGGGCAGAATCGGCATATCCCCGCGGTGCACGATGAGATCAAGCACCCAATGCGAAAATGCGACGCCGCCAAGCAGCAGGCCAAGCCGCCGATCCCAGCGCCACCAGGCCACAGCGCCGAATGCGACCGATAGAACAAGTGCTCCGATCAGCGAGTGGGTGTAGTCAGCGTGAATCACCACCTTGCCGTAGCCACCGCCTGGCAGCGTCTCAATCGTCTCTATTCCGAGCAGGAACAAGGGAATGAACACAACGTCCAGCCACTGAGTGGCCAGCATCAAAGACCACAAGGGCGCCCGATGATCAAGCGATTTCGCGCCAGCGGCGATGCCGTAATGCCCAGTGATCACTTTCGTCCCCGGGACGGCCGCGGTGGCCACGACAGTCGGCTATCCAAGAAGCCACACACACCGATGAACAGCACAAAGCTCAGCAGAAAGGCCACCACGTTGACCTCCGAATCGAGATCCGTCCACGGGAGGCGTAGCTACCTCTCGAGAACTCGCACTCTATCGTCCTGGGCCGACGCCTAATCCCTGAAAAGTTCACCCTAGTTGCACAACGCACCGGCGTGTCGGGCCTATATCGACCCTCTGGAGTGAAGTTTCCAGGGATTCGCAAGGCGAACCGCGCTCGACCCTTACGCGTCAGAGTTGGCCCTCCTAAGTGGAAGGACGAACCGGGCGAAGCAAAAGCACGACGCCTAGAGCAGCCACCCAGAGGCCCCAACCGCTGCTCCCAATGAGGCCGGCGAGGTCGAACACAGGAAACCCGGGCAGAGCCGTTGCCAAGATGTCGCCCTGATTGAACAGGTAGAGCACGCTGACGATCAGGCCGACTATGCCGAGCCAGCGCGGCAGCACCTGACTGCGGAGAATGATGATGCTGAGGGTGACCGACCAGCCGATCCCCAGCAGTTGACCGAGGTGTTCCCCCAGAAGAGCTCCGCCGAATTGGTGCTGGGCGAGCCACGCAGCCGCTAACGCGGTCTTGTTCGCTGCGTCGCCCTCTTGATACATCTGTGCCAGCGGTGGCACCACGAACACCCAGCGCAGGAAGCCAATCAGCGCGAGTACGACCGAGATGGCGCCGGCGAAGGTGGCAACCCAGAGTGCTGCGTCGTCGCGCCGCCCAAGCACGGTTGGCAGGAGCAGGATCGGCACGAGCAGGATGGCGTACGTCCACGCTGTGGCGAACCACGTCCATACCAAGCTGGGACCACCGGCCGCGAACCTGGTGAGCACGACATCGGCTGGCTCACGAAGGATGTCCGGCCAGTCGAATGTCGACGACAAGATGGTCGCCGCGGTGGCGAAGGTAACAGCGCCGATCAGGAACAGAGCGCCAGTGACACGTCGCAGGGCGGCGCCACTGCTCGGGGTGGTCACAGCGTGCCGCCTCTCCAGAGCTAGTCACAACTGAATCACGCTCACCTTGTCATGCGCATGGAGTTTGAAGTCTGCGACTCGCAGGGAAGGCGAAGAGGAGGTCGCATTCCTACCGTCGGTGATGCCGAGATCACCCACCGAAGGAGCACTCAGCATGACCACCATGACCATCCAGAAGCCGCCTCGCAACGGCGTTGACGTCCCTACGCTGTCACCACCCTTGACGCGGTGAAGGGGTCCCCCCGAACTGTCCCGATTCGAGTTCCGGGCAACTAACGAATGGATCAGCGGTACTCACAGCGGCTCCGTGATCCACGGCTTCTACAGCGCCGGACAGGAGGACACGACGCGTACGGTCCCGTTCACCTACGACGCCGACCATCCCGCTCTCCTAGTCGGATCGAACCATGGGCCCGACGCCCGCCGACTCCTGCTGCACGCCATCGCCGCCTGCCTGACGGCGGGTCTGGCGAATATCGCGAATCAGCGAAGCGAACATCCCACGCTGCGTGGGATGTTCGCGCTGTGCATGGCCTGCATGCCGGGTACAGCTTCAACGTCCCACGCTGCGTGGGATGTCGACGGCCCAATCTGCGCTTGCGAGGAAGCCGCGGGGGAATCCCCAGAGAAGGTTGCCGTCGGAGAACATGCCGCCGGAGTACCAGCGCTGGTCAATGGTCCCGCCGCCATCCTCATTCTGCGTCGGCTGCTGGCACGACCTCGCAGGAGCCAACCAAGTCAGATTGCCGCCTGCGCGTACGGGCGACCGGCAATGCGCTTTGGAACGTGGCGCCCGCGCTCGGCGTACGCGCGCGCCCGGTGGCTGGACAGCGCAAGCAGCACCATAATGCTGAGGCCGACCGTCGGCAGGCTGGTAGCGAGGGTTACCGCTTCGGATCCATTGGCATTGCCGATAAAGGCGACGGTGGTAGTCACCACACATGAGAGCATCAGCAAGACCCGAGCCCAGTTTCGACCGAAGAACACGGCTACCGCAAGTCCAATATCAACCAGGCTGATGAGGCCGACCAGGCTGCCCGCGAGGATCAGAGCGGGGCGGCCGCCCTCGATCGTCACTCCTTCCAGCCCTTGCAAGTACCGGACCGGGATCAGCAGCAGGAGCAGCGCGATGGGCAAGAACGCGATTCCTCGGAAGAATGCCACGCCAGCTCCGAAGACGATTTGCGCTGGTCGCTTGTCCCGGCTGTCGGTGTGTTCCGCCTTGGCGATCTCGGGTACCTCGATGCGCCCCACCTCGATGATCGGCAGGTCGCCGTCGGTGATGATCAGATCACCACCGCCGTTGCGGCTGTGGTATCCGGTGGAGAAGTTCTTGATCACCTCCACCTCGACCTCCGGTGACGCTGCCGTAACGGTGTCGACTATGTAGTCGCGTTCGATGTCGGTGTTCTCTTCGATCTTGTGAGTGACCTGCAGGGTGAACAGGGAGAGTCCGACGCTCTTGTCGTAGGTTCCGCCGGCGAGCCAGTCGACGCAGTATCCGCCAGGGAGCATCCAGCCCTCTGGGCAGCGCCAGAACCGTACGTGGTGCCGCTTCGACGGGCTGCCCGCAACCTCTTGCTGGTAAGCGAAATCTTGCTGGCGATCAAACAGATGCAACGGACTCACGGGCGCCTCGGTATAGCTGCGCCGGCTTAGCGTCGAAGTCAAGATCTTTCTGCCGCTGGTCAGACTCAGGTCGTCGGCCCGGGTCCAGCCGGCTCGCGTCATGGCTGCATGAACCTGTGCTTCATGACCGCGCAGCCCCAGGTTGATCGGATCCCCGAGCAGGCCGTCGCTGGTTCGGGCTCGGCCGATGAAGTATCCAGGGACATAGACCCGGGTCAAGATGCGGTGCACCCGCGGCAGCAGGAGGTAGGTGAGAAGTACCCAGAACACAACGAGTAACAGCATTGGCCATCCGGGCCGGATGCTTTCCCGAAACACCAGATAGGCCAGCCATATGGTCGCAAGACCGGCGAAGGCGAACAGCACCCCGTCCACTACGTCCATGACCGAGGGCCGCCGCTCCCGGCTGCGCCGGATCGCCATGGACTCATTGTGGTCGAAGGCCTGATTTTGCGACATCCCGGGAAAGGTGATGACCATCGCTATCCATCCTCGAGAAATTGAGGGCTGGACGTATCGGTGATGAACGAGCACCCTACATATTGCGCACTGAGGCCGCGACCGAGGGTCGCAGTGCGGTTAGATCCAGACGATTCCAACTACTGATAGCGGAACTGGGGGTGGGGGCAATGGCGCTGGATGCGACATATCGCCGCAGCGTTGAATTCTGGAAAGGCACCGTGCTGGAGGTGTCTGACGATTGGTCCAAGCCGACACCGTGCACCGACTGGGATGTACGAGCGCTCGTCAATCACGTTGTTGGTGAAGATCGCTGGACAAGGCCGCTAGTAGAGGGGATGACCATCGCCGACGTAGGAAATGCACTCGATGGTGATCTGCTTGGCGATAACCCGAAGGGGTCGGCTAGCGCAGCAGCAGACGAGGCCCTGACCGCGGTCGCCGAAAGGCTGCCGGCAGGCGGCAAGGTTCATCTTTCGTATGGTGAAGAGGACATCGAGGAGTACATCCGCCAGCTGGTTGCTGACCACTTGATCCACGGCTGGGACCTGGCTGCCGCCACCGGTCAGAATCGCGACCTCGACCCGCAGCTTGTCGAGGAGGTCGCAGTGTGGTTTCGGAATCGTGAGGAGATTTACCGCTCAGGAGGGGCCATAGCGGACCGGCCAGAGTCTGCCGCCGGCGGCAACCCCCAGGCGGACCTGCTCATTGCATTCGGGCGCGATCCCGACTGGAAACCCGGTGATCGTGTGCAACCGGGCTGAGGAGGAGCGAGGGTCATAGTGTCCCTGCCCGAGCGGTGACGACGTCGGCGGCTTCTCAGGGCGATCACCAGCGAGCGGGAGCAAGCAATCAGGCTCAGGACGCGTAGGCGCTGATCCCGAGCAGCTGATCAACGGTGGTAAAGCGATAGCCCCGGTCGGCCAGCCGATCGATCAAGGGACCGATGGCCGCAACGCTCTGATCTCGTGCACCACCGCGGGCCTCCACACCATCGTGGAAGATCAAGATCGTTCCCGGCCGCGTAAGCCGTGCGGCCGATGTGGCGAGCGTGGCCGCTGCTGGCTGAAGGATCTCCAGAGGATGAGCGAAGGTTCCCGACACGACCTGAAGGTCGTGTTGCCGCAGCGTGCCCAACACCCAGGGCCAGTGGCAAAGCCATGGCGGCCGATACAGCGCAGGCGTCAGACCTGTGATCGAATAGAACACCTCCTGGGAGCGGATGATCTCGATCTCCTGCCGCGGCTGCTTGACATAGCGGGTGAACGAATGGCTATAGCTGTGGTTGCCCAGGACATGACCGCTCTCGACGACCCGCCGCGTTGTTGATGGAAAGCGTTGCGCACAACGCCCGACCTGAAAGAAAGTCGCCTTGACGTCGTACCGATCCAAGGTGTCCAGCAGCTGTGACGTGTAGGGCTCGTTCGGCCCGTCATCGAAGCTGAGTGCGACGACCTTCTCCTCTGTCTCCGCCTCGAATGGGAACGGGCCGAAGAGTTGGGAGCGGGGCCGGAAGCCGGTCCAGTACGCCGCGGCGCCAAGGGCTGAAACACCGACTGCTACGACCCGCCCCGCCGCTGCCAGCCAGCTCACGGGCCGTGCCAGAAGTTGGCCAGACCATCGAAGGCCGCCGGCCCTGCACCTGTCGCAAAACCGAGCGAGGTGAGGCCGACGACCAAGATCCCGAACACCACTCGGCGGCGGACGAGAACAGGTGAGACGGATCGCGGTTCCGACCGAAAAGCCGGTGCCATGCCGAACGTTTGCCGCTGCGATAGCCGGTTCAGCCAGTAAGCCAGCAGGTAATACACCAGAAATGTCACGAAGAAGTTGTAGAGCAGCCCACGCTGTAGCCGGCGGGCCGAGGTGGTCACGACGTTTCGGCGATTCCAGCTGACCTCACCGCGTCGCCGCAGTCGCCGCAAGAGATCAAGCTCATCGCCACCCTGGGTAAGTTTGAGGTCGTATCCGGGGAACGCGTTACGCCGGATGGCAAAGTTGGTCGCGCTGACGTAGAACACGAATCCGGTCAGTGCATAGATGACGGTAACCAGCCCGAAGAGCAGGGCCGGATAGGCCTTCGCCCACCATGAAGGGTTCTTGTAACGGCAGGGACCAGCAACAGCGACGACTTCTTCGGACTCGGTGAAGCGGGCGTCGATGGTACGCAGCCAATCTCGCGGCTGGGTGGTGTCGGCATCAGTGGAAATGATGATCTCGCCCATGGCGCAATCGACCCCGCGCTGTCGCGCCGCGCAAACTCCCTGTTCCAGCTCCTGTACGACCCGAACGCCGTACCGGGAGGCGATAGCTGCCGTCTCGTCCCGACTGTTGTTGTCGACGACGATCACCTCATACGTGCCGTCGTAATCCTGGTGCAGCAACGAGTCGAGCGCCTGGCCGAGGTACGCCGCTTCGTTGTATGCCGGGACGACGACAGAGAACCGCATCTGGGCGCGCGGCTGTTGCATCGACACTCCTTCACCGAATACCCCCGCATCCGCGTGGCGGCGAGTCGACCCCCGTGGTGCGAAGCCAGTTCAACACTTTAGGGGAACCGACTCCTCGCCGCCGGAGGTCCGGCGATCACGTGGAGACGAGAGGTAAATCAGATCCAACTTCTGAACCACATACGCGACAGCCACTGTGGATAAAGCAAAAGCTCGTCGGTAAGAATCGGATAGATATAGGCAAAATTCGCGGCCACCAGGGCAACGAATGCCCCGACAACGATGGCGCCGATCATTCGGCGGTCGCCGGCGCGCGCGTCTCCGAGGATCCATCCGGCACAAAGCGCTATAGCCATCGCGGAAAACGGGATGATCGCGATCGCATAGAAGAAGAACAGCGGACGCGAATGGAAGGCAAACCAGGGCAACCAGCTGCTCAGCACACCGACGACTGGAACGCCGAAACGCCAATCGCGACCTCCCACCCACAAGATCACCGCGGCCACCAGAGCGAATACTGCAACCCACCACAGCGCAGGCGTCCCAACACCGCTGATCACGCGAATGCAGTTGTCGGGCCCGAGGCAGCCGTCGGTGCCCGGTTTGATGTTATTGACGGCGTCGATCCCGATCGGTCGAGCCACGATCAGCCAGCCGCTCGGATCAGCGCGGTAGGTGTGCTGAGCTTGATTGATGAAGTCGCCGGTATGGAAGTTCCAGATGTCGTACTGGTAGTGCAATAGCGAGGCAAGCGGCGTGCCGAGCACCCGTACTGTGGGGCTTCCCGGGTGCTGCGCCCCCCACTCGCGGTCGTAGCCTCCGCTGGTCAGCAACCAGCCGGACCATGTGGCGACGTACACCAGCAGGCTGACGACGACCAGCGACACGAAGGCCGGGATACCGTCCCGAATGATGGCGAGCTTGGCCCGTGCTCCAGCACCGGCCAGCCGTCGCGCACCAATGTCCCAGGCCAGCGACAGAAGTGCGAATGCGGCGAGTGGGTACAGCGCGTTCCACTTGCTGCCGAGTGCCAGACCGAAGCAGACCCCGGCGGCGATACGCCAGGGCCGCAGTACCAGAGCAGGACCGAACCGCCCGGCAAGATCCCCGAGCTCGCGGTGCTCAAGATATCGAGCCAGGCGGTTTCGGAACCATTCGCGGTCCGCGACCAGGCAGGCGACAGCGGCCACCACAAAGAACGCGAGAAAGATGTCGAGCAGTGCGGTACGCGACATGACGAATTCGAGGCCGTCGAAGGTGAGCAAGATCCCGGCGAGACCGCCGATCAAGGTCGACTTGGAGACCCGGCGAACCAGCCTGATGGTGACCATGATCAGCAGCGTGCCGAATACCAGGGAGGCAAACCGCCAGCCAAAGGAGTTCATGCCGAACAGGTACTCGCCGCCCGCGATCAACCATTTGCCCAGCGGGGGATGCACGACGAATGCGGCGGTGTCCTGCATCACGTCCACGTTGCCGGTGATGATCTTGGAGTTGGCGTCGCTTGGCCAGTTCCGTTCGTAGCCGAATTTCAGCAGGGAGTAGGCATCTTTGGCGTAGTAGGTCTCATCGAAGACCAGCTTGCTGGGATATCCGAGGTTGACGAGGCGGATCACAAACGCAATCGCGCCGATGATCAGTGTCACGATCCAACCATTGAGCCGGTCGCTGGGCATCTCGACCCGCAGGCGCTCGATTGTCGTCGGCGGGCTGATCGGCCGCTCCGGCAGCAGGCGTGGCGCGGAGCCCGGAGTGATCGCTGCGGCTGAACCAACGAACCCAGTTTCAGGCTCGAGGACTTGGCGCGTCACTCGCCCATCGTAGGTGGAGCAGGTCCGCGCACCGCGCCAGCGACCATCCTCCGCCACCTTCGGTTTCCTAGGTGCATGCCAGGTGCAGCGTCAACATCCCACGCAGCGTGGGATGTTGACGCACCTGGCTTTCGTATTGCCTGCACTGCTTGCAAACCCGTGGAGACCGTATGGAACCTGGGTCTAGGTAGGAATCCGAGAGCGTGATCTGGGAGGCTGAGGCGGTGGCGTACGAGGACTCAGCCGGAGTCGTGGTGCTCGCGGCGACGCCGATCGGTGATCTCAGGGATGCCTCGCCGCGGCTGATAGCCGAGCTGGCCAATGCCGATGTGATTGCGGCCGAGGACACGCGCCGTCTGCGGCGGCTGCTGGCACGGTTGGGAGTCGAGACGGACGCGCGGATCACGTCGTACTTCGAGGGGAACGAGGCGAGGCGCACTGAGGAGCTGGTCCGCGCGCTTGATGAGGGAGCTCGAATCGTCGTCGTCAGCGACGCAGGGATGCCGTCGGTGTCCGACCCCGGCTATCGGATCGTCACTGCCGCAATAGCACGCGGCTTCCGGGTCACCGTAGTACCCGGTCCGTCGGCGGTGCTGGCCGCCTTGGCAGTTTCCGGGCTTCCGGTTGACCGGTTCTGCTTTGAAGGTTTCCTGCCGCGCAAGGCATCCGAGCGTGAGCGGCGACTTGCCCAGCTGGCGACCGAGCCGCGCACCATGATCTTTTTTGAGGCCCCGCATCGAGCGGCTGTGACGCTTTCGGCGATGGCCGCGACCCTCGGAGCCGATCGTCCTGGAGCCGTTTGCCGTGAGTTGACCAAGACCTATGAGGAAATTCGCCGTGGGTCGCTGCACGAGCTTGCGGAGTGGGCGGTGCCCGAGGTGCGGGGAGAGGTAACTCTGGTCATTGGCGGCGCGAGCGAGCCGACTGCAGATCTGGAGGCGGCCGCCGATGCGGCGCTCAGCCTCGCGGCTGGCGGGATGAGACTGAGGGCTGCGACGGCTCAGGTGGCGCGGGAGCAGGGCTTGGCAAAGAACGCTGTCTACGAGCTCGCCCTGAAAACGCAACGCCCACGGCGTCGCCGGGCCGTCTCAGAAGACAAAATGCCCCGCTGCTGATGCATATCCAGGAGATGCGACAGTTGGCGCGTGGAGTTGCCTGCTCTGCCTGAGCCACTTCCGGTACCGGTGGTGGACTCGCATTGCCACCTCGACTCCACGCTGGCCAAATCCGGCCTCCAGCCCGAGGACGCATTACTGATGGCGGCTGAAGTGGGCGTCACAAGGATTGTCCAAATCGGATGCGATCCAGAAGGCTGCCGCTGGGCGGTCCAGGCTGCTGAGCGCTGGCCAGCCGTGATTGCCGGCGTTGCGATCCATCCGAACGATGCCGCGCGCATGGGACCCGGGCTGCTGTCGGGTCTGGAGCTGGTGGAAGCCTTGGCCGAGCATCCGCGCGTGCGAGCAGTGGGGGAGACGGGGCTGGATTACTACCGCACAACCGATGCTGCAGGTCAGTCTGTGCAGCGGGAGGCATTTGCTGCCCATATCGCCTTCGCCAAGGCCTTCGACAAGACTCTCGTGATCCATGATCGCGACGCTCACCGCGACATTCTTGATGTGCTTGATTCCGAAGATCCGCCGCTGCGGATCGTCATGCATTGCTTCTCCGGAGATGATCAGTTCGCGCGAGCGTGTCTGGACCGCGGCGCTCACCTCTCCTTTGCCGGCACGGTCACCTTCAAGGCCAATGATCAACTGCGCGCTGCGTTGGCCGTGGCTCCTCTTGATCGAGTACTTGTCGAGACCGATGCGCCCTACCTCACCCCGATGCCGTTTCGAGGCAAGCCGAACGCGTCCTATCTGATCCCGCACACGGCGCGCTTCCTTGCCGCCACCCTCGGCATCGAGCTGGAGCGCATGTGCCACGCGCTCAGCGACAATGCCGATGCCGTATTCGGCGGGAGTTGGTAGCGGATGGAATTCCGCGACGTGCTGCGCCGACGCCGGATGATCCGCTCGTATCAAGTGAATCGGCAAGTGCCGGCCGACGCGCTCGAGGCGATTCTGGGCGCGGCGCTACGGACGCCCTCGGCCGGATTCACTCAGGGTGTCTCGCTGCTGGTACTGAGCTCGGCCAGGGAACGCGAGACCTTCTGGCAGGCCGCGGCAGAGGCCGACAGCAGATGGCTCCAAGGCATGCGGACTGCGCCGGTGCTCGTTCTGGTCTGGACCAGCGAGATGGCATACCTGGACCGCTACGCCGAGCCTGACAAGGGCTGGACCGACCGCGATCCGGCGCGATGGTCGGCGCCGTACTGGTTCGTCGACGCCGGAATGGCAAGCATGGCGGCACTGCTATCGGCGGTCGACCACCATCTAGGCGCCTGCTTCTTCGGCATCCCGGTGGACCGGATTTCCGCCGTACGCGAAGCCTTCGGCGTGCCGGCCAGTCAGCTAAGCGTCGGTGTCATCAGCATCGGATACCCGGCTCTGGCGCCGGGGATGAGTCCTGAGCTCAACGAGATGACCCCCGAGCCATTCGACGAGCGCAGGACGGCGCCTGTCGAAGGGCACGCTCCAGCACGCTCAGCCCCTGTCACGGGCTCGCCCACGCGCCGTCCGCGGAGGCCCTTGGCGGAAAGCATTCACCGCGGCACGTGGTCGTAGGTCTCAGATTTTGGGCGTTTCGGCAGCTCGCTCCGTTATAATTCCGTGACAACATCCGGACCGACGTCCGGTTGTGAAGACACATTGAGGTCCCAGATCACCGACCGGACCACCTCGGGGGAGTGCTGTGCGGAAGATCATCCCTGTGGTCGCCGCGGGAGCGACCACACTAGCCCTGGCCGGAACAACCTTCGGCTACGCAAATCTCAACAAAACCGTGACGCTCTCCATTGATGGGCAGACAACGCAGGTTCGCACCAGCGCGGACACCGTGAGCGCGCTGCTGTCGAGTAGAGAAATCGAAGTCACCAGCCATGACGTGGTAGCTCCGAACTTGGATGCCAAAGTCAAGGACGGCACCCGGGTCGCCGTCAAGTTCGGGCGGCAAGTCAGCTTCACTATCGATGGGGCAAAGCAGACCATCTGGACCACGGCAACCACGGTCAATGATGCGCTCGATGCGCTTGGTATGGACCTTGCTGGCGCGGAGCTGTCTGCCAGCCGCAGCTCAGGCATTGGACGGGAAGGCCTCGCCATCCTCATCGCTACGGAGAAGCAAGTCGTCATCATCGACGCCGGCAAGAAGCGCACCATCACCACCACGGGGCAGACGCTGGCAGATGCTCTTGCGGCGGCCAAGATCACGGTGGACAGTGACGACAAGCTGAATGCGGACCCGAACACGCGTCTGGTTGATGGCGCAAAGTTCCGCTTTACCCAGGTTGATATCAAGACCAAGACCAAGAGGGTCAAGGTCGACTACAGCACAGATCGCAAGAAGTCGAGCAAGCTGAACAAGGGCGTCACCAAGATCGACACACACGGCGTTTCTGGCGTACGTGCCGTGACCTACAAGATCGTCCGGCACAACGGCGAGATCGTCAAGCGAACCAAGATCAAATCTAAATTGCTCAAGAAGCCCGTGACCAAGGTGGTCTTGGTCGGTACCAAGACGGACAAGAAGAGCTCAGGTTCCAGCGGCTCCAGCACCCCATCGGGGAGCGTCTGGGACAAGCTCGCGCAGTGTGAGTCCGGGGGGAACTGGTCGATCAACACCGGCAATGGCTACTACGGCGGTCTGCAGTTCAGCCTCAGCACGTGGCGTGCCTACGGAGGCACGGGTTACCCGCACCAGGCGAGCCGTGATGAGCAAATTCGCATAGCAAAGAAACTCCAGGCCGACGCGGGTTGGGGAGCATGGCCGGCGTGTTCGTCGAAGCTGGGCTTGCGTTAGCCGGTGGCAAGCGGGCTGCTCGATGCCACCGCGGTACGCGAGCTGGCGAGCCGGTTGGGGTTGCGGCCGACCAAGCGGCGCGGGCAGAACTTCGTCACTGACGCCAACACCATAAGAAGAATCGTGGCTGCAGCACAGGTGACCGAAGACGACACTGTCCTCGAGGTGGGCCCGGGACTGGGATCACTGACCCTTGGCCTGCTCCAGACTGCCCGCCGAGTGATCGCGATCGAGATCGACGACCTACTAGCCGCTCAGCTGCCCCAGACGGTCGCCGCGCGGGTGCCGCGGCAGGCCGCCGCGCTTACGGTGATCAACGCCGACGCACTCCGCGTGGACGCCCTGCCCGAAGCGCCGACAGCCGTCGTTGCGAACCTTCCGTACAACGTTGCAGTGCCGGTGCTGCTCCACCTGCTGGCAACCTTCGACAGCTGGAACCGAGGGCTGGTAATGGTGCAGGCCGAGGTGGCTGATCGGCTGGCTGCCGGCCCGGGTTCGAAGACTTATGGCGTGCCGTCGGTCAAGGTGGCCTGGTACGGCGCGGCCAGCAGAGTTGGCACGGTGTCGCCGACTGTCTTCTGGCCGGTGCCGAACGTCGAGTCTGGCCTGGTAACCATCAACCGACGCCCCCAGCCTCAAACATCTGCGACGCGGGATCAGGTTTTTGCGGTCATCGATGCGGCATTCGCGCAGCGACGCAAGATGCTGCGCTCCGCCCTGGCCAGCCTGGCCGGATCCTCGGCAGCGGCCAGTTCCGCGGCAACGGCAGCTGGCCTGGATCCAACAGCCCGCGGTGAGACGGTGGACGTCACCGGCTTCGCGCGGATCGCAGAGCAGATCTTTCGTCCGTAGATAACCTCACAATCATGGCCCCATCTCCGTCAAGGACTGCTACCGGCGTACGCGTTCGGGTGCCGGCCAAGATCAATCTCGCCCTCAAGGTCGGCGCTCCTCGAGCCGATGGGTACCACCCGCTCGCCACTGTGTATCAGGCGGTCTCCATTTACGACGAGGTGCATGCCGCGTGGGCCGATCCGGATGAGTTCGATGTTGAAGTCAGCGGCGAAGGTGCCGATCTGGTGCCCCTCGATGATTCCAACCTGGCGGTACGCGCTGCCAAGCTGCTGGCGCGTACCCACGGGCCGAACGATCACCTCGGTGCGAGCTTGTCGATCAAGAAATCCATTCCGGTGGCCGGTGGTTTGGCAGGCGGCTCGGCCAATGGGGCGGCCGCACTGCTGGCGTGCGCAGTCCTCTGGGACCTCGACGTCACCGCTGATGCATTGAGGGCACTCGCGGCGGATCTCGGCAGCGATGTGCCCTTCGCCTTGCTTGGTGGCACGGCCGTCGGCAGCGGGCGCGGCGAGGAGGTGGCGCCGGCGCTGGCTCAAGGTACGTACCACTGGGTGCTGGCCTATGGCTTTCACGGGCTCTCCACAGCCGCGGTCTATCGCCGGTTCGATGAGCTGAGCCCTGACGCGGCACTACCAGAGGTGCCCGCCGATCTGATGAACGCTCTGCGCAGCGGCGATCCGAGGCTCCTTGCTCGGGCGCTCAGCAACGATCTGGAGCCTGCGGCGCTGGACCTGCAGCCGCGGTTGCGTACCGTGCTGCAAACCGGCCTTGAGTTCGGTGCTTTGGGCGCCCTGGTGTCGGGGTCGGGTCCGACATGTGCCTTCTTGGTGGACGACGAGGCGGCCGCAGTGGACCTGTCGGTATCGCTCAGCGCCGAGGGAGTGTGCCGCGCTGTCCGGCGTGCCACGGGTCCGGTCATCGGCGCCCGGGTGGTCACCTAGCTCGATGGCCACCGTCGCCGCCGTAGCGGGCGAGAAGCAGCCGCAAGCTTCGCGTGAGCTGATCATGCTCGGTGACGTCCAACGCAGCCAAGATCCCGCGCTCAGCGGTTAGCAGCTCCGCCATGGCGGCGTCCACCGCATCTTTCCCAACTTGAGTTAGCTGCACCAGAACGCCACGCCGGTCATCCGGGTGATCCTGTCTGGAGACGAGTCCGCGTGCGGCAAGGCGGTCCACCCGGTTGGTCATCGTTCCCGACGTGACCAGGGTCTCTCGCAGCAGCTGCCCTGGCGAGAGCCGGTACGGCGGGCCCGAGCGTCGAAGCGCCGCCAGTACGTCGAATTCCCACGACTCCAAATCGTGTGCGCTGAACGCGTTCGCCCGGATGCGGTCGAGGTGGCGGGCCAGCCGGCTGATGCGAGAAAGCACCTCCATAGGTGCAACATCCAAGTCGGGACGTTCGCGATGCCAGGCCTCGACGATGGTGTCGACCTCATCCCGGGTCGGCTGGCGGGTCACATCGGGAGTCTAGACGGCTGCGAGCGTCGGAGATCCCGCGCCGCCGAACGGAGCCAGGCTGGCGCGCGCCGCTGTCCTGGACGAGCGAGCAGACATGCTTTTCGTCTGTTGGATTGCTCGCTGCCGCTCGCCGCGGATCGCGCCCGGCAGCCGCTTACTTTGTCGTCGCTCGCCGACGAGAAGCGTGTCGACTCCCTCCTCCGCAGCACAGCGGCGCGCGATCCGATGCGAGCGACGAGGGCGGCGGATTCTCGATGTTCGCGCCGCCGATCTGCAGGAGGAGATGGCGGAACAACGCTCTTCCGTTCGGCCATCTCCGACGAAGACGGCGGCAACCTAGCGAACATCGCAGCGAGCGGAGCAAGCAATCAAATACAGCGCGATGCGCGAGCAGCCCAAGATTCTGTGAAGAGTCTTGACATCGAGAATTGGAGATTGCGATGAGCGACCCTGCGATCAACCCTCAGAAGGAGCTCCGCTAGCTTGCGGCCGTGGCTGAATTTGTACTGGTTCCAGGCGCGTGGCTTGGATCCTGGGCATGGGACGAGGTCGTACCTGACCTGCTCTCGTCCGGGCACGGCACGCATCCATTGACGTTGTCTGGCCTCGCCGAGAAGCAGGGGATCCCGGCCGGACAACAGACTCACGTCCAAGACATCATCGACGAGATTGAGCGCGATGATCTTCGCGACGTCGTCCTAGTCGGACACAGTTACTCCGGCATTCCCGTCGGGCAGGCGGCCGAGCGGATCGGCGACCGGCTGACCCGCGTGATCTTCGTTGACTCCAACGTTCCCATCGATGGCGAGTCATTCGCATCCGCCTGGTACGAGGGCCAGGCCGTGCTCGAGGCCTCCATCGCCGAGAATGGGGGGTTCTGGCGGCCGCTCCCTGCAGCCGACTATGAGGGCCATGGCCTCACAGACGAGCAGATCGAACGAATCGTGGTCGGCTCAACGCCACATCCGGGCGCCACGTTGACCGAGGCCGCCGTAATGTCACGCTCCATCCAGGAGCTCCCGGCAACCTATCTCAAGTGCCTCCTCGACGGACCCGAGCCCAGTGAGAGGGTGGCCAGGCAACTCGCCAGCGAACGTTGGCGGCTGGTCAAGATGGAAACCGGCCACTGGCCGATGTTCTCGCAGCCGCATGAGCTGGCGCAAATCTTGCTCGACGCTGTCCGGAGTTAGACGGCTGTCGCGGTGGCACAGCGGTGGGATTAGCCCTGGCTGAGGCCGACGTCAGTACGCGGCATGGTCGATGCCAGCGCGATGATGCCGACGCAGAGCAATGCAGGCACCGCCATTGTGTGATGGATGCCAAGCAGATTGACCAGAAAGCCTATGAAAGCCGGCCCGACTAAGAATGCGGCATAGCCGAAGGTCACGACGACGGCGAGCGCTCGGCCTCCGCCGATGTGCCCCGACAGCGCGTAAACCTGCGGTGCGATCATGCCAACGCCGAAGCCCACGAGTGCCCAGCCGATGATTAACAGCGGCAGGCTGCTCACCAGCGTGACGGTCAAATAGCCAAGTGCGGCACAGAGACCACCGAAGCGTACGACCGCTCGGCGACCGTAGCGGGTCACGAGCGGATCGCCGAGCAACCGGATTACGACCATGAAGGCGCTGACGGTCACGAGGCCGACGGCGCCCGTCGTCGGGTCCACGCCGGCCACATCGGTGACATGGAGGGACGACCAGTCGAGGGCAGTGCCTTCGGCGAGGCCGAATGCCAGGGCCATGACAGCCAGCACCCAGGCCACTCTGGGAATCCGTGTCCGTACGCCGTCCACCGTGTGATGCACCACGGCGGCCTCTGGGGTGATCTTGACGAGGACCCCGAGCGCCACAAGCGTCAGCGCCGCAATGGAAATGGAGAGCGGCGTGACGACTGCACCACCCTTGAGCCCTAGCAGGGTGGCGAGAAGCAGCACGGCTCCTGCACCGATGAAGTTGCCGATCGACCAGAAGGCATGAAAGAAGCTCATGATCGGCCGATGTCGCGCTGCCTCTACCTGCACACCCATTGCATTCATCGCCACATCCATGGACCCATTGCCAAGGCCGAGGAGAACACTGCCGATGATCGCGGCCGGATAGATCTGTGCCAGCCCGATTGTGATCATCCCGGCGATGAGGAGCGGTACAGCGGCCAAAGTGACCTCCCGAGCGCCGACGGCGTCGGCCAACCGACCGCCTATTTGCATCGAGAGAATGGCCGCGACGCCAGCAGAGAAGAGCATGATCGCGATCTGGGTTGCATTCAAGCCGAGCTTGTCACGGAGCGATGGGAGGGAGCCGCCGAAACCGCCTATCACCGCGCCATTGACGAGGAACATCAACGTCACCGCGACTGCAGCGGGCCGGGCAGCAAGCTTGGTCGTAACAGGCAAAGACGTGGTCATTCAAGGTTTTCTGTATCGATTTAGTAGAAGGCTCTACTCTACGCACGATCGCTCGTGATGGCAAAAGTGATCTCTTCCGAGCTTGGCCGAGCAGATGTGCCCTCAGCCTGTGACAGATGTGCCCTGCGGCGGTGACAGCTGTGCCTTCAGCCTGTCGAAGGGCGCATGTTCGCAACCGCTGATGCACGCCGACCAGGTGATGCGTACTCTTGGCTCTGTCCAATCCAAGGGGGCCGATCCAAGGGTTGGTCAGGTGTGGGGTGAAGCGTCTGGATTCGAAACCGGGCTCGCGAGCGAGCTCCGGATGGGAGGATTGACCGGGCCCCACATTCCCCGGTTGGTCTGTCGGCAGGGCCCGCCTGACTTTGAATCAGGACTAGCGACGTAGG
>Ga0081455_10002995_pt1 | contig 19704 bp, 15 predicted proteins | sample TabmetS3T2R1_FD_70207 | JGI IMG/M metagenome (GOLD analysis project Ga0081455, IMG submission 70207) | Tabebuia heterophylla rhizosphere microbial communities from the University of Puerto Rico - S3T2R1 | ecosystem: Host-associated > Plants > Roots > Rhizosphere ... | reverse complement strand
TTGGAAAGGCGCGCAGGAGATTTCTGACGCGTGAGCGATTGGAAGGAGCGTTCCCATGCAAACAGAGTCATTTCCATTCCAAGGCACCGAGCATCCCACCGAGGATGGCGCCCTCCAGCGCTGGGCGAGCCTCGCGACCGCGACCGCGGTGATGGCATACGGTATCAGCCGCAAGTCGAAGTACGGATTTTTCCTCGCGGCCGCCGCCACGCCGCTCGCCTACCGCGGCGTCGTCGGCGAATGGCCGCGCTTCAACATCGGCCGGAGCGGCGACACACGCGAGGCATTGTCCGGCTCGCGCGGCATTCACGTCCGCGATTCCATCCGGCTCGAGACACCGGTCGATACGGTCTTCGCGTTCTGGCGCCGATTCGAAAACCTGCCGCTTTTCATGACGCACCTCGAGCGCGTCACCGACCTCGGCGGTGGCCGTTCGCATTGGGTCGCACAGGGGCCGGCCGGATCGCTGTACGAATGGGACGCCGCCATCATCAGCGATGTGCCGAACAAGTTGATCTCCTGGCGCTCACTGCCGGGTTCGGACGTCGCGACGGCCGGATCGGTGCAGTTCGAATCGGTCCGGGCCGGCGCCGAAACACAAATCGCCGTGAACCTGCAGTACGAACCGCCGGCTGGTCGAGCCGGCGCCCTCGGCGATCACCAGCGGCAAGAGGCCGAGGATAAAGGCGAAGCTGGTCATTGCGACCGGACGGAAGCGAAGCCGTGCGCCCCCGATGGCGGCATCGAGGATGGACTTGCCTTGCAATCGCTGCTCGACCGCGAACTCCACGATCAGGATGCCGTTCTTGGCCGAGAGCGCCACCAGCACCACGAGGCCGATCTGGGCATAGACGTCGAAGGCGAGCCCCATCCACCACACGAAGCCGATCGCGCCCAGGACGGCGACGCTCACCGAGAGCAACACCGGGATCGGGATGTTCCAGCTCTCGTACAGCGCCACCAGGAAGAGATAGGCGAACAGGATGGCGAGGCCGAGCACGATGCCCGTCTGGCCGCTCGCCGCCTTTTCCTGCAGCGCCGTCGCCGTCCATTCGAAGCTGTAGCCCGGCGGCAGTGTCTGCTTGGAGACCCGTTCCATCGCATCGAGCGCCTGGCCCGAGCTGTAGCCGGGCTTCGGCGCACCGTTGATCACGGCGCCCCGGAAACCGTTGTAGCGCACCATCACTTGTGGTCCCTGCACCAGCCGCGCCTGGGCAAGGGCCCGGATCGGCACCATGGCGCCGGTATTGCTGCGCACATAGACGCGATAGATGTCCTCGATGGCGTCGCGGAAACGGCCTTCGGACTGGACGTTGACCTGCCAGGTGCGGCCGAACAGGTTGAAGTCGTTGACATAGAAGCCGCCCAGCGTCGATTGCAAGGCGTTGAAGATGTCGTTCACCTTCACGCCCAGTACCTGCGCCTTGTCGCGATCGATATCGAGATAGATCTGCGGCGTGTCGGCGGCGAAGGTCGAGAACACTCCCGCGAGCTCGGGCTGCTGGTTGGCGGCCACCAGGAGGCCGCGCATGACCGCGGCGATATCTGCAGGCGACTGGCCCTGCAAGGCCTCGAGCACGTACTGGAAGCCGCCAGTGCTGCCCAACCCCAGAATGGGCGGCAGGTTGAACGGAAAGACGACCGCGCCCTCGATCGATGCGAGCTTGGGCCGCAGACTTGCGATGATCGCGTCGACCTTCTCCTGCGCGGCCGTGCGGTCTGCATAGGGCTTCAGCGGGACCACGAAAAAGGCGCTGTTGGACGACACCACGTAGTCGATGAAGTTGAGCCCGACGACCGATAGCACGCCCTGCACGCCAGGCACCGGCCGGATCATGTTCTCGACCTGGGCCACGATCTCCTGGGTGCGATTGAGCGAGGCGCCTTCAGGCAACCGCATGGCAGCGAAGAAAGCGCCCTGATCCTCGGCCGGCAGGAACCCCTGCGGCGTGATCTTCAGGAGGCCGAAGGCACCCGCGGCCGCGATCGCGACCGCGACGATCCCGAACGCGGCCACCCGTACCAGGCGGCGCACGACGGAGGCGTAGCCGTCGCGCACGCGATCGATTGAGCCCAGCACGTAGCGCATCAAGCCGCGCCGCGCGCCGCCGCGCTTCAGCAGCACTGCGCACAGCGCCGGGCTCAGAGTCAGCGCATTGATCGCCGAGATGATCATCGAGGTCGAGACCGCGACCGCGAACTGCCGGAAGAGCTGCCCGCTGATCCCGGGGATGAAGGCGACCGGCACGAAGACCGAGAGCAAAACCAGCGTGATGGCGATGATCGGTGCGGTGATCTCGTTCATCGCCTTCTTGGTCGCTTCGGGAACCGACAGCTCCGGTTCCTCCTCGATCACGCGCTCGACGTTCTCGATCACCACGATGGCGTCGTCGACCACGATGCCGATGGCGAGCACCAGCGCCAGCAGCGACACGGTGTTGGCCGAGTAACCGATCAGCAGCATCACTGCGAAGGTGCCGATGATCGACACCGGCACAGCCACCAGCGGGATCAGGGTCGAGCGCAGACTGCCCAGGAACAGGAAGACGACGATCGCGACCAGAACGAAGGCAATCACCAACGTATGGATGACCTCGTCGATGGTCGAGGTTACGAACACCGTCGAATCCCAGAAGATCTGGTAGGTAAGGTCTTCAGGGAACCGCTGTTTCAGCTCCTCCATGGTCTTGCGCACGTTTTGGGCGACCTGGACGGCGTTGGCGCCCGGCGATTGGAAAATGCCGATCGCCGCTGCCGGCGCGCCGTTGAAGCGACTGTAGCGCTCCTGCGACTTGGCGCCGAGATCGACGCGAGCGATGTCCTTGACCCGAACCACCGAGCCGTCGGGATTGGCACGTATGACGATGTTGGCGAATTCCTCGGGCTTGGTGAGCCGTCCTTCCGTCTTGATGGTGAGCTGCAGCTGTTGGAATTGCGGGGTCGGCGCCGAACCGATGCGGCCGAGCGCCGCCTGCACGTTCTGGCTCTGCACCGCCGCCACCACGTCGGACGGTGTGAGGTTGAACGCAGTCAGCCGGTCGGGATCAAGCCAGAGTCGCAGCGAATAGTCGAGCGCGCCGAACAGGCTCGCCTGCCCGACGCCGCGGATACGCGAGAGTGGATCGATGATGTTGATGGTGGCGTAGTTGTTGAGAAAGAGCGCGTCGTGCGTGTTCTTGGGCGAGTAGACACTGATCACCTGCAGAAGCGCCGGCGACTTCTTGCGAATGATCAGACCCTGGCGCTGCACTTCCTGCGGCAGGAGTGGCGTGGCGAGCTGGGCCCGGTTCTGCACATTCACCGTGTTGATGTCGGGATCGGTGCCGAGCGCGAAGGTGACGTTCAGCGAATAGCTGCCGTCGGCGGCGCTGGCCGACTGGTAGTAGAGCGCATTATCGACTCCGGTGATCTGCTGCTCGATCGGCTGGGCGACAGTTGCCTCGACGGTCTCCGCGTCGGCGCCGGGATAGAGGGTCGTGAGCGACACCTGCGGCGGCACGATGTCGGGGAACTGCGCCACCGGGATCGAGAAGATCGCGATCAGGCCCGCCAGTGTGATGACGATCGATACGACGAAGGCAAGCCTCGGCCGATCGATGAAGACGCTGGAGATCATGGATCAGCCGCCGGCTGCTGCGGGATTGGAGAGCACCGTCTCCTGCACCATCTGGCCCACCCGGACCTTCTGGATGCCATCGACGATCACCTTGTCGCCCTCGTTGACGCCCGAGGTGATGACGACGTCGGTGCCGAGGTTGGGGCCGGTTTGGATACGGCGTTGCTCGACCTTGTGCTGGCCGTCGACGACCAGCGCATAGTAACCCGACTGGTCAACCTGCAGTGCTGCCTGCGGGATCACGAGCCGCGGCTCCTCGCGACGCTCGCGGATGATCGCCGTCACGAACTGCCCATCGGACAGCGTGCGGTCGGGGTTGGGCACCGTCGCGCGCATGATCAGCGTGTCGGTCTGCTGATCGACCTGCGGATCGGTGAAGTTCCATGTGCCCTTGTGCGGATATTCGCTGCCATCGGAGAGGCGCAGGCGGATGTCGATCTTGATGAGGCCTCCTCCCTCCTTCCGCCGCGCCTCGCGGATCGTCTCGAGGTCGCGCACGCTCACCGGAAAGAGCACGTAGATCGGATCCTGGCTCACGATCGTCGCCAGCACGCCGCTCGCCGGGTTGACGAGGTTGCCGATGGTATAGGTCGTGCGGCCGATGCGGCCGGCGATCGGCGACCGGATATCGGTGTAGTCGAGATTGACCTGCGCCTGGGTGAGCGCTGCCTTGTACTGCAGGATCTTGGCGTTCGCGGTATCGACGGCAGCCTTCTGCTGATCGACCGTCGACTGCGGGCTGTACTGGCGCTTGGAGAGATCGAGCTGGCGGCCGTATTGCAGATCGGCATTGGTCGACTCGGCCTCGGCCGAGGCGAGGTTGGCCTTGGCCTGTTGGACCTGCGCGTCGAACTGCACCTTCTCGATCTGATAGAGCAGATCGCCTGCCTTGACGTCCTGCCCTTCGCGGAACAGGACCTTCTCCAGGAAGCCCTCGACGCGCGCCCGCACCTCGACCTTGTCGATTGCCTTGATGCGGCCCACGAACTCGAACGACTGGCTGATGCCGCGCTTGGTCGCAACGCGCACGCCGACAGCAGGTGCTGCCTGTGCGGCGGCGGTCGGCGCCGGCTTGTCGGCGCCGCGCACAAAGTACCAGGCGAGGCCGGCGACAACGACCAGCGCCACCACCAATGCAGCGATGCGGCTCAAAAGTGATCGGGAGCCTACAGGGCGGGCAGCATCAGGCATCGTGTCCCTCATCGACGTTGAGCCGCTTCGCTATCCATAGCGCCGGCCGGTTGCCCTGCTCGCAGCAAGATTGCCCAATCGTCCAAGGCAGAAAAACAAGAAATTTTAGGGCATTGGCAAATAGAGCATCGCATCGCGTGGCTCGCCGGCGCCAATCACATGCGCGGGATGTTATTTGGGCCAAGCACATTGGCATATCCCTTGCTCGTGGTGTCGGGAACCGACCGCAACCACGCATGAGGATCGCCATGGATTACGTGAAACCGGCCGCTGTCGCACAGGCGATGGTCGATGCAGGGACGGCGAAGCTCGCGCTTGCGCCCACCGATCTCTTCATCCGCGGCATTCTTTCGGGCGCGATCCTGGGCGTGGCGACGAGCCTCGCCTTCACCGGCGCGGTGACAACGGGGCAACCGATTGTGGGCGCCATCATCTTTCCCATCGGCCTGGTCGCAATCGTGCTTCTGGGACTCGAACTGGTGACCGGCAGCTTCGCTCTCCTGCCGCTACCCTATATCGAGGGTCGCGTCTCGTTGCGCGAGGTATGCGTCAATCTTGGCTGGGTGTTCCTCGGCAATCTTGTCGGCAGCGTGCTCTACGGTGTGCTGCTGGCGATCGCCCTCACCGACATGTGGGCGATCGCGCCGACCGGGGTCGCCCAGCGCATCGTGCAGATCGCCGAGGCCAAGACCAACGGCTTCGCGGCATTCGGTGTCGCCGGATGGATCACCGCCTTCGTGCGCGCCATGCTCTGCAACTGGATGGTATGCCTTGCCGTGGTGCTCGCGATGACGACCACCTCCACGGTGGGCAAGGTGGTGACGTCGTGGCTGCCCATTTTTGTCTTCTTCGCCCAAGGTTTCGAGCACGCTGTCGTCAACATGTTCGTCATTCCCACGGGGATGATGATGGGCGCCAAGGTGACGCTCAGTGATTGGTGGCTGTGGAACCAGATCCCGGTCACGCTCGGCAACTTCGTCGGCGGTTTCGTCTTCACCGGCCTTGCGATCTACCTGACCTATCGTCCCAAAACGGTCGCCGTCGGTGACGCGGTTGCCGCACCTGTTCCTGCCGAGTGAACTCCGTGAGCGCGCAGGATTTCCGGCCCGAGCAAAAGCGCTACCTCGAAGGCTTCGCGTCCGGCCTGCAGGCCGGACGCAGCGGTGCGCGCGCCCCTGTTCCCACCGAGCCCGCGACCAGCGGACCGGACGCTGCACATCTCGCCGCCATGGCGCGCGTCGAGGCCGACGGCAAGAAGCTGGTCGATCCGGAGAAATGGAAGCGCGAGGAGCATCCGTTCGATGGCTATGCGCGGCTTTGCGACCAGGCCTCGCGCAACGAATATCCCAAGCCCGCGGATAATTTCCGCTGGCGCTTCTTCGGCCTCTTCTATCTCGCGCCCAACCAGCCCTTCTACATGGCGCGCCTGCGCATGCCCAACAGCATCCTGAGCGCACGCCAATTTGCCGGCATCGCCGACATTGCCGAGACCTGGGGTGCGGGTCATGCGCACGTGACGACGCGCGCCAACATCCAGATCCGCGGCATCGAAGCCAGGAACACCACCAATGTGGTCGAGGCGGTGCAGGACCTCGGCCTCACCTCGCGCGGCTCCGGCGCCGACAACATCCGCAACGTGACAGGTGACGCGACGGCGGGCATCGCGCCGCACGAGCTTTTGGATACGAGACCCGACACCCGACGCTGGCATTTCCATGTGCTGAACGATCGCTCCCTCACCGGCCTGCCGCGCAAGTTCAACGTGAGTTTCGACGGCGGCGGACCGATCCCGACGCTGGAGGAGACCAACGATATCGGCTTCACCGCCGTACAGGTGACCGAAGGCGCCGCCGTGGCGCCAGGCGTTTGGTATCGGCTGGGGCTGGGCGGTATCACCGGCCACAAGGATCTCGCGCGACCGACCGGCGTCGTCGTCGCGCCCCAGGACTCGACCAAGGTCGCCGACGCCATCGTGCGTGTCTTCATCGATCATGGCGATCGTACCAACCGGGCCAAGGCACGCATGAAGTACCTGATCGATGCCTGGGGCCTGGAAAAGTTTCTGGCCGCCGTCGAGGAGAAGCTCGGTTACGAGCTCGATCGTGTCGAGCAGCAACATTTCGTGCCTCGTCCCCCGCAGGACCGGCTGGCCCATATCGGTTTCCACCCGCAGAAGCAGGCTGGCCTTTACTATGCCGGCGTCGCCCTGCCGGTGGGCCGACTCGAGCCGATGCAGATGCGCATCCTGGCCGATGCCGCCAGCGAGTTGGGCGACGGCCATATCCGCCTCACCGTGTGGCAGAACCTTCTCGTATCGGGCATCGCCGAGGCCAACCATACAGCCTTCGCCGATCGCGTCGCCGCGGCCGGCCTCTCGCTTACCGTCTCGCCGTTGCGCGCCGGACTAGTCGCCTGCACCGGCTCCTCGGGCTGCAAGCTCGCCAACGCGCACACCAAGGAGATGGCGATCGCCATCGCCGAGCATTGCGATCCGCGCGTCAAGCTCGACACGCCGATCAACATTCACCTCACGGGCTGCCCGAACTCCTGCGCCCAGCATTACATCGGCGATATCGGCCTCGTGGGCGCGCGCGTGGCCACGGGCGAGGACGACACGGTCGACGGCTACAACGTCGTGATCGGCGGCGGCTACGGCGACGACGCAAAGATCGGCCGCGAGTTCGCGCGCGAGATCAAGGCGGAGGATACGCCGGCCTTCGTCGAGCGACTGCTCGCCACCTATCTCGCCCATCGCGCCGATCCGAACGAGACCTTCCGACAATTCGCCCAGCGCCACGACGATGAAAGCCTGCACCGCCTGGCCGGAGTTTGAGTCATGTCGGTGATGGAAAAGCCCCTGCCGATCGAGGTGCCCGAGATCCCGACCGACATTCCGCCAGTCGCGAACCTCATCCCCGATGATGCGCCGTTCAGCGAGGAGCAACGTGCCTGGTTGAATGGCTTCTTTGCGGGCCTCCTGTCGACCTTCCCCGCGAGCGAGCCGTTGCCGCCCCTGCCGGCCGCGGCCGATCCTGCCTTCCGAGATCCGATGGCGGATGGCGACGACGATGGCGCCCCCTGGCACGATCCGACGCTTTCTCTTGCCGAGCGCATGGAGATCGCCAAGAAGCGACCGCTCCGGCGGCGCATGATGGCGGCGATGGCGCAGCAGGATTGCGGCCAGTGCGGCTACACCTGCGAGACCTACGCCGACGAGATCGCGCAGCACGCCGAGGAACGGCTGAATCTCTGTGTGCCGGGCGGCAAGGAAACGGCGCGCATGCTGAAAAAGCTCATCGAGGAGATGGGCGGCGGCGCGATCGACCCCGATGAAGAAAAAGCCAAGGCCGAGGCAAAAGTGGCGGCGCGCCTCGAGCCCAAGGTACCGGCCGAACGTGGCTATTCGCGCGAGATGCCGGTCGAGGCGCGGTTCCTCTCGCGGACGCTCCTGAACAAAGGCGAATCAGAGAAATCGACCTGGCACATCGAGTTCGACCTTGCGGGCACGGACCTCGGCTACACGGTCGGCGACAGCTTCGGCGTCTATCCCGTGAATGACCCCGCCCTCGTTGCAGCGGTGATCGAGGCCATCAATGCGCCCCCGGACTTTCCGGTCGGCGGCAAGCCGCTGCGGGACGTGCTCGCCCACGACATGTCGCTCGGCGTCGCACCCGACATGCTGTTCGAGTTCATCTCCTACATGGTGGGCGGCGCGCGCAAGGCGAAGGCCAGGGCGCTGGCGCAAGGCGAGGATCCCGACGGCGATGCCGCCATGCTCGACGTGTTGGCAGCGGTGCAGAAGTTCCCGGGCATCCGACCCGATCCCGAAGCCTTCGTCGAATGCCTGGAAGGATTGCAGCCCCGGCTCTACTCGATCTCGTCCTCGCCCAAAGTCGATCCCAATCGGCTCGCGCTCACGGTCGATCATGTCCGCTACGAGATCGACGGCCGCGAGAGGCGGGGCGTCGCCTCCACGCTCCTGTCGCGCGTCCTCGCGCCCGGCACGCCGCTAAGAGCCTATATCCAGCGAGCGCACAACTTCGCTCTGCCGGCCAATCCCGAGACCCCCATCATCATGGTGGGGCCCGGCACCGGCGTGGCGCCGTTCCGCGCCTTCCTGCAGGAACGGATGATCACCCAGGCGCCCGGCGATACATGGCTGTTCTTCGGCCACCAGCGTCGCGTCTGCGATTTCTTCTACGAGCACGAATTCGCGGGCCTGCAGGAGGCCCAGACCCTGACCCGGCTCTCCCTTGCCTGGTCGCGCGATTCGACGCCCAAGACCTATGTGCAGGACCGCATGCGCGCCGAGGCCGCGGAGCTTTGGGCCTGGTTGCAACGCGGCGCGCATTTCTACGTCTGCGGTGATGCCAAGCGCATGGCAAGCGACGTCGAGAAGACGATGATCGCCATCGCCGAGGAACGTGGCGGCATGAGCGACGCGGCGGCCCGCGCTTTCGTTGCCGATCTCAAGAAGAAGGGCCGGTATCAAGCGGACGTTTACTAGCCGCTAGCGCTCCGCGACTCCGATTGCATTTCAGCCGTCTCATCGGCTGTTCGCTCTCAGTTGTCACAAATTTGGCCGCATCCTGAAAAGATTCGCCCGCCCGGCATCCGTAGATTGTGTATCGCGTGGTCGGGAGGGGTCCCGACTGCGCACCCGGACGACGGCTGGATTTGCTGTCCGACGGGAAACGGTGTGTGGGACATCGTCACGGCGACGACAGCGGGCTGAAAGCCCGATGGACTGATCGTGGGGTCTGCTGCCTTGGGGGGCAGCAGACACCTGATTCACGTCCGCGAGCGTGGCGTTACTTGGAGAAGCTACCGCCATGGTCGATCCGATCGCTGGCTGGCGCGAGCGCGCGCCGACAGAATCAGGTCATGATCTGAGGAGAGAGGTTCGCGCGCGGCAAAGGGAGCGCTCGGTCCTGTCCTTTGTTGTCCTGGTTGCATTTACCGTCACGGCGCTGACGGGCGCGATCGCCGCCGTACTCATGGCGTGATCCCGGCACAGCGCTGTCGATGAGCACGACCGCAACGGCGGTCCCTTCCTGATCTGCTAACGAAAAACCCGCCGATATTTGTTCGAGTCGCGGGAAGAACCTTGGCGTCGTTGGCGATCTGAAATATAATCGTACCAAAGTACGCACAACGTACACGATCAAGGGAAGGAAACCGAAATGCTTTCGTTGGAACACAACGATGTCCTGACGCGCGTCGGTCCCGGCACGCCGATGGGCGAACTCATGCGCGAATACTGGATTCCAGCCTGCCTGCCGCAGGAGCTTGTCGCCGACGCCACGCCGACCCGCCTGATGCTTCTCGGCGAGAAGCTGATCGCCTTCCGCGACAGCACCGGGCGAATCGGCATCCTCGATCACCGCTGTCCGCACCGCTGCGCTTCGCTGTTCTTCGGTCGCAATGAGCAGGCCGGCATCCGCTGCGCCTATCACGGCTGGAAATTCGACGTCGAAGGCAACTGCCTCGACATGCCCAACATACCGGAAGACCTGCGCTTCACCGATCGCGTGAAGGCCAAGGCCTACAAAGTGGCCGAGCACGGCGGCGTCGTCTGGGCGTACATGGGCAAGCGCAAGGTCCCGCCGCCGCTGCCGTCGCTCGAAGCACTGATGCTGCCCGAGGACCAGCGCCTCGTCTCCTGCCACCAACGCGACTGCAACTGGCTGCAAACGCTGGAAGGCGATATCGATACGTCGCACTTCAGTTTCCTGCATATCGGCAGCATCGAGCCGGATGACGTCGATCCCAACAATCTCCATCGCTGGTGCCTCATCGACCGCGCACCGCGGTATCACGTAAAGGAGACCGATTGGGGGACGATGTACTGCGCCTATCGTCCGGCGGATCCCGGCAAGACGTTCCACCGCTTCGCCCATTTCATGTTCCCCTTCTTCTCGCTCGTTCCCGACGGAACCTTTGGCGACATGATCCAGGCCACGATGTCGGTGCCTTTGGACGACAGCCACACCATGACCTACAACCTCAGCTGGACGAAACGCGAGATGGGGCTGCGCCACTTCAAGAACGGCAGCCCGTTTCCCGGCGCGACAGGGCAACGCGAGTTCCTGCCGGCGACCGACGATTGGCTGGGGCGCTGGCGGCTCGTGGCGAACCGGGGCAACAACTACCGGATTGACCGCGAGCTGCAGAGCAGCGGCGCCTCGTTCTCCGGTATCGACGGTATCGGCCAGCAGGATCAGGCCATGGTCGAGAGCATGGAAGGACTTGCCGAGGGCATCGTCGACCGCAGCTTCGAGCACCTTGCGTCGAGCGATCGTATGATCGCGGTGACGCGACGGCGATTGATCGAGGCGGCGCAGGCGCATCACAAGGACGGCTCGGTGCCGGCGACGGTCGACCGGCCCGATCTTACCCGCGGCGCGCGCGGTGGATCGTTCATCGCGCCCGAAAGCATGGACTGGCTCGACGCCTATGCCGACCAGTTGCGCAAAGCCCAGAGTCCGAACGGTTTCCTGCAAGCCGCCGAGTAGTCGAATGCGGGCGGCGCCGCGAGACGTCGCCCCGACACCGGAACCAGCCCTTCCCGAGAGAGGGCACCCGCGTCGTCGGTAGAGATCGATAGACAAGGAGGAGGCGCGCCATGGAACGCATGGAGCTGATGCAAACGGCAAGTCCCGCACGGCCCAATCATGCCCAACCCAATCATGCCCAACATCGTCGTCGTGCGGTCATGAGCGGCGCGCTTGCCGCGCTCGCCGCTCCCTTCGTGAGATCCGCGGCGGCACAACAGCAGCAGGCAGCGGCCCTCACGCCCCAGCTCGCCGAGCTTTACGAGAAGGCCAAGCCAGAAGGCGAGGTCTCGATCTGGGCGCCGGGCTCGGCCAGCGTCGAATGGATTCCCGCCGAGTTCGCCAAGCGCTTTCCCGCCGTGAAGGTGAAATGGCTCGGTGACCAGCAGGCGAGCTCCCGCCTCATCGCCGAATCGCGCGCCGGACGCCACACGGCCGACGTCTGGACGTTCTCCCTTGGCGGCACGCTTGAGGTCCAGAAGCGCGGGCTGCTTCAGAAGGTCGATTGGCGCCAGTATGGCGCTTCGGAGAAGGACCTGTTCTTCGACAGCGAAGCCGTGGCGACCCACAACGTCATCTTCGTTCCGGTCTTTTCCAAGAGCCGGTTGTCGCGGGAACAGGTTCCAGGCCAATGGAAAGAGATGCTCAATCCCGCCTGGACGGACAAGCTCGTCAGCGGAACGTTCATGCTGCCAAGGCTCGGCGGCTATCTCGCGATCGAATGGGGGTTCGACGAGGCCGAGCGCTGGATCCGCACCCTGATCGACCAGCGCAAGATGCTCGTCACGACGGCACCTGTCGCGAATTTCCTGAGATCGGGCGAGCGCGAGATGACCGTCGCCGAGAGCACAAGCGGCGCCTTCCTGATGAACCGCGATGGTCTCAATGTCGGCTACAAACTGATGGACATCGTGCCCGCCAGTCAGTTCGTGCTCGGTATGATCAAGAACGCGCCACGGCCGAACGCAGCGCGCCTGCTGATCGCCTGGCTCCTGACACCGGAGGCCAAGACACTCATAGAGCAGGTCGCGGGCCAGTCCGACATCCGCAGTAATTCCGTGTCGCCACTCGCACGCGACATCAAGACCGCCGGTTTGAAAGTCATCTTCGAGGATGAAGAGACGATGAACCAGCGCGCCGAGTATTACCGGAAACTTGTCTCCCTCGTCCGCGGCCAGGGCTAGTGGCGATGGCTGTCCAGGCTGCCGACGTCCTGGCGCCGCCGAGAGCCACGGCGCGGCGCCGGCAGGGCGGGTCGCTGGGATGGACCGGCAGGTTGGTCCTGGGCGCCGCCGCTCTTGCGGCCGTCTACCTGGTGGTGACCCCGCTCCTGTCGCTCCTCATCACCGCCTTCCGCGGCCCGGGCGATCTTCTGCCCATGGAGAAGGGCTCGCGCTGGACTCTCGCCAACCTGGTTGAGGTCTATCTCAATCCCTCCCTGTTCACCGACGTTGTACCCAATACGGCGATCTTCGTTTTGGGCTCGGTGGCGATCACCTTTCTCGTCGCCTTCACGCTCGCCTGGCTGATCGAGCGGACCGACCTGCCCTGGCGCGCGGTCATCTTCACCGTAGTTCTTTTTCCCCTGCTGGTGCCGGGCATCGTCGTCGCCTTTGCCTGGACGCTGCTGTTCGCGCCCAATGCCGGCTGGGTGAATGTCGCGATGCGCACCGTCGCCGGCCTGGAGGGGCCGGGACCCATCAACATCTTCAGCATGGGCGGTCTGATCCTCTGCCAGGGTATCGCCTCGGTACCGTTCGTCTTCCTGCTGCTGGGTGCGGCCATGCGCGCCATGAACCCGGCATTGGAAGAGGCAAGCAGTGCGTCCGGCGCGCGACCGTTGACGACTTTCTTCCGGGTGACGCTTCCGATCCTGCGGCCCGGCATCCTGGCGCCACTGATCCTCGCGATCCTGGTGGCGCTCGAGCAGTTCGAGATGCCGCTGATGATCGGCTTCCCCGCCCGCATCAATGTCTTCAGCACACGGCTCTACTTCGATCTCAATCCGGAAGACGAGCTTCCGGCCTATGGCAAGGCGGCCGCCGTGGCGCTCCTGTTCCTGGCAGCCGCGGTGGTCCTGCTCTTCATCTACAATCATATGATCCGCCGCGCCGAACGCTTCGTCACCGTGACAGGCAAGGGCTATCGCCCGACTCGCTACGCCCTCGGCCGCTGGCGCATACCGGCGCTCTGTTTCGTCGGCCTCTATCTCGCGGTTGCCGCGATCCTGCCGACGATCGTTCTGGTCTGGACGAGCTTCTCGACGGAGACCGGTTTCGGCCTGGACACCTACCGGACTCTCTTCGCCAATCCCCACTTCTGGCCGGCGGTGCGCAATACCTTCGTCGTGGCCGGCGCAAGTGCGTCCGTGATCACGGTGATCGGCGCATTGCTGGCGTGGCAGATCTTCCGCCTGCGCTTTCCCGGCCGCGGCCTGCTCGATGTCGTGAGCTTCCTGTCGATCGGTATCCCGGCGGTCATCGTAGGCTTTGCGGTCATGGTCATGCATCTCAGCCTGCCCGTCGGCCTCTACGGCACGATCTGGATCCTGATCCTGGCCTATTCCTACCGGCTGGCCGTTTCGACGCGGCTGTCGCGCGCGGCGTTGATCCAGATCCATCCGGAACTGGAAGAAGCGTCCTACGCCTCGGGCGGACAGTGGCTGGACACGGCGCGTCGCGTGGTGTTGCCGCTGCTCGCGCCCTCGCTGATGGCGAGCTTCCTGTTGCTCTTCATCGTCGGCTTCCGCGAGTTCACCATCCCCATGGTCCTTCAGTCGGACGACAATTGGGTCTTGAGCGTGATCATGTGGAAGCTGCAGATCGCCACACAGACCGGTCAGGCGGCAGCCGTTGGGACGCTCATTCTCGTGTTCGTCGTACCGGTGATCTTCCTTCTGCGGCGGCGTCTGCTGTCACGCCAGGACGAAACCTAGAAGACGACGCCTAGAACAGGACACTCCCATCATGCTGAAGGTCCAGGGGCTCACCAAAACCTACGCAACGGCGGACGGCGTGTTCCGGGCGCTGAAGGGCATCGATTTCGAGGTGCCGCAGGGAGGCTTCCACACGCTGCTCGGGCCGTCGGGCTGCGGCAAGTCGACAACCTTGCGCTGTGTCGCCGGCCTCGAAGAGCCGGACGACGGCACGATCTCGATCGCAGGTGAAGTGGTGACCGATCGTGCGCGCGACGTCCACGTCCCGACCTTTTGCCGCGACATCGGGTTGGTGTTCCAGTCCTACGCCATCTGGCCGCACATGGATGTGTTCGCAAACGTTGCCTATCCATTGCAGGTGCATCGTCCGCGCATTGCGGCGGCGGAGATTAGGCAAAGGGCGATGGAGGCGCTCCATCTCGTGGGCATGGAGGAGTTCGCGACGCGTCCCGCCACCAAGCTCTCCGGCGGCCAGCAGCAGCGCGTGGCGTTCGCCCGGGCCCTGGTGCGGCAACCCAAGCTCCTGTTGCTCGACGAACCCCTCTCCAATCTAGACGCGAAGCTGCGTGAGCAGATGCGCTTCGAGTTGCAGGAGCTTGTCGCCCGCACAAGGGTCACGACCCTTTACGTCACGCATGACCAGGCCGAGGCGCTTGCCATGTCGGACACCGTCGCCGTCATGGTCGCTGGCGAAATCGTTCAGAACGGAGCGCCGCGCGCCGTTTACGATCGGCCGCGCAATGCGCTGGTGGCGAAATTCCTGGGGAGCGCCAACTTCCTGCGCGGGAAACTCCTCGAATCATGCTCCAGCGCCGGCATCGCCACCGTGGCGCTCGAAGACGGCGCCAGCACGATCCGCGCGGCGGTGCCCGCCGGCCTCTCTGCCGGCACGATGGTCGACGTGATCTTCCGTCCCGAGGACGCGACAACGCGCTTCGACACCGTCGATGGCGCCATCGAATGTTCGGTGGAGCGCGTCGTCTTCCAGGGCGGAATGAGCGAATACCAGCTGCGACTGGGTTCCTCGCTGCTGCGGACCGTCGTGCATCCCTCGGCCGGCGCACAGCGCGGCGATCGTGCCTGGATCACCGTTGAGCCGTTGCGCTGCATCGTGTTCGCGCCCGCTGCTTAAATCAGCCGCCTAGATGAGCTGTCCCGCGAACTTGTCGACCTCCTCGCGCAGGATCGCGAGGAGAGAGGCCATGAGGTCTGGCTCCGCCGCGCACCGTTCGGCGCGCGCGGGGATGCTGAAGGCTCCAATGGCCGTTCCGTCGGAGCGCCGCAACGGCACGGCGATGGCGCAATAGCCCAGGTCCGCCTCCTGCTTGGTCATGCAGTAGCCGTCCGCGCGACCCTGCAGGATTGCCGCCCGCAGCGCTGCCTTGTCGGTCACCGTGAACCGGGTGTTGCCCTGCAGCTTTGCCTTCTTGAGGCGCCGATCGAGTTCTTCGTCGGGCAACATGCCCAGCATCACCCGCCCGGCAGCGGTGAACAAAGCCGGCATCCTGAGACCGATCGAGGGAACGAGCCCGAGGGGAAATCGCCGGTTGGCATGCGCGATCATCATCATGTCGTCGCCATCGAGGATGCCGGCAAAGCAGGATTCTCCCGTCATCGCCATGACGCGTTCACAGGCTGGCTGCAGGACGGTAGCGACCATATCCGAGCCGAGGTAGGCCATGGCGAGCGTCATCACTTTCGGCGTGAGCCGGAAGACCCGCCCATCGGTCTCGACGTAGCCGACATCGGTCAATGTATGCAGCACGCGACGGACGGTTGGCTTCGGCAGGCCCGTAGCGCGCGCCATGTCGCTCAGCGTCATGGCTGAGCGATCCCGTCCGAAGGCCTGGATGACGCTCAATCCGCGAGCGAGGGATTCGACGAAATACGATCCGTGTCCAACCGCTGCTCGTCGCGCGGCATCCTTCTCGTTCAGTCGCGGCATCTCTTCTCGTCAGCCGAAGCGGCGCTTGAACGTGTCAGCGGTACGGAATGCGTACATTTGTACGCAAAATACAGATCGCCATGAAACACGCAAGCGGTCCGACAACCCGCCTCCGAGCGGCACCTAGCCGTTGTCGGTCAGATCCGCTGGTCCATTTCCAACGCGGGCTCGGGCACGTCGACACAGCCGATAATGCGCGCCGGCACGCCGGCGGCCGTGCAGCCTGCCGGCACCGGCTCCAGCACCACGCTGCCGGCCGCGATCTTGGCGCACATGCCGATCTCGATATTGCCCAGCACCTTGGCGCCGGCACCCAGCAGCACGCCGCGCCGGACCTTGGGATGGCGGTCGCCGCGCTCCTTGCCCGTGCCGCCCAGCGTCACGCCGTGCAGCATCGAGACGCCGTCCTCCACGACCGCGGTCTCGCCGATCACGATGCCGGTGCCATGGTCGAGGAAGAGGCCCTTGCCGATCACCGCGGCGGGGTGGATGTCGAGCCCGAACAGCGCGCTCGCGCGGCTTTGCAGGTAATGGGCCAGCGCGTGCCGGCCCTGCTTCCACAGCCAGTGGCCGACTCGATAGACCTGCAGCGCCTGATAGCCCTTGAACCAGAGCAACGGATCGAGATGCGACGTGCAGGCCGGATCGCGCTCGGCCACGGCCATGATGTCGGCGCGCGCGGCGAGCCCGATGGCGGGATCGGCGTTCAACGCCTCGTCGAAGGTCTGGCGGATCAGCGCCGCCGGCACCTCAGTCGTGCCGACCAGGCGCGCGAGATGGTAACTGAGCGCGCTTTCGAACCGCGGCTGGCTCAGGATCGTGGCATGCAACGTTCCAGCCAGGACAGGCTCGGCACTGGCCGCCGCCTGCGCGGCCTCGCGAATCCTGCTCCAGACCGGATCGACCGAGCGGCGCTCGGCTGTGTTCTTGACGACTGCGCTATCCATTGGCGCTCTCCTTCGGTCCCCCGACCTTTGCGGCGGGACCGATCGAAAGGCCTCCCACCGATTACTTTAAGACCAGACCGCCGCAGCCGCAATTCATCGCTTGGCCCGGCTTTCCAGCTCATCGATCAGCGACTCGACCTTGCCGCCGTGATTCTGGATGTAGGAATTGAAATCCGATCGTCTAGTCATGACCATGCTGACGCCTTCGATCTTGACGTCGACGATACGCGGGCCCTGCCCCTCGTTGCGCACTTCCCAGGTGATCGAGATCGGCTCGCCGTCGCTTTGGTTGAGCTTGCTCTCGACGAACGAACTGCCGCCCCGCGAGGTGACACGGCCCAGGGTCAGTGTCTGGCCACCATACTGACCGAACCTCTCGGCGTAGGCATGCGCCTCGGCATTGGCTGCCGCCTTGAGGAAGCGGGCGCGCTGTTCGGCCGTGGCCTGGTTCCAGTGAACACCGAGCGCCGAACGGCCCATGTAGTTCAGGTCGAACTCGCTCTCGAGCACCTGCAGGATGCCGGACTCGCGCGCGGCCCCCGTCTTGGACTTGATGAGCTCGATCACCTGGGCCGCCGTCCGTTGGATCAGCTGGGCAGCAGGATCAAGGTCGGCCGCGGCGAGGCGAGGCGCGACGACGGCGACGGCCGCTCCGGCGGCCAGATGCAGCATGTTTCGACGACGGGCGAGCAAAACCAACCTCCCCCTTGCGAGATGAACGACCGGGAAAATCCGAGACCAGATTTAGGGACGAAGTCCTAGCGCACCAAGGCGAGATTGTCGCGTCGCGCCAGTTCGGCCTGCGGGCTGGTCCTGTCCCGCTTCAGGCGGATCTGCTCGGCGCGGCGCTGCGTATAGGCGCTGCGCAGAGCGGCATAATAGTCGACGCTGTTCCTCTGCAGATCGTCGAGCGCCGTCATGGTCCGTACGCGCGTGTCGATCACCGTGGTGCCGTAGCGGGTACCGGCATAGATCCAGTACGCCGTGCTGCTGCCCAGGCTGTAGATCGCGATCCCGAACGGATCGACCGCCGAATCGGCCACCAGACCGACGGCATCGCGCGCATTGGACGGCCCGATCAGGGGCAGCATCAAGTAGAAGCCGCCGTTCTCGGGCTGGACGCCGGCGTAGTAGCCGATCGTCTGGCCGGCGTCGTTGTCGCTCTTCTTGAGCCCAAACGACGTGGCGACATCGAACAGGCCCGCAACGCCAAGCGTTGTGTTCACCAGGAAACGGGCCATGGAGGTCGCGGCCTGGTTGCCATCGCCCTGGACCGCATCGTTGAGGGCAGTGACCGGCTCGCCGAGATTTTGCAACGCATTGTGCACGCTGCGCTGGGCGGGCCTGGGTACCACCTCGCGATAGAGCACCGAGACCGGCCGGATGGCGATCATGTCGACGGTCTGGTTGATCGCGAAGATGAACCGGTTCGGTCCCTCGAGCGGATCCCAGACATCGACCGCTCCCGTGTCACGGGTCGCGCACCCGGCAAGCAACATCGTGGCCGCGACCGCAGCCATTGCCGACCGGCGGATGTCCGCCAATTTTTTCACAGAACCCTCGCCCTTGGACGTCAATCCAGCCCCCTGCCGACCCCCCTCAGGGCCTGGACGCTAAAAAGACGGCCTGTACGGCCGCCACTCGGAGAAGTGTCGCATAGGCCCGGGCCGGTTTGAAGAGGTGCGAGAGCAACAGCCCGTAAAATGTGGCGCAGCGGCCACATTCTCGGATCGGTCTCTGCACATACATGGCCTTGCATACATAAAGATATGCTTATATCATTCATCCTATGGATCACCTTCTCACTTTGCTTCGGGCAGCGGCGGAAGACACTCGATTGCGCATCCTGGCGCTGGCTGCGCGCGAGGATCTGACGGTCAGCGACTACGTGCATGTGCTCGGCCAGAGTCAGCCGCGGGTCTCGCGCCATCTGAAGCTTCTGGTCGAGGGAGGCTTGCTGGAGCGGTTTCGCGAGGCGCAGTTCACGCGCTTTCGCCTCGTCACCGAAGGCGACGACGCGGCACTGGTGCGCGAGTTTGTGCGACGGCTCGATCCCAAGCATCCGCGGCTTGCCACCGACCGGGCTCGTCTCGATGCCCTGCAGCAGCGCCGCCAGACCGCAGCCGTGCGTTTCTTCCGCGACAACGCCCAGCGCTGGGACGAACTCAGGGCCCTGCACGTGGCCGACCGCGAGATCGAGCTGGCGCTGGCCCATCATTTCCCGATCGGCGCGCGGCGGTTGCTCGATATCGGCACCGGCACCGGCCGGCTGCTGGAAGTGCTGGCGCCCCGGGTCGAGCAGGCCGTGGGCGTCGATCAGAGCCGCGAGATGCTGGCGCTCGCGCGCGCCAACCTCGCCCGCGCCGGCATCGACAATGCCGACATCCGGCAGGCCGACATGTATGCGCTGCCCTTCGAGGCCGAGAGCTTCGACGTGGTCACCATCCATCACGTGCTGCACTACGCCGACGATCCGGCGGCCGCGCTGGCCGAAGCCGCGCGCGTGGTGCGGCCCG
>Ga0081455_10002994_pt1 | contig 19710 bp, 20 predicted proteins | sample TabmetS3T2R1_FD_70207 | JGI IMG/M metagenome (GOLD analysis project Ga0081455, IMG submission 70207) | Tabebuia heterophylla rhizosphere microbial communities from the University of Puerto Rico - S3T2R1 | ecosystem: Host-associated > Plants > Roots > Rhizosphere ... | reverse complement strand
TGAGATCCAACGACCAGAGCCTGAATTTCGTTCTTCAGCAGAACGGCATTACTAGCACAATGATGAGTGATGTAGATTTAAGAGCACTGCTATTGCATAAGGATTCTATTCTAGAAAAGGCTGGGTTTGTTACTAATACGACTCAGGCGCAGCGTGAGCTGCGTAAATTCGCCATCGATTTATCCTCATCTAAAATAAAGGAAACATCAGAGCAGCTTGACCTGCATGTCATACAAGCCGTCAGTGGATTGGATGAGCTTGACAAGATAATTAACACCATCGGGACAAGAATGAGAGAATGGTATGGCCTGCATTTTCCTGAACTCGATAATTTGATCCAGAGCCTATCCCTCTACGCAAATATAGTTAGAGAAGCAGGGTTTAGGACTAGCATAACAGGTGATCTTCTTGAAAGATTGGGATTGGACGAAAAGAGAAGACAGATTGTACTTCAAGCTGCTCAAAGGAGCAGAGGCGGAGATATCACCTCGGAAAACCTGGCAATTATAAAGCAGCTAGCATACCAGGTGATTCTTCAGACAGAGCTTAGAAGAATTATCGCAGATCACATAGAAAGCACGATGGAGCTCATTGCGCCAAATACAAAGGAGCTTTTGAGCCCTTTGGTAGGAGCTAGGATGATAGCTAAGGCGGGAAGTCTTGAAAGGTTTGCGCATCTTTCATCCAGCACAGTTCAAGTTCTAGGTGCGGAGAAGGCCTTGTTTAGATCTTTAAAAACAGGGTCTAGTACTCCAAAGCATGGTATCCTTTTTCAGCATCCACTCATCCATTCTGCTCCAAGGTGGCAGAGGGGAAAGATAGCAAGATCTGTTGCATCCAAAGCCTCGATCGCTGCCAGAATTGACCTTTACCGAACAGGTGAAAAAGACCTCTCTCTTTCCGACAAATTAAAACTTAGAATAATTGAAATTCAACAGAAGTATAGTCAACCCCCACCAGAACGACCTAGCCGAAACTTTAGAAGCCGGCCCTTTGATAGGTTCGGCCCGGGATCTAGAGGACGACGAGTTGGAGGTGGAGGTAAAGGAAGAGGAAAAGGAGGTAGATATTCTGACAACAGAGGAGGAGGCTATGGCAGGAGAACAAAATTTAGAAGCAATAAGAAAAAAAAGGGGAGGCAAGACTAAAAATGTTTGAACAACACACATGCTGTTTCAAAATTATTCCACAGGTTTATCAGAGTATCTTGTCTGGAGTTCGGATAATTTGAACAGTAACAGTAAGATATGGGTATACGTTGATGGACAAAAATGCCTTGCCACACCAAATTTAGATGAAGGGAATACCGTATACGGTGAGCGGCTCATTCAGGAAAATCATAAGGAATTCAGACAATGGGATGTATATAGGAGCAAGTTAGCTGCGGCCATCCAGAAAGGAATGCGGGATTTTCCCTTCAGAGTTGGTTCTAGGGTATTATATCTAGGCGCTTCAACAGGTACTACTGTAAGTCATATATCTGATATTATCGGAAATGAAGGTGTCCTTTTCGCTGTAGAACCTGCCGTTAGAGTTGCACGAGAGCTTTTAGAAAATGTCGCAACGAGGAGGTACAATATAATTCCAATTGTTGAAGATGGTCGTAGGCCAAAATCGTACTATTCTATATTTGGGACCGTACAAACAGTATACTGTGATATAGCCCAACCTGATCAGACTGATATTGCTATCGAGAACTGCAAGGTGTATCTGGAAAAGGGAGGAGTGTTACTCCTGGTTGTAAAATCTAGAAGTATAGATGTGGTCAAAGACCCAAGAGTAGTAATACAGGAAGAAGCGAAGAAACTTGAATCAAACGGGTTCAGCATACAGCAGATCATTGACCTTGAACCCTTTGATAAGGATCATGGGATGGTTTATGCAGTGTATTCAAAGTAGGAGCGTGCGTGCGTACGTCGGCACAAGAAAATAGACTAAAATAGATAAAATCTTGCTTCACACTCCAGTACCTTATTAGTCTTATTTATGAGACTCTAGACTGAGCACAAGTTGTCTTTGTTCTCGTTCTCTGAGTAACTTCTTCACAGGTAACCAAGAATTTCTGACGAACGGAGGAGCTACTCCAACTTCCTCAATCCAAGATTTAATGAAGCCGGCCGTCTTCTTATCCGAGGGGTATCCGCTACCGATTCCATGATGAAGCTTCTTAATACTACCAAGTTCTTCTTCTCGGATTACCTTGGCTACTATTGAAGCTGCAGAAACAGCCAGATGCAAACTGTCTGCGTGATGAAATGAAAAAATATTGAGCTTCCCATTTCTTATTCGAATTCTTCTCTTGAGGTTGCATAGAATATTTGCTTTGAATTTTTCTTGGTTCACATCACAACAATCTACAAATATACTATCAGCCTTCATGTTATCGATAACCTGAGCCATGGCCAGGGCTTCCAGATGGTTTAGTCTATTAAGAGTAACATGATCATCTATCTCTGTAGTTTGTACTACATAAACACAGATCGATTTTGCTATGCCGACAATCTGTCCATATTTTTCAGCTCTTTCTTTTCTAGAAAGCTCTTTTGAATCTTTTACTCCAATCCGTTTCAGCTCACGCATGTCTTTTTCTCTAAAACTTACGCCCGCAACAACCATCGGACCAATCACTGCTCCTCTCCCAGCTTCATCCACACCTCCAAGAATTCTGTTAGTCTGATTTCCTACTTGAGCTGAAACTACACCAAGCTTTGAAATCTGATCAATCTTCACTCCTAAATGATAATGATAAAGACTATCAACTACAGGTCCTTTTATCTGCCTAGTCACTTGTTATTGTAAGTAGGACAACGCGCCTTCTTACTTATAGTTTTCATCCAAATAGTACATCTTCCTGATATCGTCAGAGGATTAAATCAACTGATACCCCGATTTATAGATCGATCGCCAAATTAGACTGCTTGCGCGTGCAACCTGGCCTAGTTTCAAATCAAAATAATCATCTAACAATTTATCGAATATCTATGGCTACCATCTAATACCATCACCTGTGTCACTAATTATATACCAGGGTTTGAACCCTCTGCCTTCTCCCACCGACCCTCACTCATTTGTTTGACACCTGCAACTTTTCGAAACATGTAATATACCATATGTTGAGCTAGATTGTAAATTTAAAGGATAAGGGGATTTGAAAAGTATTGTCATACGATGAATTTGGTCGATTCATTGACGAAAGTGACAGCCCCAATAATGAAATCGACAGACAACTAACTGAAGAATTCATTCCAACCTGCGAAGGAAGTACTGCCCTTCTTGTTCCGAAAGAATCTCTTCGGACAAAAGTTCCTCCTAGGACACCAGCATTCTTTAACCCGGCCGCAAGGCTCAGCAGAGACATATCAATCCTGATCTACACTTCTTTTATCAGAATATATTCAAATCAGTTCAAGAATGGTCAAATTACCCTCGCTGATGCATTCAGTGGTGTCGGTGCTAGATCCATTAGAGTAGCTAAGGAGACTCCGTGTATTGATAAGGTGATCCTAAATGATCTCAACCCAATAGCAATAAGAGCCGCCAGGGAATCAGCCAGGATTAATAATGTCGCTGACAAATGTTTATACTTTGAGAAAGACATACACGTATTTCTAAACGCCCGTAATTCCTTTAAAAAGGAAAGATATGTGATCGTTGACCTTGACCCCTTTGGCAGCCCTTCGCAATATGCAGATTCCCTATTAAGGGCAGTAACAGACGGTGGACTGGTTTCTGTTACTGCAACGGATACTGCTGTACTATTTGGAAAATATCCAAAGGTCTGTTTCAGAAAGTATTATAGTAAGCCCATAAACTGCAATTATTCAAATGAAGTTGCTGTTCGAATTCTGATATCCTTTCTAGGATTAGTAGCCGGAAGGATGGATCTTTCAATAGAACCTGTATTTGCCCATTCCCATCGTCATTATTCCCGTGTCTATGTAAGGGTTCGGGTGAGTAGTAACGAAGCTAACAAATTATCAGATAACTTAGGCTATATCACCCATTGCTTCAACTGTGGCGACAGAAGAAAGCATCCATTTACGTTTCAATTACCACTTTTGTGTAGTATCTGCGGAGGCAATGACAGGAACAATAAGAATGAAAAAAAAATACACATTGCCGGTCCTCTATGGATTAAACCGATATTTAATAAACAACTTATTTCTGATGTATTATATATTGACGGAAATAATAATAATGGTGCCGGAAGCTATGAATCAAATCGGGGTGTCCTTGTGCCACCCTCCAAGGACTACCACAGTGATATAATATCAAATGAACATATGCTTAGCGAATATTATTCAAAATGGTCGTTACCACCACCTTCGCGATTACCATGCTCAGAGAGCTCAATCCAAATTTCATCTCAAAAGACCTTTCGTCACATATTTCAGCTGCTACACTTAGCTAGCTTGGAGTTAGATGATCAACCCTACTACTATACAATTGATGAAGTTGGCTCTGCCTTGAAGGCAAGCCCTCCCCCAATGAACACTATTCTGGAACGGATTACTCAGGTAGGATATCGCGGAAGCAGAACCTCATTTAGACCTACTGGTTTCAAGACCAATGCTTCGATGGAAGAAATTAAGAAGCTCCTTTAGGGGCATAATGAGGCTCGTCGGGAATGCTCCTGTTATTATTATTGTTGTTGTTATCACACTTCAATTTCTTCTCTTTTTTATAATTAAATTAGCTGTATCAGTATGATAATATAATACAGAAACATCATGTTAACTCTTGCGAGTTGGTATCAGTAAAGTATACTTGCAGCAATAAGATAGAAACCTACTTACCTAACTACCTAGCCAAATTGGGCGTATTCACCATCGTTAACACGGTCGTTTAAGAAGACGAGTACTGCTTTTCCACCTGGCTCGCTATAGCATCGCTGAAGCTTAAAGCCGCCCTCTCTTATTAAGCCGCCTATGTCACGAGAAAGAACCTTTTGGGGTCTAACTATTAACATTAATCCTTGATTAGATTTCTTGACTTCCACATGATTTCCGTGTGTAAGAATCCTTCCAACAAGATCAAGCACTCGCATCATCTTCAAAGTCTCCTAATGTCTTTGGGTAGACCATGAATTGCCTACATAAGACTAAGGGTCTAGTTCTGTTTTCCTTTGGGTTTAATGGGTTAAATCTACTTAATAGTTAGTAGATGATAACCTTTGTAACCGACAACCAAAACCGGAAAATAATTCCTCTTATTATTGACTCTGAAAGTGTCATTTCTTCTGATCTTTACCGCTTCTTGTTGTTTCATTTACAGTTGCTGTTTATTCTGTGAAAATGGTGCTATAACTTAGCAATGCATCATCCCAGTCCAGATTGCTTCTCATCTTAATGTGTCTACTAAGGAATAAGCTAAGGCATAGTCTAGTTCTTAAAATGACGGGGTGATGAATTCATTTAACTGTTTGAGGATTCGGGCAGTTGCTCCCCAAATCAAATATGAATCATAATTGAATTTGTATAATTCATCTATCGAAATATGTTCAGTATCTGGACTCATCGTGGAAAGCAACGACATTAGAGGAAGATCCAATACAGCTTCGACCTCGTCTGCGAATGGAATGGGTTGATCGATATTTTGTAGAATGCTGACGAACGGAACGATAAAAAAATTTGACGTAAGCGTCTTCACCGCGTTAAGACATCCTAAAATATCGCCTGCAGTAAGTTTGATGCCTATTTCCTCACCTGTTTCTCTGATAGCAGTGTTTAACAAATTCTCGTCTTCCTTGGTATATCGCCCTCCAGGAAATGAGATCTCTCCACCGTGTGACCTAAGGCTAGAATTCCTTTTGGTCAGAAGAACGTGTGGGGATGATTTGTTAAAGTGTATCAGTACTACTACGGATGATAGACTAAATGTCTTGTAAATCGGATTTCCCAATGATGCAGGCGAACTTAAATGGGGCTTGATTCTTGCAAGGAGATCCTCCTTATCCATGATTATATGATATACTATCAGAAGGGTATCTATATTTCGCTTAGCTCGATAAGACAAATTCCATATTTGACTTACGAATAGTAGTTGGATTGACCCTCTTCCGGCTGAGCATGCTAGGACCGAAGCCAACGATGGTACAATGCACAGCTACATACTGCCATGGATCATTTACACGACAGATGAACTTTTGATTGTTCGTATTTAGAGAAATAGGACCTACTCCATTATTATTTCATGTAATTCATTCATTATGCTAAACAGGTTGGAAATAGATCATATCTTGTAAAAAGCATTTAATAATTACAGGGCGAACTTGTTAAAGGTGAACGTGCTCAAACTTCGCTATATGATCATTCAAGATCCCCAGATTTTCGAATATGTAGACACACTGTTTAATAGTAGTGCAATGATGGATAAATGAGTAAGATACGATTTGAGCTGAATCCTCCAAAAACAGTACAGAATCGCTACTTTGAGGATCATGAATTACGAAAATCGTTATTATCATTGGTAGGCAGGGCAAGGGAATTGGTGGGATTGGTTGATGGAATCCATATCACCGACTCAGTCTTGGGTATCCCCCGAATTTCAGGCATTTCTTTCGCTCATTTTATCAGACATTCCGGAAATAGTTTACCTATTAGCTGCAGCTTGAGGGCTCGCGACCGTAATTATACCTCATTTATGCAATTTGTAGGCGACGCTATATTGTTGGGACTCGAAAGTATCTTAATTTTGAAGGGGGATGAACTAGGACCTGATTCATCGACCTCTAACTTGAAACCGACCGAAATTCTCAAGATTCTGCAAAGAGAAAAGTATGATAGATACATCAATTTTAATCTGACTGCTCCTTCAAAGGCAACTAACAGGCTTCAGATAGAAAAAAAGATACTTTCTAAGCCACATTCACTGGTTACACAATCCATCGAATCTCTAGCTGACTTGGAAGAACTTGCCGATTTGGCAAAACAGCATGGCATAAGAACAGTGGCATGTATAATGATACCGTCAGATAAAAATCTCAAGTCGGCTCAGATGATAGGATTGGATTGGAATGGGTATTCAAAAGATCCTGTTAGCTTCATTACCGAAGCCGGTAAAATTGCTGACGAAGTCCTACTCACGTCGCCAAACCACTTCGCAGCCGCAATTGAGGTTCTAAAAGTTATCTCAAATCATGATTAGAATGCCTTCAATCTAATAGAGCATACAAGATGAGATGTAAGATACTAACGATTTTCGTCCGCTGTTCTCATAGCAATTCTATTCTAGCTTTTTAGCAGCAATCATTTCTGACTTTACCTCATCTAATATAGTACGGTAGTATGGCTGGAGGTTACTATCCTCACTGAGCCTCGGTCTTCTGTAATCGACGGGGATCTCCCTCTTCAAATGCCCTGGCCTGCTTGTAAAGACAATAACCTTGTCCCCAAGACAGACTGATTCAAGAATGTTGTGAGTCACAAAGACAATCGTTTTCCTTGTCTTCGCCCAAATCAACTGCAATTCTACTAATAGCAAATCGCGGGTCTGAGAATCTAATGCTGCGAATGGTTCGTCCATAAGCAGAACCTCCGGATCCATTACCAATGCTCGCGCGATTGCGACCCTCTGTTTCATTCCACCAGAAAGTTGATAAATATATGATTGAGCAAATTTAGTCAATTGCATCATATCAAGATATCTTATCGCTATCTCATAGCGCTTAGCCTTGTCCACTCCGGCCATTTTCAGACCAAATTCAACGTTTTCGATTACCTTTAACCACGGAAAAAGAGCATTTTCCTGGAAAACCATGATCCGATCTGGTCCAGTACCGACAACAGGGTTTCCATTGAGGATCACGGTCCCACTAGTCGGGTTTTCTAGTCCCGCAAGAATATTCAACATCGTAGACTTGCCGCAACCCGATGGTCCTACTAGACAAACGAACTGCCCTTCGTCAATACTAAAATTTATGTCTTCTATTGCAGTTACTACTCCCCCTGTCCTGCTTTCCACAAATCTCTTGGTTACGTCTTTTACTACAATCTTTGCCAAGTATGCCTTCTACACATTGGGTAGACATGTAAGAGTACCTTATAGACTTAATCTGACGGATTCGATTCTATTTTACCCTCTAATTGCTGTCCTAGGTGCGATACGCAGCCTTTAAGCATCTGTTTTTTTTCTCGCTTCAATAGCTTAATCTTCGAGTAATCCTTTGCTGCGGAGACAATTGCTATCTTGATAAGCTATAGTCTTACAAAGTAAATCCACACTACACTTGGTAGACACTTTCCATCTTCTTCGAATTCCCATGGGCAATGTACTAGAACTAGCACTGACTGGATTCATTTATTAGTTAAGAGCAATGACATTATCGTTCCATGCCTCTTGAGAGTCTCAGAGATTTTGTTGATGCACTGGAACAAAAGGGACAACTGGCTCGAGTAAAGGCTTCAGTAGATCCTGAACTGGAAGTGGCTGAAATAATGCGTAGACTCATGTATGCCAAAGGTAAACCTGCAGTCCTATTCGAAAACGTCAAGGGCTACACCGTCCCAATCTTGGGAAATACTTTAGGATCAGATGAGCGGTTGAGGATAGCACTAGAAGAGGATGATTTCTCACAGATAGGTAACAGGATCGTAGATCTAACTAAAATGAAGATGCCTACAGGTGTATTTGGCAAGCTTAAAATGCTGCCCAAGCTCTCTGAAATTTCAGACTATGGTCCGAAGCACATAGACAATGGGCCGGTCAAAGAAATTGTGCTAACTGAAGAAAAAGCAGATCTATCCGTACTCCCGATATTGAGGTCCTTCAAAGGCGATGCCGGCAAATTCATCACGTTTGGATTAACAGTGACAAAGCATCCAGAGACTGAAGTTAACAACATAGGAGTATACAGGATGCAAATCCTGAATACAAGAAAGGCCATTATGCATTGGCAGATACACAAACGCGGGGCACAACATCTAGAGATCCTTAAAGACAAAAGGTCAAAAATGGGGGAAGTAGGTAGTAGAGAAAGACAGATACCTGTCGCTGTGATAATTGGAGCAGATCCGGCGACTTTGTTTAGTGCTGTTGCACCAGTTCCGGAAGGCATGGACAAATACCTGTTTTCAGGAATCGTAAGGAAGAAGGGTATCAAGTTAGTAAAATGTAACACCGTTGATCTTGAAGTTCCAGCAACGGCGGAGATAGTATTGGAAGGCTTTGTCGACCCAGATGATATGCAGATGGAAGGACCATTCGGCGACCATACAGGTTACTATACGCCTCCCGAGCCCTATCCGTGTTTCAATTTGACCTGCATAAGCATGAAAAAGAATCCAATATATCTCACTACAGTAGTAGGCAAACCGATCCTTGAAGATGCGTATATTGGGAAAGTTATAGAACGTTCATTCCTGCCTCTGATACAAATGTTTCATCCAGAGGTAGTTGATTTCTCGATGCCCCCTGCAGCGTGGTTTCAAGGGCTTGCGATAATTTCGATCAAAAAGCGATACCCTGGGCAGGCAAAGAAGGTAATGATGGGGCTTTGGGGAATGGGACAGCTTTCTCTTACCAAGATGTTCGTAACAGTGGATCATGACATCAATGTACATGAAATGGATGAAGTCCTCTGGGCAGTGACTACGAGAACTGATCCCAAACGTGATCTAATGATTATCGAGAACGCACCAACTGATACTCTAGATCCTTCGTCACCTCTTCTTAATTTAGGATCTAAATTAGGAATTGACGCAACAACAAAATGGCATCAAGAAGGATTTAATCGAGATATACAAGTTTTAGCTACGGTTGATGAAGAAACTCAGGCACACGTCACCAAGAAATGGGGAGAGTATGGATTTAGTTAATGATACGGTAGTGATAGGGGTTGCCAATTTTAGGAGGTTCCAAATAATCGATTGATCGGTGAAAGCGAAAATATTAAATCATATAGAAATAAGGAAATAGGTGGGTGTGTCCTGTCAGAAGGATATAGATCGGTGTAATGTCGCAATTGGGACATTCTAGTAATTTGCATGGTTGTGGATGGATGGTAGTCTTAGAGTGATGACTGGGGGACAAAAAAAAGATAAGGACTACCTCCCCTTTGATTTAGACATATCTAAAGAGACGGAACAAAAAAACGGTACGCACCCACAAGGAAAGTGTGCTCTATGCGGAAAGCAGATTGGGATCGAAACACAGGGCCCCCATCGTTCCAGCGGCGGCGATAGCATGGTAGGCTATTCTCCAATAATAGAAACTGTGGAAGGCACTAATTATGAATTTGATTCACCAGATTGCGCGGTTATGTTCAAACGCTTGAAGAGTGTCTACGGTGAAAGATTAACAGGCTTGCTGGGCCTGGAACAGTTCATTTCCGATCCATTTTGGAATCGAGTTACTCCTGACGAGGGAGAAATGATCCAAATCCAAAATGAGTCTCAGCGGGGTGCAGACGACCAGGATATTATTCAGATAATCGAAGAGCCAGATAAAATTATACATGTGGCGTACGAGATGATTCGGTCAGCCAAAAAGGAAGTGCTGATTATGTTTTCTACTGCAAATGCATTTAGGAGACAGATATCAACTGGCGGACCAGATCTGATTAAGGAAGTAACTTCATCCAGAAAGGATCTTGAAGTGAGAATTCTTACTCCCGCAGACCGGGATGTGGAATTAGCATCCGTTGTCATGGGGACCAAGTTGGATAACGTGAATGTTCGAAACATGGAGGCCACATTACAGACCAAGGTCACCGTCGTTGTGGTGGATAGAAAACTTTCACTGGCCGTTGAACTAAAAGACGATTCACGCGACGATATACAGGAAGCGCTCAGATCCGCGGTTTATTCTAACACAAAGTCTGCTGCCATCTCTTATGTTGCCATATTCGAAAGTCTTTGGAAACAAGTTGAATTGATTGAACAGGTGAATTCACTGTGTAAGCAGCTCAGGGATCAGCAGACCGACCAAAGAGAATTTATCAGTATTGCTGCTCACGAACTTCGTGCTCCCATTCAACCAATTCTAGGCCTTGCAGAAGTTCTTAAATCAAGACAAGAGGTACAAATGGAAAAACAGCGAGAATTGCTTTCTGTCATTATACGTAACGCAAAGCGGCTAAAGGAATTAACAGAGAATATTTTGGACATTACCAGAATTGAAAATAAGTCACTCGAACTTCAGAAAGAGCCTCTGGATATCGACGAAATAGTGATTGGTGTTTTTAACGATGCCTTAGATGAATCAGAATTTTCTAGGAACATTAGATTAGTTTACAATCATGAGAGGACTAGAAAATTTGATTCTGCCTTGTCTACTAGCGGATCTGAATCATTGCTACCGTCTGGATCAGCAGACAAAGGCTCTTCACTCTCTATTAAGGCAGACAAATTGAGATTAACTCAAGTAATGACTAACCTCATTGGAAATGCTATTAAATTCTCAGGCGAAGGAGACACAGTTACTGTTTCAGTCTCAGAGGAGAGTAGTATTCAAGATTTTAAGAGGCGTGAAAATGGGACGCGCAACAAAGTACTTCTGGTACGAGTTGAAGACACTGGAAAAGGCATTGATCCAGAAATAATGCCTAGATTGTTCAAGAAATTCGCTTCAAAGTCAGAAAAAGGTATGGGTTTAGGACTTTTCATATCAAAGAACATTGTTGAAGCCCACGGCGGTGAGATCTGGGCAGATACTCCCAGCAAAGACAATGGGGCAGCCTTTTCCTTTACGATCCCGATCAATTGACTTGTCATGGGCCTTATCTTAAAATGCTATCGCCGATGGAAGGACGACAATCCTTACCTAATCCGCCATGGCCTCTCTAAATGACCTAGAATTGTATGATTACCTCATTGAAAGAAAGACGAGAGGATTTAGTTTTAGATTGATAACAACTTCCGTCATGTCTGACGACTTTTGAATCGACAGAGGGTCCAAACGAACCCTTTTATATAATAGCAAAATATCTCATGGTATGACAACCAGTGAAAAGGGAAAAGTCCCTAAGATAGTGGCTTTAGAAGTTCTAGAAAAGAATGGCGTAAATATTGATCGCTTGAAGGAACTGATAACTAAAGGCGTTGGCGCTGAATTCACGACTTACTATTATTATACTATTTTGAGAATGCATTGCACCGGCCTTGAGGGAGAAGGAATAAAGGAGATAGTCGAAGATGCCCGTATCGAGGATAGAAATCACTTCGAGGCAATGGTCCCCAGGTTGTATGAACTAGGCGGTGCCTTACCCAGAGATATTAGAAAGTTCGCTGATCAGGCGGGATGCCCTGATGCTTATTTACCAGATAATTGGGAAGATATCAGCTCGATCCTAAAGGTTCTATTAGAGGCAGAACAGTGTGCCATCAGATCATGGGGTGAAGTCTGTGACATGACTGCAGGTAAAGATCCTCGTACTTATGATATCGCCCAACGTATCATGCAGGAGGAAGTTGAACACGAAGCATGGTTCATAGAACTTCTCTCAAAAAGGCCTTCCGGTCACTTTAGAAGAAAGTTTGTGGGTCAGTCGCCACACACAGGTGACCAAGGCAGTCTAATCCACCTTTAATTTTTTTGGGAATCACAACTCATTTTTTTCTTTGGTTCCAGTTCATCACCAAGAACAGCCCGACTGGAGCTTATTTTTACCTATTCTTTGTACAAAACGGGTTGAGCCATCCCAAGTATTGAACAACAATAGCAACTTACGCTGTCCGTCAGACTGATGACGAGTTTCTACATCAATATTGTTTAATCAATTGGGACCGCAAAAATTAGCATCATACATTATTTGCAAAACTGCCAATTATGAAAATTTTTTATATTTTGCATATACACATTTATGAAGTGAGAAGGTCGGAAAGTTCTTTATATGAGCTGATTACAGATTAATACCGAATATAGTGCTTAGCACATGACAAAGTGTATTGCATTTCACTCGTATAAGGGTGGCACTGGAAAGACCACGCTGGCTGGGAATTTTGCTGCTGTATTGGCAAAATTAGGCTTCCGAGTGTGTTTGCTAGATTTGGATGTTTATGCTCCAAGCCTTCAATCGTACTTTATGATTGAACCGAAAAAGTGGATCAATGATTATCTTTATTCTGAGGCTGATATCGGGGAAGTGATGCAAGATCTCACCCCGAAAGTTTCGGAAATTGATTTGGAAAGCAGGGAGATGCAATCTGATTCCCCACGAGGCGCCAAAGATGGCGTGAAAGGTAAGCTCTGGATCGGATTCAGCAATGCGAAGAAGGAGGAGATATACAAGCTTGAGGGAGGTGCAGATACCACACGTAAACAATTCTTGAGGAGATTCATCTTGTTGCGAGAACAGCTGATAACAAATTATGATGCAGACTACATCGTCATCGACACCAGCCCAGGGATTAGGTATTGGTCAATCAATGCACTAGCTGTGGCAGACATCTTGTTTCTTACCCTTAAGGCCGGTGACCTTGATATTGAAGGAACAAAGAAAATGGCAGAGGAAATATACAGCTCTTTCACCAAATTTGGGACCAAGTCATTTCTGTTACTAAATAGAGTATCCGGTTATTGTGCCCCGAGTCCGCTCATTGCAAAGCCAGAAAAGGCCACTAGTGACAAGTCTATGCCTTCAACTTTCATAATCGAAACTCCAGAAGATACTGATGAAGTACTTGCGAGAGAGGTTAAAATGAGCATAATGTCCTCAATTCCATGCTATTGTGATATACAGTTCCTTCGAAAGGAATTCCTGACGGCCCTAAAGTATCCTGCTCATCCGTTTGCCAAAAAGATAGAGAATTTGACTGAATCACTGAGCAAGACGGCTGAACAGGTCTGACAAGTTAGTACCTTGATCAGGGCTAATTTTGTTTAGCGTGCAAAGGTGACTTGTTAGCAAAGTATCATTCAATTAGTCAGTCAACGATATTATTGTTGTTATTGTTATTGTTATTGTTATTGTCATAATTAGCCTAACTCCAGCTTTATCTTGTTGACCAACTCATCAGTTTCAATCGGCTTCCTTATGAAAGAGCCGAAGTTAAGAGAAGGATAAATTTCTCTTAAGGCAAGATAGTTGAAATCAAAGCCAGTAATGAAGCAAACCTTCACATCCTTATCTATCTCTTCCAACTTTTCGTACAATTCAAAGCCATCTATTTCAGGCATTCGAATATCAACTATGACCATTACATATTTTCCCTTTGTGAATTGCTCAAGGGCCAGTTTTGGGTCAGTAAACCCATCTACTTTGAAGCCGTTGTGTTCAAGACTAGCAGTGATAGAGAGAACTGTGTCTTCCTCATCATCTACTAGCATTATTTTCTTTAAAACCATATTTCTCCACCCCGACTTCTCAAAGCAAAAAGGAGGTTAGAAATCGCTCTGAGATAACAATAGATTCGTAAATGAGGAATCGAGAAACGAATCTTGAAGGCTGCAATTTGATCAAATGGATCATTTCCCGTACTACATGTGGAACGGTCAAAAAACATCAGGTGATTGCTGGTAATCTCAGCGAAGCTCACCGCTAAAGATCTCTCTCCCATTGTTAACTCTCTCACTGCTAGCAATGAACTTCATACACGAGCAATTGCATACTAATTGTTGCCTAGTATTATATATCAATTATAGAACAAATAACGAAGAGAAAGGTTTGGAAGTAAAGTAACGGGTAGCAATGTAGCTCATCGATAAATTGAATTTGAGGGTAATCCTATAAAAATCAGAGGGAGAAGCGATTTTACCCCTTTTCTCTAACTGCGAGATCTACATAATTCAGAAACCTATCTCGGCTCACAGGTTTCATAATGACTTGATTTGCCGCAACGTCAGGCAACAATGAAATAAGCTCTTCTGCAGCATCAAGTGCAGTTACAAATAGTATCCTTACGGCAGAATTAATTGCCCGCAACCTTTGGTAAAGTTGCAATCCATTAAGTTGAGGCATACGAATATCCATTACTACCAGGTCATATTTAGACGAGTCTTCTTTAGCAAATTGCCTCAGTGCCACTGTAGGATCCGTGAACGAATGGACCTTAAATCCTTGACCCTCAAGGAAGGATCGGTAAGTAAAGAGCATATCTGGCTGATCGTCGACTAACATTATGTTCCCACGTAATCTGTCATCGCCTTCATGTCTAAGCCGCGATGGAAATTCCTGTGAGAGACGGATTCGTTCTAGTGCATGATGTTCATTTTGTCTTCGTATGTCGTATTGGTGAAGTATGAGATCCTTCAGTTCCGGGTAATTCACGCGACGATCAGTATCCACTGGTACAACTAAATGGATGGGATATCTCTGTTTAAGTCCAATGGAAAATTCAGATATTTCTTCAAACTGGAACTGTTTTTCAAGAGAATGCAGTTTCTTGATCACTTGGTGCAAATCGCCTCCTATCACCATCGAATTTGAAGGAGCCTTGTTATTGATCTTGGCACATAAGTTCATGGTAGGTCCAAAGAAATCCTGGTCTCTTGAAAACCTTGATTCAGCTAGCTCTAGTCTGCCGTAGTCGGCACTTATTCGATACCCGATAGGCTGAATACCCTCACTTTTGTAAAGGCTGTTAACTGTGCTTCGCAAATCCAATAGTGATATTCCACACTCAAGTACACTCCTGAAACCATCAATACGTTCTACCTTAGCTGTATCTGGAAAATAATAAATCATCGAGTCGCCGCCTGTTTTAAGTACTCTTCCACCAAAGTGAGAAATTATAGGTGAAACTGAGTTAACAAAGAGCGAATAAAACTTTCTAATCTTGTCTTCGTGGGCCAATGAAGAAGTGATCGCAGTCGAGTTGACAATATCAAGCATACATACACAGAAATCGGAGGAGATTCCTTGAAAGATTATATCATCATGCAACTCTGAGTTGTCATCACGATTTCGTGTATCAATTAAGTTGGCGTCCCTCTTGCTCGGAGATTTAGAATTTGCTTTAATGCTATCATTCTCGTCTGCCTTGCTAAATCTCTCCTTATCTCCGATCATGGAACCTTTTCTTACCTCTTATCCCGATCAAGTATAATACTCCCATCTATAAAAGATTGCTCAACAACGTGATCTATAACTATTAACTGATTATTCAGAATCAAGCTCATTTTTTGAGGGTGCTTTTTGATAAGAAATGACGTCAGCGAGGAAAACGGAATGCTTCTCTCGTATAAGAAATCGTCCTTAAAATAGCAATTAATCATGAAGCTCAAGTAAGTTTAACGTTTATAATCTTCCAAATATTATACATCCCCATCTCGAATATGAAGAACCAGAGACGTGTCGGCGAAGCGCTCACTATTGTCTGCGGTGTAGCAATTGCTGGAATCGGCGGCGGTCTTGGAATATTGTCATTAGTGGCAGGAGGACTAGCAATTATGGGATTAGGGGTCATTTCGGTCTTTTGGCGATAATTGCTTGCTTTAGCAATTCATCTGGACAAATTTCATTAATTTACCTAGGCAGAAGTTGAACTAATTTCTTGTTCTATTTTTGCATCCCTCTCGAGGCACACAACATACTCAGGAATAGTTTGATAGTTCGGAAATTACTAAGTCAGGTCGCTGTCTGATTTAGGAAGTAAGGGAACTTTATTATTCCTTTAATACTCATAAGTAGCATTGGGAGCAGTATCTGACTCAGAAGATCTCGCTAAAAATCGTCGGAAGGTATTCCAAAATGCACTGAAAGACCTACACCCTGAAACAAAGGAAAGAATAGTAAAGATTTTTGAAACATGGAAAGGCCGTACTTCTGAAAAAGAGCTTGAAGAAATCCTTGGTGGTAAAAAAGCACAGAAGTTTCGGAAACTGGTTGATAATTCTACTGATGAACTCAGCTCAAATGAAGTGGATAACTTACGTAGGCTGTTCAGAGAGTCCGTTACATTCGACTGACAGTTTTATTATTTGACTTTTCGAATTGCATTCTGTTATGAGCCCATTATTCAGATCCGGTCTTGATTTTCAAATCCTAGTACGATATTTGATCTGAAGCCAAATCCTGGCCTACGCGGTCCTGTGAGCTTCTGCCTTTATCAGAATTTTACCGTTGATAGTCCACTTTGCACTGCCGAGAGTTTTTCCATCAGGACCCACCGCTTCAGGAACATTAATTTCAAGATTGTCAAACGTGTACGTCACTTCAGCCTCTTTCCCCGTCAACTTATCAAACAAGTCAGCCAAGAGATCAGCCCATTGGCCAGCAGATTTAGAATTCTTATCACTACTACTACTACTTGTCATGTTACTCGCCGACGGTATTAGGACTTTGAACCTAATAATAGTTTCTAGCTGGTGTTGTTCCCTATTTCTGAAATTTTAGACACTAGAGGTTTGAGGTTTGATTATTAAGAAAAATTCTATATCAAGTAAGTATGCATGCTAAACATGTCCTTTATACTTTAGAGCAAAAAAATGGGGCGCGGCAATTACCCAATCTATCCCTCATTTCTCCTTCCGCATCTACCACTTTAGTAATAGATAGGAAAAATTAGGAACACATATTTTCTTTACTGGTATATTAGCGGATATTCAATTGTCAAAAAAGACTTGTAGGGTATGTCGCAATATCGTACCTGCGGCCTCTTCAGGAAGTTATTGTTATCTTCATCAGCAGGTTTACGACAGCCTTATTGCTGAGTTTGAAGTTGTCAAGAAAACCTCTAAGGGCTCAAGCATGGATTGGAAAAGGTTTCTTTCTGAAAAGCTGAGCAGTACGCCTAGATTGCCAAAAGAATTAAGCGATGTCATTAAAATAGAGCTTGACAGTACGTAGACTTAGTAGTACTCGTATTTTGTCGAGCGGGATATCGATGAAATGTGACTTTCATTAACGCTGTATTGCTGTGCGGCATCAAAAAGTCGTGTATTGTACTAACCAGTCGTCCAGAACTATTGCTGTTCTAAAAGCCCCCACTTTCTGGCAACTTCCTTTACTTCCTCATCTGTGACCTGGTTGAAATTTTCGTAGAATTGACCTACTGAGCCAAAAGAGGAAGGTGTAGTTATAACTTCCACTTTATTTCCATCCCTTGAGAGTTCTGTGACCGTATCCTCAGGTGCAACCGGAACAGCAATTAGCACGCTTGCCGGATTATACTTCTTAATCCACATGGCTACCACCATAACTGTAGCGCCAGTGGCGATTCCATCATCTGCGATAATAACCGATCTGCCTGAAATGTTGTAAGGTTTTGATGCGGGACGGTACAGAGATATACGTCTTTGAATCTCGTGCACTTGTCGGTCTATTTCGTCGTCGATGTGCTCTCTCGAAACCTGAAGCGTCCGTATTAAATGTTCATTAAGGTATGCCGTCCGATCTTGCATCACTGCTCCAATTGCTAATTCTGGATTATTGGGCGCCCCCAGCTTGCGAGGAATAACAATGTCAAATTCGCTCTGGCTGAACTTGGAGGCGATTGCATCACCTATAATAGCGCCTCCACGAGGTATCGCTAATACTGTCACAAGTCCCGTCCTGCCTTCTTTCTTAAAATAATCACTAAGGACGCTTGCAAGTATTTCTCCTGCGCTAGTTCGGTTTTTGAATTTAATGTGAAAACTCCTCTTTAGTAATCTTCCCAGTATCAAACTATTTGTGTTTGACTAACGACATATGTTACCTATTTCTCTTACTCATATTGGCGCTGCAAATGTGCGTGCATATGCCGAAATAACTACGAAGATTGCTCACCGAAATCACCATAAATTCCAAATATCTCACAAATCAAGAGTTCGGCACCATAGAAATCGGTCGCATGTCGCAGGATTAACGGCGTGATAGCGGAAAAGTTGGTTGGTTCATTTTGGATTCAATCTTGTGCCGTCGTTATGATTTTCTCCTGTCCAATTATCTCAGTCAAAAGGTTACTACATGCAGCCGTTAGACCTTGAATTTCCTTCCTTTTTTCTTCGAGAGAGGCTTGTGTCTCTGCAATGAGGACCTTCTTCTCTTCGATCTCCCTTTCATTTCGCTGTATCAAATCGTCAAGAGATTTAATAGAATTAAATGCCTTACGGTTTTGATTCTGTCTTATGCTTATCGCCTTCTGTTGTATCTCCCATCCCCTAGATTCAATCTTGGGAAACATGTCAATCGCCTTGTCCAAATAAATTGATACCTTATCTGAATCCTTCAAACTAATTGTACCCTTGGTGACGGCTCCTCGTATTTCAATAAGCAATGTTCTGTAAGCATCAATCACCTCACGGTCCTCTTTGCTCCGTTCCACAATCTGATCGGTGGAATTGGAAAGAACGTCCGAATCGATCCTTCTCTGATCCAAGAATATCTCCCATGGCGAGGTGGATAGCAAGTCAATTTTTGCAGCTACACTTTTCGATACACCATAAGAATATTTCGTAAAAGCACGGTTAAGATGAGAGAATAAATCAGAAACGTATTCACGGAATTCCGCTTTGCTTTTGTCCAAATCTCTCGCTTGAGATTCAAGTAGAGCATAATTTTTGTAATCGTCAGATTGTTCTATTTCGTGACGACGTGCTGTCAATTGAGTAATATCCTTTTCCAAGGCCTCAACTTCTGCAGACACGTTGGCAATTCTGTCCTTTGAATAACTCAATGTTGATAAATTGCTTTTTAGCTCAGTAATTTTTTGGCTACAAGCGTTTGTGTCCTCCAAATCAAGGTCATAGTTTTTAATCAATTTTGAAGTCTTCTTGTTCAGGTTAGTGAAGTCTGAAAATTCGGATCTGAACTTGTCGGCATACTTCTTTAGAAATACATTGAAAAGCTTG
>Ga0081455_10002993_pt1 | contig 19711 bp, 15 predicted proteins | sample TabmetS3T2R1_FD_70207 | JGI IMG/M metagenome (GOLD analysis project Ga0081455, IMG submission 70207) | Tabebuia heterophylla rhizosphere microbial communities from the University of Puerto Rico - S3T2R1 | ecosystem: Host-associated > Plants > Roots > Rhizosphere ... | reverse complement strand
CTCCGTCCGAATCCGGGCAAATCCGGCACCAGGGTATGGAAATCATCGGAAAGCGCCTCGGCGGTTGGCAACAGATAGCGACCTGACAGTCCAAACCCATGGAGGTGGATCATGACGGGCGCATCAGGCGGGTTGGGCGACTCACGGTAGAAGACGTCGACACCATCGATCGTCGTCCACCGCTCTGCCAGCCGAGAGCCCGGCCTTGAGAAGCGTCGTTTGGTTCCACGATGGGCCCGGGCCGACGTCCTCCGCTTGACGATGGGCCCGCCACTGTGCGAGCTGGTCATGAGGATCCTGCGAGCGCTTTCTGCTTGAGCTGGTCGAACTCGGCTTGAGTGATCGCACCCTGGTCGAGGAGGGTCTGAGCCGAGGCGATCTGATCGGTCGGGCTGGACATGTGGATGATGGGCGGCGGCACGTAGGGCTCCTCCCGTGGTCCCTTCGCAGCCATATGACGCTCCGCCATCCCCCTGCCGCGGGCAATCACATAGATCAGCGCGCTCAAGAACGGTGCAATGATCAAGAAAATGATCCACACCGCCTTCCACCATCCGCTCAGATCTTCATCACGGAACAGATCCACGACGATTTGGAACAGCACGACCAGGTAGCAGCCAAGAACGAACGCCCACACCAGAAGCCAAAAGAAACTCGAGCTGTCCACAGCAGCAACCTCCGCCTCGGGTTGTTTGGCCTGAGTATTGCGCGGGCGGTTCGTTAGGCACATCACTCCCCAGGGGTGAGGTTTCCACCAGAGCACCGGAAGCCAAGCAGCCCGCGCGATTTCCGACGCTCGCAGCGGACGTGCCGCCGCACTGGTAGACATGGATGAATGGGGAGGCATGTCATCGTGGCGGGGGCAGGAATTGTCGGGCTAGCAACCGCATTTGAGCTAACGCGCCGCGGCCATTCAGTAACCGTTCTCGAAAAGGAATCGAGCCCGGGTCAACATCAGACCGGCAACAACTCCGGCGTCATTCACTCTGGGCTCTACTACAAGCCAGGCAGCCTCAAGGCAACGCTGGGCACGGCCGGAGCAACATCGATGCGGCGCTTCGCCGAAGACAACGGGGTCTTTGTCGAGATCTGCGGCAAGCTCGTGGTGGCGACCGATCCCGTGCAACTGCCGGCGCTTGAGGAACTCCATCGGCGAGGCCGGGCCAACGGCGTTCCGTGCCGGATCATCAGCGCCGAGGAGGCGAAGGAGTTCGAGCCCCACATCTCAGCCGTCTCAGCCATACGCGTCGAGTCGACAGGTATCGTCGATTTTCGCGGGGTCTGCGACGCACTGCGAAAGCACGTCGAACAGGCGGACGGTGAGGTCCGCTTGGACCAACGGATCGTCGGGATCACGTCGCGTTCCGATGCCGTGGCGATCACCACCAAGACCGGCGAGTTTCGAGCGGACCAATTCGTCAACTGTGCCGGGCTGCACAGCGACCGGTTGGCACGATTGGCTGGGTTGCAGCCGGAGGTAAGGATCATCCCGTTCCGTGGCGAGTACTACGAGCTGAAACCGGAATACTCGTACCTGGTCCGGGGCTTGATCTATCCGGTGCCGGATCCGTCGTTCCCCTTCCTGGGTGTGCACTTGACCCGGATGATCAACGGGTCGGTTCATGCTGGCCCGAACGCGATCTTCGCGCTGGCTCGGGAGGGCTACAACAAGCTGACGATCAACCCACGCGACGTAGTGGACAGCGTCCGCTGGCCGGGTCTGTGGAGATTGGGGAAACGGTTCTGGCGTACCGGGCTCGAGGAGGCGGTGAGATCTCTTTCCAAGAAGCGCTTTCTGGCAAGCCTCCGCGAACTCGTCCCGGAACTTCCTGACGACTCCCTACTGCCTACGCATGCCGGCGTACGCGCCCAGGCGCTGCACCGCGACGGGAGACTGGTCGATGACTTCTACTACGAGCGGGCGCCTCGTCAGATCCATGTGCTGAACGCGCCCTCACCTGCGGCCACCGCCTCACTGGAGATCGGCAAGCGCATTGCCGACGAGCTGGAGAGCCAGGCGTCCTGAGCTTCCCCCATGCGCCCTGAGCTTCCCCCATCCGCCCTGAGCTTGTCGAAGGGTGCCTCGGCAGACTCACTCCGCGCTCTGCCGTGATCTGGAGCGGCGACGCACCAACCATGCTGTGAGCCCAACCGCCGCGGCTGCACCCGCTGCGCCGGCGATGATCTTGCTACGCGACGACTTGGCTGCGGGCTCAATCTGCTGAGAGTTCTCGCCGCCGAGCAGCTTGACCGTACCTGCGTCGCCGTCTACTCGAATGAGCTGACCGCTGCGGATCCGCCGGGTCGCGACAGCTGTGCCCAGCACGGCAGGGATTCCATATTCCCGCGCGACGATCGAGCTGTGGCTGAGCGGCCCGCCGATATCGGTCACCACCCCCGCTGCCATAGCGAACAGCGAAGTCCAGGCTGGGGTGGTGATGCTGGCGACCAGCACGTCACCAGGCTGCATCTGCCCGAAGTCCTGCGGTCCGCCGAGGACACGGGCCGGCGCAGTGACGGTTCCCATGCTGCCTCCGATGCCCTTGATCAGGTCGCCGGTCTGCTCCTCCGATGCCGCCGGCATCCATCTCCGGAACATGTCACCCCAGGCACCCTTCGGCAGCAGCTGCGGTGGTGTCGCTCTGAGCTGGCCGCGCCACACCTGCTTACGCCGCTCGACTTCATCAGCGAGGCTGCCCAAACTCTCGTCGATCTCAGTGCGTTGCAGCCAGAACACGTCACTCGGCTCGTTGATCACGCCCACCTGCTGGAGTCGCCGACCGATTTCCAGGAGCATGCGGCGTACCTGCGGCCAGGCCAACCCGACATCAGCGAGCGCATCCTCTCGAATCGGTGCCGCGCTCTGCGCCCAGTGCAACAACCGGCGGAAGGTCCGGGCGCGTACCGGATCCAATCGCGCCAGGACCGCAGCCATCGCCTCCTCGCGGCGCTTCGCGAAGTGGCGCTGCCGCTCATAGGGATCGGCGCCCTTCCCGCTGACAAAGAACCGCAGAGTTTCCAGCAACGGAACTGGGTCGTCGGCCGGCACTGGATTCATGAAGTCGAGGTTGTAGACCGTATGCCCGTACGCGTTGAGATGGGCCTGGAAGCGGGTGTGCCACTCATGCCACACCAGATCCTCCGATGCGGCCGCCTGCTCGAGGAATTGCTGCGCAGGCAACCTGAGTAGCGACTCGGTCAGGTCTTGCTGGCCGCGGGTCCAGGCCGCGAGGTCGTAAAGCGACTTCTCGGCTCTGATCGGCTCGCTGTCAAAGCCGAGCACGAACACCTGACCCGGAGGATCCTCCTTGCGGCGGACTACTGCGTCGTAGAACCGGGTCAACGTGACCTCGCTCATTGCTGCCGCCGGGATGATCGTTTGTACCGCGGTGTAGTACTCGGCGGCCGCCTCTACGAGCTCCTCAACGCCGGCGAGCAACTCGCCGGTACTGAGCTCGCTGATTTCGCGTGCGGTCCAGTCACTGACGATCCGGCGATACTTCGGGTGCGAGTAGCTGCGCCAGCGTTCCTGGAGCATGCCACCGGTGAACACCCCCCGAATAGCCTTCGGAGTCTTCCACAGCAGCCGGTACATGCCGGATCGGCTGTACCTGTAGTACGCGTAACCGTTGACTGTCGGAAGCCCGACGTCGCCGTCTCGGATCACATCCTCACCGCCCAGCAGGTCCCGGAACACGCCCTGCAGCGAACGCGTGACCGCACCGTCGATCATGTCGGCGAACAGCGGTGAGAGCGGGTCGGGCAGCTGTTCCACGATGCTGGCCCGGGCGTACATGGCGGTCGGATCAGATACGGTCCAGTCCGTCGGCATGGGTGACTCGGCCTCAGGCAGCGCGGTGATCGGCCGGGACTGCAGAATCCAGAACTGTCCGTTGGTACGCGCCCATTCAATGTCCTGCGGTGCGCCGAAGTTGGTCTGGATGCGGGTTCCATACCCCGCCAGCTCGGCGGCCTCAGCTTCGCTGAGCACCGGCAGCTTGCGCTGAGCCTCCGGGACCGGCCGCTCCTCGGTGCGCTGATCGGCATAGACGGTCATGACGGCTTTGTCGGCGGTTTCGCGGGACACCACGGTGCCGTCCGGTGTACGCACCGTGAGGTTGTCGGTATTGACCGATCCGCTGACGACAGCTTCACCGAGACCCCATGCTGCGCTGATCAGAGTCTCATCGCGACGGCCGTTGCTCGGGTTGGCGGTAAACATCACGCCCGCAGATTCGGCTTCGACCATCTGCTGGATCACAACGGCAAGACTGACGCTGGCCGGATCAATGCTCTGTCGCGCCCGGTAGGCCATCGCTCGTCCGGTCCACAGCGAGGCCCAACAGTCGCGAACTGCGACCAGCAGATTCTCCAGCCCGCGAACATTCAGGTAGGTGTCCTGTTGCCCGGCGAAGCTGGCCTCCGGTAGATCCTCTGCAGTCGCCGACGAACGGACCGCAACCGACACCTCCTCGCCAAGAGCGGCGTACGCCTCGGCGATCTGTGCGCGGAGGGACTCCGAGATCTCGTCGGAAAAAAGAGTTCGGATCTGCGCCGAAGCTTCCTCGTATGCGGCCGGATCGTCCTCCGCCGCCGCAAGTGCGGTGATCTTGTCCTGTAGGTGGTGTTCGGCCACGTAGCCGCGGTAGGCATCGGTGGTTACCACGAAACCAGCCGGCACTGGCAGTCCGGCACGGGTCAGCTCGCCCAGGTTCGCGCCCTTGCCACCGGCCTGGTCGATATCGCTGCTACCCAGCTGGTCAAACGGTTTGATGAAGATCATGAACCACCTCTGAAGAATCTAACGCGCGCTGCTACGAGCCCAGCGCGCAGCTTGCCACGTGCCCTTGAGCTCTTGGTATGTGCCCTTGAGCTCTTGCTATGTGCCCTGAGCACTTGCTATGTGCCCCCTGAGCTCTTGGTATGTGCCCTTGAGTCCTAGAGCTATGTGCCCTGAGCCCGTCGAAGGGCACCGCCTACCCACGGCCCAGGTAAGGCATCTTGGTGGGCATCACTGTGATAGTCGCAACATTGGCGTCTAGCGGCAGGCTCGCCATGTAGACCACGGCACGGGCTACATCCTCTACTCGCATCCGCGGCTCGGCGCGCAGGCTGCCGTCGGCTTGCGGCACCCCTGCGGCAATGGCGGTCGTCATGTCGGTGGCGGCATTGCCGATGTCGATCTGGCTGCAGGCAATGTCATACGGGCGCCCGTCCAGAGCAGTCGACTTCGTGAGGCCGGTAACGGCGTGCTTTGTGGCGGTGTAGGCAATGGATCGCGGACGCGGCGCGTATGCGGAGATGGAGCCGTTGTTGATGATGCGCCCACCTTGGGGTCGTTGGGTACGCATGACGCGGAACGCCTCCTTAATACAAAGAAATGAGCCGGTGAGGTTGACGTCCACAACGGCCTGCCACTCATCGAGCGTCACCTCGTCAGGGTCTCGCGGCGGCCCGCTCATGCCGGCGTTGTTGAACAGCAGATCGACTCGGCCGTGTCGAGCGACCGCACTGTCGAAGAGGTTGCGTACCGAATCCTCGTCCGTTACGTCGGTGGGGATTGGGTCGAGCCGGAGGCTCGGATGCGCTGCGGCGAGCTCGTCCAGTGGTGCCGGACGACGGCCCGCAAGGACGACGTGCCAACCGTCGGTTGCGAGCGCAGTTGCCGTCGCCGCTCCGATTCCACTGCCACCGCCGGTTACTACCGCGATTCCGTTCGCCATTCCGCTGCCCTCTCGCCCGACTTGTCAGCGTCTCAGCTTGCTATAGCCGGCTGAGACGCTGACCAGTCGGTAAATGATGTCTCCATGCAGATTGCCATTCTTGGGACGGGTGCTGTCGGACCGGCACTGGGTAAGGCGCTCCGCGCAGCGGGCCACCAGGTCACCATCGGTACCCGCGACCCTGATCAGACCAAGGCCCGGGACCAGTGGGCCGCCGTCGACTTGCCGCTCGCGGCGTACCAGGACCTTGACGCGGAGGTGTTCATCAATGCGACGAACGGCGCCGGTTCGTTGCCCGCGCTCCAGGCTGTGGGTGACGCGCTCAGCGGCAAGGTGGTGATCGACACCTCGAACGCGCTGGACTTCTCCCAGGGATTTCCACCCTCACTCTTCGTCAGCAACACCGATTCACTCGCCGAGCAGCTGCAACGGGAGCTGCCGGAGACACGGCTGGTGAAGATGTTCAACACCATGGCCAACCAGGTGATGGTCAATCCGGGCGCGCTGGGCGATGACTCGACTATCTTCGTGGCCGGCAATGATCCAGCCGCGCGGCAGACTGCGGCATCACTGGCGGCCGAACTGGGCTGGACCGATGTGTTCGACCTGGGCGACCTCACCGCAGCCCGCGGCCTGGAGATGTACCTTCCGCTGTGGGTGCGGATGTTCAGTCAGATCGGCCGGCCAGAGTTCAACATCAAAGTCGTGCGCTGACAACTCCGTTTACTGATGCACCTCTACGGCAGACTCTTGGCCCACCGCTTGCTCATCCGCAGGCGGCTTGGTGTTGCGGATGAAGAATGCGCATACTAACGCGGCAATGCTGATCACCGCGGCGACGCCGAAAGCGGTTTGAATGCCGCCGTTGAGAGCAACCACCTCGGGCAGGCCCGCCTGAGTCAACGTGGCTGTCCTGCTGGCCATGATCGCAACCAGAAGCGCGACTCCGGCAGCACCTGCCACCTGCTGCAGCGTTCCCAAGATGGCACTGCCGTGTGAATAGAGATACGGCGGCAATGGGTTCAGGCCAGCGGTGAACGAAGGGGTGAACAGGCACGCGAGTCCCAGCATCAGCACCATGTGGAAGCCGATCAGCATCCAGATCGGCGTAGTGGCATCCACCATGCTGAACTGCCACATCGTGAAGGTCAGCAGCGCAGCGCCGGGGATGGTCAACACCCGTGGCCCATAGCGGTCGACGATCCGGCCGACGGTCGGTCCTGCCAGGCCCATCAACAGGCCTCCAGGTAACAGCATCAGGCCAGTAGCCAGGGCTCCGATACCGCGGATCGTCTGCAGGTAGATCGGCAGCAGGATGACCATGCCGAACAACGACAGCATCGCCAGGCACAACAGCGCCAAGCTGAGGCTGTACATGGGATAGCTGAAGGCACGCAGATCCAGCAGTGGGCTGCGTCCACCTCGAGCCAGCCGCAGCTGCCGCCAGCCGAAGATGAGCATGCAGACCAGTCCGATCGCGATGAAGCCGAGCGCAACCTGTGATCCTGACGCGCCTCGACCTAGCTGGCTGAGCCCGTACACGACACCGCCGAAGGCCGGGATCGAGAGCATCACCGACCGCAGATCGAGTTTTTGAAGGCGGGTCTGACCGACGTTCACCAGCCGACGCGAGCCGTAGACCAGGGAGATGAGCGCGATTGGCAGCACCAGAACGAACATGAACCGCCAGGACAGGAACTGCAGGATCAACCCCGACAGCGTCGGGCCGATAGCCGGAGCAACCGAGATCGCAATGGTGATGTTTCCCATCACGACACCGCGGCGTTCGACCGGAACAAGCGTTAGCACGGTGGTCATCAGCAGCGGGATCATTACCGCGGTACCCGAGGCTTGCACGATGCGGGCTATCAGCAGCAGCCAGAACCCAGGCGAGATTGCCGCGAGCAGAGTCCCGGCCGAGAACAGGCCCATGGCAAGCATGAACACGGTACGGGTTGAGATCCGCTGCAGCAGGAACCCCGTTGTCGGAATGACCACTGCCATGGTCAGCATGAATGCTGTCGTGAGCCATTGCACCGTACGGGCGGAGAGATCGAGATCGACCATCAACCGCGGCAGTGCCACGCTCATGATGGTTTCGTTCAGAATCACGACAAATGCCGCGACCAGCAGAATCGCGATGACCTGGCGGTCCCGTGCTGGCAGCCGATGCGAGGCTGCCGCCTGCTGGCTGGTCGTGCTGGTCACCAAAACACATCCTTACTTCGTTGACGCTGCGTACCACTACTGCGCCGCACGGAATGCACGGAATGCACGGCCACGCTGCCGTACACCTAGTCAGACTCACGGTCAGGACCAAACTCATTGCCAACCGCGGCGCCGGACCTTCGGCAAGCTCAGGTCGCACTCCCGGCAAGCTCAGGCATGCTGCCGACGCCTACTAGACGCGACAACGTTATGGGCCGGCACTGACATTCCTCAATCGAGTTTTTTGTTCGCCAAGATCGGATCCCACTACTGTCAAGGCCATGTCGAAGAACAAGCTGCCAAAGGTCTCGAATGAGGTCTACGAGGCCGAGATCTTTCGGATGCAGACGGAGCTGGTCAAGCTCCAGGAATGGACGCGGCAGACCGGAGCCCGCATCTTGGTGATCTTCGAAGGGCGCGATGCGGCCGGCAAAGGCGGTGCGATCAAGCGGATCACCGAGTATCTGAGCCCGCGGGTCGCGCGAATCGTCGCGTTGCCCACCCCGACCGAGAGGGAGCGTGGCCAGTGGTACTTCCAGCGCTACATCGCCCACCTGCCCAGCAAAGGTGAGATCGTCCTCTTCGACCGCTCCTGGTACAACCGTGCGGGCGTGGAGAAGGTGATGGGGTTCTGTACACCAGCGGAATACGACCGTTTTCTGCAACAGGCTCCGATCTTCGAGCAGATGCTGATCGATGACGGCATCATGCTCCGCAAATACTGGTTTTCAGTCTCCGACAACGAGCAACTGCGTCGCTTCAGATCTCGGCATCGCGACCCGGTACGCCGCTGGAAGCTGAGTCCCACGGACCTGGAGTCGATCAACCGCTGGGAGGACTACTCCCGAGCCAAGGACGCAATGATGGCGCACACCGACACCGCCGCCAGCCCGTGGTTCGTGGTGGAATCCGACGTCAAGAAGCACGCCCGGCTCAACATGATCGCCCACCTGCTGGTCACCATCCCCTACACCGAGGTAGCTGCTCCCGACGTCCAGCTTCCCAAGCGCATGACCCCGGCCTCGAATTACCAGAGACCGCCCCGAGAAATTTTCAACTACGTGCCTGACTACGCCGCCACCTTGCTAGGTGACTCTGAGCGCTGATCAGCTGCCGAATCGAATTTCCGACCAATGCGGAGTTTTGGACCCACCAACAACCGGATTGGGGTCAAATTTCCGACCATTGCGGAGTTTTCGAGATAGCAATGCAGTCGATGTGGACGGCAATGAGCCAGTCACGAGCCCCGCGACCGGAGTCGCTCACGCAACACTGAAGCCAGTTGCCGCTGCGCCCGCACGGTCTGCGTGGTCAGCCTGATCATCGGAATTCGCCCACCCGCAGCCAGGGAGATGTCCTGTGGCAGCAAAATTCCACTGCGAGTGCCCACCCGGCCGCCGAGAGCTCGCAGTTGCGGGCCAATGCGATGCCGGCCGAAGACTCCGACCACTGCGACCAACACCCGTCGCAATTGGCTGACACCATGCCGGGAGACAACCTCATCGAGGGCCCGTTCAGCGGCGTCGCAACCTCCCGCAGTCGCCGCAGTCACCAGCACCAACACACTCTGCGGATCGGCAAGCCGCTCCACTGCCGCGAGGACGTGTGCGCCGCAGTCATGCAGCGCCAGGTTGGGATTGACCAGCCTGACCTCGTCACCCTCTGGGAGCCGGAGACCGAGCTCACCCGCCGCATGGTCGTAGAGCTGTGGTGCCCCGAGTACGTCCTGGCCGAGTGCGGCAAAGAGCAGCGCCGCGACGGTAGTCGTGCCAACGCCGCCTGACGTCCCAGCCACCTGCACCGTGGTGGTGCGTCGCTCGGTCGGGACCGCGCTGATCATGTTCCATCCTCGACCCGGACTTGACCCCCGAGGACCCGAGCAATCCCAGTCGCCACCTCGACCCCAGGCTCCCCGCCGGCACCCCACGGCGTGACGGCCTCGGTCCACCAGACCTCATCGGCACCCAGATCGAGACCGGCTGTCAGCTGAGCGGCATCGAGAGGGTGCTGCAAGAGCCGAGAATTCTCAATCGTCAGCACGGCCACATCGGCGCGGTCCACGAGCTGCAGCGCTGCGCCGCCGTACAGCGCCCGCACCCCCAGCTGATCGTCCACCACGGCCGCAGCAGCGACCAGCGCCTCGATGTTGACCGGAGACGGCGTAACGAGATACAGCTCACGCGGCATCCTGACCCCCTTCGAAGTTGGCCACCTGCACGATGCGCGGACGCTCGCCTCTGCGTACGAAGCGGCCACGACCGGGCACCATCTGCTCGGCGTAGACCTGTGGCAGGATCTGACCCTCGCTGCGCTCGCCGGAGAGGATGAGGGAGCTCCCGCCGGTGTCCCGCAGCGTCTGCATCGCCACGTCGTACATCGCTCGGGAGGAGCCGGCAACCGGCCTGGTCAGCAGCACGTGTAACCGGAGATCCCGAGCCGACGGTAGATAAGGCAGCAACGGCTTCAACGGCTCTGTGGCGCCGGAGGCAAGGATGTCGTAGTCATCGGCGATCACCACGATCCGCGGCCCAGCGAGCTTGGCTGCCGGATCCACCGTCCGCTTCTGCAACTCGGCCGCAATCGCCGCCGAAAGGGAACGCGCCTCCGTTGCTGTCGTGGCATGGCCACCCAAATACGGCTCCGGGATCTCCCGCGCGATGTCGCCACGAATGTCCATCACCGCCAGCACCAACTCCTCAGGGCTGGACCGCTCGAGCAGGCTTCGCACAATGCCGCGCAGCAGTGTGGTCTTGCCCGATCGGGTGTCGCCGAAGGCCATCAGGTGCTGGTCGCGTACGCCCAGCTCCAGGAAGGCCGGTTCCATGGTGTCCTGCCGCAAACCAAAAGGCAGTAGCTCCGGTTCGTCCAAGGCGTCGGGCAGCTCTTCCGGCGAGATGTCGGTAGGTAGCAACCGAATTGGCGACGCCGCCGGCCCCCGCCAGCTGGCAGAGGTACGCGCCGCGAGCGCCTCGATCGCCTCGCCCATGGATTCGTCGTCGGTATCGTCCAGCACGGGCAGCGCAACCTGAGCAAACAGGCGCTCCTCGGTCAGCAGCCGTCCGGGCTGGTCAGCGCGGATCGTGGCAGACAGTTTCCGCCCGATCAGCGAATCTGCCGGATCGTTCAGTCGGAGCTCGAGCCTGGTCCCGATCAGCGGCTGGTGCGCCATCCGCAGCTCGTTCCAGCGCGTCATGGCCAAAACGACATGGATGCCGAAGCTTCCACCGCGCTGCAGCAGCGTTACCAGGCTGTCTTCGAGCTCCTCAAAATCGGTTCGCAGCTGAGCGAATCCGTCGACCAGCAAGATGACGTCGGCCGAGACCAGCTCCGGAATCCGTCCGGCGGCGTGCGCGACTCGCAATGAAGCCAGCGAGTCGATGCTGTGGTCTCGGAAGACTCGCTCCCGAGTCGCCAGCATGCCGAGCAGCTCCTCCAGAAGCCGCAGCAGTCGATCGCGGTGCGAGCGGGTCGCCACACCTCCGACATGCGGAAATCCTTCGATCCGCAACAGCCCGCCGCCGCTCAGGTCCATGCCGTACAGACTCAGCTGACGCGGCGTGTGGGTGAGCGCCACCGACGCTGCCATCGTGCGCAAGAAGGTGCTGCGGCCGGACTGCGGTGCCCCCAGCACCGCGATATGCCCGCCGCCCTTGGTTAGGTCCAGTAGCCAAGGTTGCTGCCGTTGCTTTGCCGGATTGTCCAACAGACCCATCGGCACCGGTAGCGCACTATCAGCCAGGTCACGCGATCCGTTGTCTGCCAGCGTCCGGGACAGCGCCAGTCGCGACGGCAGCGGTGGCAACCACACCGGCTGCACCTGCCGGCTGGGCATCCGAAGTCGATCAACGCATTCGGCCACCAGCGGACGGCCGGTATCTGGCCGCGTCAGCTCCTGCTCTCCATCCTCGGCCTGCTCCGGCTTGGCCAACCCATTGAAGGTAGGCAAGAGCAATGCTTGCGGGCGACCGGCGTCGGCGTCGATCGCCGGGGCCACGGTCCTGGTCACCGGTCCCGAGACATAGCCAGAGCGGAAGCGACGGTATACCGAGGTGTCAACCTTCAGATAGCCGTATCCGGGGATGGCTGGAAGGTGGAACGCATCTGGAGAGTCCAGCACCACCGAGCTCTCCGACTCGGAGAAGGTGCGCAGTCCGATCCGGTAGGACAGGTAGCTGTCGAGACCGCGGAGCTTGCCGGACTCGATCCGTTGACTGGACAACAACAGATGGACGCCGATGGATCGGCCGATCCGGCCGATGGTGATCAAGAGATCGACGAAGTCTGGCTCCGCGGTCAGTAGCTCGCCGAACTCATCGATCACGATGAACAAGTGCGGCAAGGGCTCCAGCTCTGGCCGTTGGTGTCGCAGCTCGCGGTAGTAGCTGATCGAGGGAACCGAGCCGGCATCTCGAAGCAGTTCCTGCCGACGTATCACCTCACCATTGATGCTGGCTCGAGCACGTTCGGTCAGCTGCGGATCATCGGCGAGGTTGTCAATGATGCCGGCCACATGCGGCAGCCCGCTGAAGGGGGCGAACGCCGCACCGCCCTTGTAGTCGACCAGCACCATGCTGAGGTCCTCGGGCGGATGCGACAGGGCGAGTGCGGTGATCAAGGTGCGCAGCATTTCGCTCTTGCCCGAGCCGGTAGCGCCGATGCAGATGCCGTGTGGCCCCATGCCGAGATGAGCAGACTCCTTGAGATCAAGAAGGATCGGCGCGCCGAAGTCGTCCAGCCCAATGGGCACTCGCAGGAAATCCCGTGGCGATCGGGGTTGCCAGACTGTCTCTGGATTGATCATGGTCAGGTCGGAGATGCCGAGCAAGTCAGTGATGTCGATGTCCTGGGCCGAGGTCGCCTCGTCCTGCCGCGACATACTCAGCCGGAGTGGGGTGAGAGTACGCGCAATGGAGGAGAACAAGCTCGCCGGCGTCTGATCAAGGGTGGCGAACTGAACCGCCTCATCCTGATGATCCTCTTCCAGCCGGGCGTCGCTGATCTGCGTTTGAGCCCCGTCGATCATGATCCGTACTGTGACGTCGGACGGCTCGTGCAACCGATCGCTGAGTAGGTGGACAGTCGTCACTCCTAGATCGCGCAGCGTGAGCTCCGCGTCCGGCACCGGGATTGTCGACGCCACCCGGCCGAAGTCGTCGAGAAAGATCACCAGGCGCGAGTTGCTGCCGCGAGGCAACTTGAGTCCGCTGCGCTTGGCGCTCGCGACGAACTGTGCCCGATCGGCCAGATCTTGCCCGAGCACCTTGGCCAGAGCGGATGCCGAGGCAGCGATACGTCGTGCGGGAATGGGTCCGTCATAGAGTTCCGGGTCCACGACATGGGGCAGCAGGTCAAGCCCGCTCCAGTCAGCGGCGGCCTCCCGAGGGAACGCAGCCGCAATCCGTACGTCGTCTGGTGCGTGCAGCGCAGCCAGCTGCAGAATCAGTGAACGGGCGGCGCAGAGCACACGTTCGCGATCTCCGATGATGGCCACCTCGCCAGCGCCATCCAAGTTCACCCCAACCGGCATGCCACGTACGACCCGGTAATGAGCGACCACCGAGTTTGCCTCGTTGATCATGATCGGGTCGTACGGATGCACTGGGTTCTGTTCTTCGGGAACGCTGAGCGAGAACATCACCCGGTCGCCGACACCGAGCCGGACGTGACAGAAATCGGTATGGTGCCGGCGCCGCTCCCAAAGCCTGGCTGGATCGCGGACCAGCTCAGCAAGCGCTGCCGGCTCGGGATCCAGCTGAGCCGCAGCGGCGCGCACCTCACGGCCCCTGGCCCGCATTCGAGCACGCAACTTCTCCAGAAAGTCGAGGTAGTGCTCACGCTGAGTACGCCGGGTCCGGGATGCCGAGCCACGATGGCTGAGCGCCATCGCCAGGCCACCGATCAGTGCCACCACCAGCAGCAGGCCGCCAACGACTAGGAACACCGGGTTGCTATTACGCAGCACCACGATCATGATCACCGATGACAGCGCGCCGATCACGGGCAAGAAGCTCTGCAGCGGTAGGCCGCCCACATGCCCGTCGGTGATCGTGGGAGGCGCAGCGACGGTTTCGGCCTCAGCTGAGCTGATCGGGCGCGTGATCCGAGTAGGACGGTGGACAAGTCGCAAAGTCATGATCGCCCGTTCCCTACCGCAGGCGTCGGCAGTCGCTCATCGGGTTGGGGTGCCACCAGCCGTCGATAGGCCGGCCGTACGGCCTCAGCCATCAAAGCCGTGGCCAAGCGGGTATAGGCGAGCCGGGTCCGCACAGGCAGTTGTCGGCTGCCGAGTGGTTGCGCCACCGACCGCGAAGGCTCGTACGGGATGATGCGCACCGGCACCTGCAGCTGATCTTGAAGCGGCCTTGGGGTACGCCCTGCGGTACGCCCCACATCAACCAACAGCAGCACCACCCGGGGCTGGTCTTCCACCTCCGAGAGGGCCGGTATCAGGGCCGCAGCTTCCTCTGCCGGATACCTGTCTGCCCGCGCCACAAGACACACCACGTGGCTGGCCCGGGCCACCTGCCGCAGGTCAACCTGCCTGTGCCGAACGCCCCAGTCGGTGATCACCAGATCGTAGAAGCGGGCGATCGGGGTCACCTGCTCGAACCAGGTACCAGCACTCGCCGCGAGCTGGTCCCGGGCAAGATCAAGAGCAATTAGGCCCGTCCCGGTCACCAGTAGTCCGGCTCGGGCATCGGCCGCGGAGCTCGGATGAGCCCGGCGGTGTTCACTATGCGCTCCGCGCGCTGCGGATCGAGCCAGGCCGGCGTGCCAGAGCAGGTCCGCCTCGCCCGCCGAGGCATTCACCCCCAGCACCATCCCGGCACGCCGTCGGGCCAGCATGCTGGCCACGTAGCCAGCGGTCGAGGACGCGCCGCAGCCGCCGCGCAACTGCACGAAACCAATCCGGCGGGACAGCGCAAGCGGCGAGCGCAGCAACGCATCGCTGGTCGTGAGCTCATGGGTGATGGCACTGACACTCCCCAGCAACGCAGTGATCATGGACACCGGAGCCGCTCTCGTCATGATCTAGAACGCTCCCAGCAAGTCACTGAAGATGCCGAACATCCCAAGCAGCAGGGGAATCAGAGCGATCACGGACAGTGCCTCGATCACGTTGCCGATCCGTCGCAGGAAGGCACGTTGATGTGGCGCCGGCCGGGCCAGCACCATGATCAATACCAGTATTGAGATACCCGCCAAGATGACGGCCACCACCGGCCCATCCAGCAAGGGTTGGCCTATCAGGCCACCCAGCAAACCAGCGAGCACCGCAGACCAGAGCGCGATTTGCGGTACGGCCAGCGGGAAGGCTCGGGTTCGCAATGCGGTCACGACTATCACCACAACACCCACACCAACCGCCCAGAGAGCATCGGAGGTCAGCAGCGTGGCGGCGGTCACGGCGATCGGAACAGCGACAGCGAAAGTCACCCAGCTGAGAAGCCGGTATGCGTCATTGACGGTCATCGAGACCTCATCGCGACGGCGTGGGTGACCCTCGACCACCTGGTCGTCCAGACCAGTCAGCCCGGAAGCCGCCAGCGCCAGCCGTGGCAGTATCCCGCACACCACAACCGACACGGCGGCGGTCACCGCCGCGGCCTGCACGACGGAGGAGCCCAGTGCCACCATGATCAGCGGCAAGGCAGAGAGCGGGATGCCGACCAGACTGCCGAACCAGGCAGGCCGGGAGCGCAAACCCTGACCAAAGCCGAGACCAAGACACAGCCAGCCGAGGACGGCGAATCCCATGATCGCGGCCGCGAGCCGGGGAGGTTGCGAGAGGTTGACCACTGAGCTGAACTGCCAGGCGGCATTCGCCGCTACGCCCAGACCTGCGGCCGCGCCGGCCACGCCGATCCAGCGCAGCGAGGCGCGACCGACGATGGCGGACGTCAGCGACAGCACAACGACCCCGACGATGAGCGGCAACAGCCCCGCGGGCAGCTGAGCCGCTAGAGCGCAGCTGAGCACCCCAATGGCAACAGAACCGGTGAGCTCGCGGGTGGACCGGGCCCAGAGCCCTGCTCGATCGCGGAGTGACTCCCCGAGCACATCGGTCACGTCGGCCACTTCGGGCGGCGGCGGTGCGTCGTCGGACCGTACCAGGCGGAGCAGCTCGCCGTCGGAGACTCGCTGGTCAGCGATTGTGAGGGCCACGTCCAATTGCTCGCCGGTGGTGCGTACCAGGGTCAGTGGGCGGACCACGGAACCTGTCGGTTCATCCAGCAGATCGATCAGCCGGGGCATCAGGCCAGCCACCGCCTCGTCATTCGGCACCACAAGATCGGCCTTGCGAGCCGACCCGATCACTGTCAGCCGTGTGAACTCAGGCATCGGCCCCCTTTCCCCCGAGCCGCATCAGCTAGCCGATCACCGGACGCGTTACGAAATCCAACACTGAGAGCCGGAGCGGATCGAGCACCGAGCTGGGACACGCCGCCCCTACTCCGACCACTCCGCTGCGCTGCAGCCTGTCAAACCCGTCCTGCGCTGTTACCGACCAGGCCCGGGGCTCAACTTCTGAACCGCGCCATACCTTGGTCCGGATAACGGTCGGATTGACACCGAAAACCTGCATCCTGATCTTGATTTCCTCACCCGCGCGATACCGGCCGAGCAACCTGACTGTGTTGGACAGCGGCACGGTTTCACCTGCCTGCCTCGACGCCAATGACACCGCCACGGTGCGACCGCTAGTGAGCTTGGCAATCGCACGGTAGTCGTCTGACTTGATCTTCCGGCCCAGCAGCACAACCGTCGAGCCCAGCTTGTTGATCTCGACGGTGGTGCTCAGATCTGCTGTCTCGCGGCTCGTCTTCTTCAAGAACGCGATCCGGGACTTGCCTGGCGGGATGTTGATGATTCCTGAGCCACCGCGCACTCGGTACTCCGACGGGCTCCCGGTCGTCGCCCATCGGCCGCCGACCTCGGCCGCGCCCCAGCCAACCTTCCGGTTGCGATCGAAGTAGTCGGCGGCGTACGGCTGGTCGCTGATGCCGGGCGTCGATCCGCCACTACTGCGCTGCTGAGCCTGGCGCGCCGCCTGAGTAGCGATCAGCGAGGTCACCAAAGCGAAGCCGACGCATCCGGTGCAGATCACCGCTGCCAGAACGACAGAGCCCAGCAGCCGCTTGAGATTGTCCTGGCCCAGCCGCCGCTCTGCCAGCTCGCCGTAGAGAAAAGCTGACAGCAGTCGGGCGCGATGGGTCTTGACGGTCTCCAGCAGGATGGTGTCGCGATTATTCGGCATGCAGTTCCTCGTGCCTGGTGTGCCGGGACGGAAGTCCCAGAACCTCGCTGACCTGATCACCACCGATCGCCGTCAGGATCTGATCAAGCAACGGCCACGTTGCATCTTCGAGGCTGCCGAGCGAGAAAAGCAGACCAGGGATCCGCGGCCGGCCGACGCGCAGTGCGCCGAACTGACGGATCATCTGATCAACCGAGATGTCCAAGGCACGTACTGCGGGCGGACCGATCAGCAGTGCCATCGGTGTTGGGGGATGCTGCAGGAACGCCGGAATGAGCAGGTCGTCACGACCCGGGCGCGCCATGATCAATCCAACGAGCGGCATGGCGTTCTCGGCAAGACCGGCCAAGTAGCTGAATATGCGATTTCGGTGGTCTTCGAACGCCACGGTGCTTGGCACGCCCAGACTGAGATGAGCCTCGGTGATCTCCTCGATCCCAGCGCTGGTCCGCTGCACGGTCAGCGTCGACCGGAAGCGCCTGCCGACACCGACAACCAGTACCGGCCCCGGCATCTGTGACTGGGCGAAGGTGGTCAGATCTTCGCGACGCCACGGATTTCCAGCCGGCTCGTGGGCTCCCCAGACCTGCAGCGTGGTTCCGCTGGTGATCTTGGCGAGCTCCGCCATCGGACCACCCAGAATCGTGGTAAACCGTGCCTGATGCCGCAGCGAAATGACCGCCAGGACCTGCACTGCTGTCGCCGGTGCAGGGCGCAGGAAACCAAGATCAACATCATCGATGCTCCGTAGTGCGGACGCTGTGAAAACCTCGCCCTCCTCCGACAGCCGGCGACCGGTGAAGCCCTCCCGAAGGCCGTTCGGACTGCGGACCACCCAGGCAGCTCCGGCCTCCCGCCATACCTCGGCGAACGCCGGCGTCAGGCATGACAGCTCGTCGGTCACCAGCGCCACCCGGCGGCCTTCGTGCTGCGCCTGCGCGAGCAAACTGACGCGGCCGGCGTTGAGGAAGATCACCGGCGATCGACTTTCGCTGGCGGCGTACGCCGTCCCGCCCGATTCGTCTCCGATGTGGCCGGCGAAGTCGAGCAGCGGGTGTTGCACCGTGCTCAGGGACTGACCACTCATGAGGCCGCCCGCTGGAGTACGGCGTGCACCGAAAAGGACCGACTGCCGCACTCCACGGTCCAGCCAATTGCGGCAGGGCCACGGATACCGGGGACCAATGGCCGCCGCTCGCCATCGGGGCTGACCAGCACCGAACCGTTTGCGGTGTGCAGGTCGGTCACCCACAGCACTGAACCCGACCACTCCAGCAACGCGTGGGTCTTCGACAGAGTCCGGGAGAGATCTGCCAAGGCGAGTACCGGCAACTCGCCGGTCGGAGGCGTAATGCGTCGTTGCTCCGCAGCACGGTTGTTCTCCGGGCTACGGCCGATCAGCAAGGAGGTGTAAATCACGTGCCGGCGCCCAGTATCGAAGACAATCGCGACCGCATCGGAGATGGGCAGGGCGGCGGCGCCTTGACCGGATGCTGCGAAGACAGCCTCATCGATGCCCTCCGCCAGCGCAGATTCGGGCAGCGCTGGCAGCGCGGGAGTCAACGGGTCGCGACCCCGCGCCAGGTCGGCTGTCACTGTCCGTCGGATCCGATGTGAAGTGATCAAACGGGCCATGATCTTGCGAAAACCCACCGGGTTTCCCGTCAGGTCGTCCACCGTCCGCAGGCCCAACACGAGGCGGCCCAGAGTGCGGCCGCGACGGACGAACAGCAACCCTTGAAGGAAAACAAAGACAATGCTCAACAAGATGATCAAGGTCACTGTTCGGAATTCACCACCAGCGGCTGCTACGGCGGCGAACGCTGCTGCGGCCGCAAGTGGAAGCACATCGATCAGCGCCGCCAAATAGCTGCGTACCGCACTCGCCCGCGCAACCCCGGCAAGCAACGGGGTGTACGTGCCAAGGACGTTGCCTCGCGCAGCGGGCGTGAGCACCGTGCCGCACGACTGGCAGAGCACGCCGGCGGCTGTCTGCAGCTTGCCGCACCTGGCACAGCTAGCGACGCCAACGAGCGCTCCGGGCATGTGAGCCTCCGGGTGGTTCGGGAACCTTCAGAGTTCAGCCCGTAAGTTTGCACCTCCCGAGGGCAATGTGCAGGGATTCGTGTTATCCGACCGTTATCTCGCACAGAACCCGAGATCTGCGCCCAGAGGTCGGCCGTACCGAGATTGCTCACGCTGTACCTGGCTTGCACACGCCGGGTTCGGCGTGAATGTCCCACGCAGCGTGGGATGTCGACGCGTCAGCGTGGGAGGTCAGCGTGTCGTGCAAAAGTTCGGTCCGGTCCTGGGACCGACATGCTCGATTGCCCGGAATCTGACCCCGAGCCGGGTTAGGTTATTCCTCGTCCGTGACCCAACCGTTACCTTCGCCTCGATCTCGGGGGAGAGGAGTAGTTGATGAAGTTCGCGATGGGGGCTGAAACGCTGACGGTCCTGTCCAAACAGACGTCTTCGGCCAACGACGATCTGGGAAGCCTGGTGAAGCAGCTTTTCGCCG
>Ga0081455_10002992_pt1 | contig 19712 bp, 16 predicted proteins | sample TabmetS3T2R1_FD_70207 | JGI IMG/M metagenome (GOLD analysis project Ga0081455, IMG submission 70207) | Tabebuia heterophylla rhizosphere microbial communities from the University of Puerto Rico - S3T2R1 | ecosystem: Host-associated > Plants > Roots > Rhizosphere ... | reverse complement strand
ATATCAACTCGCTCTGGCCAGAAAGAGTTTTTCATCAGCGTTCCTGAACATAGAATCTTTTTGTGAGAAGAATTCTATGACCTGCATTAGATGCAATGCGAAGTTCCCTGACGAGTTTTATTGTCTCAAGTGCGGCCATGTGCCGCCGAGGGAAGCGAAAGTCGAAGACTCGCGAGGCGAATTGAAACAGGCCGCATAAGGGAGCTAACCATGACCAAGCAGTCGCGTGATAGTGACGGAGGTAGTTTATGGCATCGAGGCATAAAGTCTATTTCATCATCTTGGGGATTGTCGCTCAGTTGTTGTTCTTTAGCGGTATTCGAGCCGAGGAAGTACAACCCGGCGATGGAGTTTTCGTTGTCGTCTTATATGGCAACTCAATTTGACGAAATCGCGGGCAATCAAAAACGTTGATGAGAATTTATCGTAACGCGACCAAGTCGGACACAAAGTAGAAATAGAGATTTAACCGCAAACAATGCAAAGGTCACAAAAAGAATAGATTGTCTCTATGTGTTCTATGCGTCCTTTGTGGTTAGCCCCTACGATTCGACAGATCCCTTACATCCGTTCGGGATGACAACCCCTCTCTGGAAGCGTTGCGACACAGTCTCCGTTGGAGTAAGGAGTAAGTCTCATCAAAATGGAGCGGTCATAACGATTTAGCTTTTAGGTTGCGTTATGTGGATTGTCCGTCTCGCCCTCCGCCGTCCCTACACGTTTGTCATCCTGGCACTTTTGATCGCCGTCCTGGGCATCTTCTCCATTGTGACCATGACCGTAGACATTTTTCCGCGCATCAACATTCCGGTCGTCAGCGTGATCTGGAGCTACTCCGGGCTTTCTCCGACCGAGATGCAGAATCGGATCGTTAACGTGACTGAGCGCGCATTCACGACGACGGTGAACGGGATCGAGCACATCGAATCCGTGTCGCTCCGGGGCACCGCCATCACCCGGCTCTACTTCCAACCCAATACGCCGATCGCGGCGGCCATCGCCGAGGTGAATGCCCAGGCGCAGCAGATTTTGCGGGTACTGCCGCCTGGCATCTTTCCGCCGCTCATCCTCCAATACAACGCCGCCAGCGTTCCTGTGCTGCTCGCGAGCTTGAGCAGCGATCAGTTGCCTGAGCAGGAGCTCAATGACCTGGGCAACAACTTCATTCGCACCCAGCTGGTCACCGTCCCGGGTGCAGCCATCCCAGTTCCGTACGGCGGCAAGCTGCGCGTGGTGAACGTCGACATCGACCCTGACGCGCTCTACGCGCGGGGGCTGTCACCCCAGGACGTCAGCAATGCGATCTTTACTCAGAACGTCATCCTGCCCGCCGGCACGACCAAGATCGGGACGCGCGAGTACGATGTCGCGCTCAACGGCAGCCCGGAGGTTCTAAATGACTTGAATCACGTTCCAATCCGCTACGTGAATGGAGCGATGACGTATGTTGGAGATGTCGCATTCGTCCACGACGGGTTCCAGCCCCAGACGAACCTGGTGCGGCGCGACGGGCGCCACTCCGCCCTGCTGCCGATCCTGAGCAACGGCAGCGCTTCGACCCTCTCGGTCGTGGCCGGTGTGCGCGAGCTGATGCCCAAGATTCTGGCTGGCCTGCCTCCGAGCCTCAAAGTCGATTTTCTGTTCGACCAGAGCGTCTTCGTGCGGGCCGCTATCACGGGGGTCGTCCACGAAGCAGTGACCGCGGGCTGCCTGACGGCGCTGATGATCCTGCTGTTCCTGGGGTCCTGGCGGAGCACCTTGATCGTCATTACGTCGATCCCGCTGTCGATCCTGACCTCCATCATCGTGCTCAATATCCTGAACCAGACGCTCAACGTGATGACCCTGGGGGGATTGGCGCTGGCGGTGGGAATTCTGGTGGACGATGCCACGGTCGAAATCGAAAACAATCACCGCCAGATGGAGCTGGGCAAGCCCCTGAGGCAAGCGATCCTCGACGGGGCGGCGGAGGTGGCGACACCGGCGTTCGTCGCGACCCTGTCGATCTGCATCGTGTTCGTACCGATCCTGTTTATCAGCGGGGTGGGCGGGGCGCTGTTCGCGCCGCTGGCGATGTCTGTGGTATTTGCGATGCTCGCTAGCTACCTCCTTTCGCGGACACTCGTCCCCACGATGGTGCTGTACCTGCTGGCGCCCGAGGCTCGCGCGCGGCATGGCCACGGCACCGGCCAGGGCTCTCCGATCCGGCGGTCATTGTTCGGCCGGGTCTCCGACTCCTTCGAGGCCGGCTTCCACAGGCTCACCGGCGCCTACGAGCGGGCGCTCGACTTGGGGTTGACACACGGGCGGCTGGTGATCGTCGTGTTCCTCGCCTTTGCAATGGCTTCTCTCTGCCTATACCCGTTCGTTGGCCGGGACTTTTTCCCGACGGTCGATGCGGGTCAGCTCCGGTTCCATGTCAGGGCGCCGGCGGGAACGAGGATCGAGCAAACGGAAGTCTACTTCCAGCAGGTCGAGGACTATATCCGACAGGTCATCCCGGCCGCCGAACTCAACGTAATCGTCGACAACATCGGCCTGCCGAACCCGATCAACCTGGCGCTTAGCGACAGCGTCACGCAGGGAACGGCCGATGGCGAGATCCTGGTGTCGCTCAACGAGAACCATCGCCCGACCGCCGAATATCTGAAATTGCTCCGCGACGAGCTGCCGCGCCGGTTTCCGGATCTCGAATTCTTCACCCAGCCGGCCGACATCGTTAGCCAGATCCTCAACTTCGGCTTACCAGCCCCCATTGACATACAGGTCACAGGTCCGTTGGCGGAATCCGAGAAGAATTTCCAGGTCGCCCATCAGATCGCCAGCGAGCTGCGAGGCGTCCCTGGCGCGGTGGACGTGCACGTGCAGCAGATCCTCGACCTGCCGCGGATCATGATCGACAGTGACCGGGTCCGCGCGCAGCAGGTCGGTCTGACGCAGCGCGACGTCGCCAATAACGTGCTGATCTCTCTGGCCGGTAGCGGGGCGACGACAACCAACTTCTGGCTCAACCCAAAAAATGGCGTGAGCTACCAGGTCGTGGTCCAGACGCAACAGTACCGGGCGGCATCCCTCGACGAGTTGCATCGCACCCCGGTGGCGATCGCGGGGCAGGCAGCGCCGCAGCTGCTGAGCAACCTGGCCGACTTTTCTCGGACGACGACCCCGCTGTCACTCAACCACTACAACGTGCAGCCGGTCTTCGACGTTAACGCCAGTGTCCAGGGCACCGATCTCGGCTCCGTCTCGAGCCAGGTCAACCAGATTATCGAAAAGTACAAAGGGCAGATTGCCAAAGCCAGCTCGATTGTCGTCCGCGGTCAGGTGCAGAGCATGAACCAGGCGTTCTTCCAGTTGGGGCTTGGGATTTGCTTTGCCGTCCTGCTCGTCTATTTCCTGATGGTTGTCAATTTCCAGTCGTGGCTGGATCCGTTGATCATCTTGATGGCGCTGCCGGGCGCGCTGGCGGGGATTCTCTGGGCGCTGTTCGTTACCGGGACGACCATCAGCGTGCCCGCGCTCATGGGGTGCATCATGGCGATCGGGGTGGCGACCTCGAACAGCATCCTGATGATCACGTTCGCCAACGAGCAGCGTCTCCCGGAGTTCGGCGCGCACGAGGCGCGTGCCGCCGCGCTGGCGGCGGGCCGGACGCGGCTTCGCCCGGTCATGATGACGGCGCTGGCGATGCTATTGGGCATGCTGCCCATGAGCCTTGGCCTGGGTGAAGGCGGGGAGCAGAACGCTCCACTCGGCCGGGCAGTGATCGGCGGGCTCATGGTCGCCACGTTCTACACACTGTTCTTCGTCCCGGTGACCTATAGTCTGCTGCGGCGCAAGCCGCCCAAGGACTCTGATAAGGAGGAAGGAAAATGAAGGTCGAGGGGAATCATCCTCCTGCGATACCCGAGCGGGAAGTGGATGGGCGCGACCCCGCCACAGATGCTCGTTTTGCGCCCCCAATCCGAACCCGAACAATCACCTTCGTTGGCATTGGGATGCTCTGCTTGTTTCTTATCCTTCTGGCGGTGGGTGTGGTTCCCCGAGTGCGCAATAACCGGGAGCTGACCGTGGCCGCCCAGAAGGCCCAGAACACTGTACCGCAGGTATACGTCATCCGCCCAGAACGAGCGTCCGAAGCTGACCTGTCGCTGGCCGCCACCACCCAAGCCATTCAGGACACGATTATCTATGCGCGCACCAGCGGGTACCTCAGGAAGCGGTACGTGGATATCGGCGACCAGGTTAAGGCTGGCCAGCTCCTGGCGGAGATCGAGTCGCCCGAGATCGAGCAGCAACTGAGGCAGGCCCAGGGCAATCTCCAGCAGTCCGAGAAGAACCTGGATCTGCAGAAGGCCAACCTTGACCTCGCACGGGTCACGATGGAGCGTTACAAAGCGGCCGATGCGGAACAGGCGGTCGCCAAGCTGACGGTCGATCAGAACGTCACTGCTCACAGCACGGCCCAAGCCGCCGTGGCCGCGGCCGAGGCGACCGTCCGCGCCAACCAGGCGAACGTACGGTATTTTCGCGACCTGGTCTCCTTCCAGCGCATCCTCGCCCCGTTCAACGGCACGATCATCCAGCGGAACGTGGATGAGGGGGCATTGATCACGGCGGGCAGCCCCATTAACAATACCGCCGTGGCGCCTTCCAGCGTCACCGGCGCGGCGACCGGGCTGTTCGAGATCGCCCAGATCGACACACTGCGCGTGTTCGCCAACGTTCCCCAGGCCTACGGGCCGAACGTGAAAGTCGGTCTGCCGGTCCAGGTCACGGTCCGAGGGCAGCTCATGCAGCCGGTGACTGGCACGGTGACCCGAACGGCCAAAGCGCTCGATCCGAATACCCGGACACTCTTAACCCAGGTCGATATTCCCAACAAGTCGCACCAGTTGTTCCCTGGCCAATTCGTTTACATGAATTTCAAGATCGGCCCCGGCGGCACGCACTGGCGGGTTCCCGCGAGCGCGGTCATCTTCAACGCGCAAGGCACCCGGGTGGCGATCGTCGGGCCGGAAAACAAACTGCACTTTCAAAAGGTGGCGGTCGGCCGGGACCTCGGCACCTCGATCGACATCCAGGCCGGACTGCAAGGCAACGAAACGATCGTGAGCCAGCCCACGGTGTCCCTCCAGGAGGGTCAAGTTGTTAAGCCGATCCAATCCCAAAAGACGCCTCAAGGCTGAGGCGCGCGCACAGCGGGGCTCTACCCGTTGCGCGGCCCTCGCTCGGCGTGACGTGGTCCTTCCCGTGTTCGTGACTCTGAGCCTCCTGCTGGTGGGCTGCACGGTGGGGCCGGATTACGTGCGGCCCCCCGTTGAGCAGCCGCTTAGTTTCAAGTCGCAGCCGACCAGCGACGAGGCTCCCCTCATCGAAAAAGCGTGGTGGCAGCTCTATCGTGATCCTGATCTCGATCAGCTCATTGCGAGCGCTCAGGCATCGAACCAGACCCTTCGGCAGGCGGTAGCCCGGGTGGATGAGGCGCGCGCACTTGCCCGCGTTGCCGGCAGTTTTCTCTACCCGACCATCTCGCTCGACCCCAGGTTCGTACGCCAGCGTTACTCCGGGAACCGCCGCAGCACGAGAACAGGCCAGCGGCAGGGACGGCCCGTCACGATCAACGACTGGCTGGTCCCTCTGGATCTCACGTACGAGATCGATGTTTGGGGCCGCATTCGCCGCTCAATTGAATCTGCTGAGGCCACGGCCACGGCGAGCGCCGATGACCTCGGAGTTGTCCAACTTACCGTTGAGACCGATGTGGCCCAGTTCTACTACAATCTTCGCTCGCTTGACGCTCAGGTGCAGATTCTGAAAGAAACGGTCGTGTCCTATCGTGAGCAGGTCCGCCTCCTCTCCGCCCAGCTCAAGAGCGGACTCGTGAGTCCCATCGTCGTGAATCAAGCCGAGGCGCAACTCCAGGCCACCCTGGCCCAGCAACGAGACATTGAGCGTGTCCGCGCCGATCAGGAACACGCACTGGCGATCCTCTGCGGCCGCCCAGCTCCATCTTTCGCTGTCGCTCACAACCCGCTGCACGAGACTTCGCCCCCAGTCGTGCCGCCGGGCTTACCCGCCCAACTCCTGGTGCGACGGCCGGACGTCGCCGAGGCGGAGCAGAATCTCGTTGCCGCCAACGCGCAGATCGGGGTCGCGACCGCAGCCTTCTATCCCACGTTCACTCTGACCGGCGCCGCCGGTTTCGAGAGCGCGAGCGCGTCGAGCATTTTTGACTGGCGCAGTGCCGTCGCGGCGATTGCCCCGAGAGTCTCGTTCCCCATCTTTCAGGGTGGCCGGCTATGGGCCAATCTCGAAGCCACCGAGGCCGTCTACCGGCAAACCGTCGCCGCGTACGTGAATCAGGTTCTTGTCGCCTATGCCGATGTCGAGGACGCCCTGACCGACCTGCACGCGTTCTCCGATCAGGTTGGGGACTTGCGCGAAGCGGTCAGTGCATCCCAGAATTATCTCCGCCTCGCCCATGCGCAGTTCAAGTTTGGCCTGGTCGATTACCTCATCGTCATCGACGCCGAGAGGACGCTTCTCTCCAACCAACTAGCGCTGGCGCAAACCGTCAACCAGCAAATGGCTGCCAGCATCCATCTTATAAAAGCGCTCGGCGGTGGATGGGATGCAGGCCCGAACACTTCACCTTGAGGATAGGAAAATTTTGAGAAGGAAGCGGTGCGGATAGGAAAGGAGAGTTATATGAGCTGCCATCGCTGCTTACAAGCCATGATCCGGCTCGGAAGTAGAATCGTGTGGGACTGCGTCTTTTGCGACATCACGACGAAACATTCACAGCCATAGGGCGTTTGTAAAAACCTATACCGGCAAGATCTACGTCCAGAAGATCGACGCGCAGAGGAGAGTTCGTATGAATATGAAGCCGAAGACAGATTGGCGCGACCATGGAGTGAAGGTGATTCCGGCTAGTCAACTTGATCTCAATACTCCGCAAACACCCAATATGACGCGCGCGGCGGCGATTACCGCTGCGAGGACCGGTGCAAACAAATTGTGGGCCGGCACCTTCACGGTCGAGCCCAAGGCCAAAACGGGCCCACACCATCATGGCGAATTGGAGACGGTGATTTACGTCGTCGCGGGGCGGGCACGGATGCGTTGGGGCGAGCATCTCGAATTCACTGCGGAAGCAGAACCTGGCGACTTTATCTATGTGCCACCGTTCGTGCCGCATCAAGAGATCAATCCAAGCGCAGGCGAGATGCTGAGCTGCGTGGTCGCGCGTAGCGGTCAGGAGCCCATCGTGGTCAATGTGGATATTGCGCCAGCAGAGCCGCCGGAGGAAGTGTACTGGGTGGATCCAAATCACCCTCACCCGTTTTGATTGGCTGACGCCAGAGAAGCCGGGACGCTACATTCTGATCGCGCGGGGCCACCCGGTAGCCATTGCGCGCTCTGTCTGGTGTGGCACATGTGTTGCCGCGCAGGACTAACGAACACATAGGAGGGAATCATGGACGGGAAATTGATCGCGATCGCCGCACTCATTGTGCTGACCCTAGCGAGCATGCAGTCTCACGAAAACGAAGCGCAATCAGCGACACCCACGGTGGGCTGGCCTCCTGCGCCAACGGTCAAGTTCGTCGCTTCGACCGAAAAGCCGTTCGATCAGTTGATGGCCGATGCAATGAATGTGATGCATACGAACATGCACAAGGCGGAATACTCCGGCGACGCTGATCATGATTTCGTGACCATGATGATTCCGCATCACCAGGGTGCTATCGACATGGCAAAGGCGCTCTTGCTCTACGGTAAAGACCCGCAGATGCGCCGGCTCGCCCAGGAGATCATCACCGACCAGCAGTCGGAAATTCAGCTGATGCAACTGTGGTTAAAGCAGCGAAATAATGCGAATGCGCAAAGGCCCACTCTCAACTACGGACGATGAAAAATGCACCCTTTCGTCATGCCGGCATGGATAGCCGGCATCCAGATTCGCAAGGACGCTTTCGGAGACGTCCGTGTCGACCTGGATTCCAGCCCTCCCTGCTGGAATGACGGAATTGGAGGCCAGTGCCTTAAACTGAGAGAACTCATTTAGCAACCTTTTCAAAGGAGGAGCGTAAAGATGAAAGTAATACCAATTTGCGCATTAGCGTTTGTGTGTTTCCTGTCTTCCGCGTTTGCGCAGCAAGCGCCGTGGGGTCGAGCAGACATTCCAATCTCTAGCCGCGATCGGGTGTACGCGGCGGACCAGACGTCGAATACGGTTTCGGTGATCGATCCGGCCGCCAACAAGCTCCTCGGCGTGATCCGGCTTGGGGATCCCGTGCCCGGCGCTTTGGGCGCTCTCTATAAAGGTCAGCTGCTAGTCCATGGCCTCGGCTACTCGCCCGACTCGAAGACACTCGCGGTCGTGTCAATCGCCTCGAACTCAGTCACGTTGATCGACACGGCGACGAATAAGGTAAGGGGCACTGTTTACGTAGGGCGTTCGCCGCACGAGGCGTTCTTTACGCCCAATGGCCGCGAATTGTGGGTCACTGTCCGGGGAGAGGACTACGTTTCGGTGATCGATCCGAAGGCGATGAAAGAAATACGGCGTGTTCGGTTGGCGAACGGTCCGGGAATGACGATTTTTAGTACCGACGGCCGCTACGGCTTCGTCTGCTCGAGCTTCACTCCCGAATTAGCGGTGATCGACACGGCATCCCATCAGATCACTAAGCGCGTACCGCAGGCCAGTCCCTTCTGCCCCAACATTGCGGTGAGTCCGGAAAACGATGAAGTCTGGATAACGCTCAAGGACATCGGCAAGGTCCAGGTGTTCAGGGCCAAACCGCCGTTCGAACAGATTGCGCTGCTCGACACCGGACCGATTACGAATCATGTGAACTTCGCGAACAATCGCAACGGCAAATTCGCCTACCTGACTATCGGCGGGACAAATGAAGTGAAGGCGTACCGCCGGGGTGCGAAACCGGAGTTGGTCTCCACCATTCCCGTAGGAGATCTACCGCACGGCATTTGGCCCTCGGGAGACGGAAGCCGAGTGTACGTCGCCTTGGAAAACGGCCAACACGCCGTCGCAATCGACACCTTGAGCAACAAGGTGATCGCCAACATTCCAATTGGACAGACGACGCAAGCTCTCGTTTATGTGCCGGGCGCGGTTCCAACCGGCGATGGCACTTCCAACCTGGTGCCACTCGGTGTCGCGGGTGAGGCGGTGCATATAGAGATGCTGCCGCCCTCCGGAGCAGGCTCGAATGCGCGCGCTACCGTTGCCGTCAACTCGCTCGGAGTGATCGATTTATTGCAGATTGCCGTTGCCGGCCTGAAACCGGACCAGGAGTATCAACTCTTTCTAGTCGATTCGCTGACAAGACCCGATGCCACGAAAGTCGGACTGACCAAATTCACAGCCAATCCGAGTGGGGCGGCTATCGCGCAGGCCATCGGTCCTTTGCGAACTGTCGTAGCGACGCCGGCGAGCACAGGCGATCAACAGCCCGAGCACCGTTATCTCGTTGTAATCCCAATTGGGAGCGATCAGGCCGTGTTGCAACAAAGCAGCCGCTGAAGCACTCAAACCGCTCTTAAGGAGACCTGCGATGTGTGACTCTGACAGAAAAAAAATCTTATTCGCTGTCTCGACCTTCGTCGTTGGCGTGATGATTATCCTTTGCGCCAAGGCGGCAAGCACAGCGACGAAAGCGGCTCAACCGCCAATTCCTAAGATCGGTTCGTTGGCAGAACCGCGATCACTTCAGCAGGTGGGTCTGCCGGTCGATCTGACGCAGGCGGCAATCCCGCCGGATAATCCGCAAACGCCGGAAAAGATCGCTCTCGGTCAGAAATTATTTTTCGACGGCCGTTTGTCTGCTGACGGAAGCGTCGCTTGCGCCAGTTGCCACAATCCGGAGCGCGCCTTCACCGATGGAAGGCCAACCTCCGTGGGCATCCGCGGCAGCATCGGCCAAAGAAACGCACCGACGGTTCTGAACGCCCTCTATAATAAGACTCAGTTCTGGGATGGCCGGGCGAAGACGCTGGAGGATCAAGCGGCGCTGCCGATCGTCAATCCGATTGAAATGGGCCAGCCGAATCTGGACGCCGCGGTTACGCGCATCGCAGCGATCGACGAGTATAAGCAGGCGTTCCAGCGGGTGTTTGGCCGCCCGATCAATGGCCAAGACCTCGTGCGCGCGATCGCGTCCTACGAGCGCACTCTGGTTTCATTCAATTCTCCCTTCGATCGCTTCATTGCCGGCGATAAAAACGCCATTGATGCAGCGGCTCAGCGCGGCTGGGAACTTTTCAATACCCGCGCCCGCTGCAATAAATGCCACGCGCTGACGGAGACCAAGCGGGACCCGACGCTATTTATGGACTACGATTTTCACAATATTGGCATCGGCATCATCAAGCACAATGTCGTGGCGCTGGCGCGGCAGGCCGAGCAGTTGGTGGACTCAGGCGATCCCACTGCTGTTGACCGCGCCGCCCTGCAAACCGACATGAGCGCTCTTGGACGCTTTCTCGTCACCAAAAAAGAATCGGACATCGCATCATTCAAAACGCCGGGGCTGCGCAACCTCTTGATGACCGGACCTTATTTCCATGACGGATCGCAGGAGACGCTTTGGGATGTCATGGATCACTACAACAAGGGCGATGGGATACAGAATCCCTGGCTCGACGAAGACATGCAGCCGCTTGCGCTTACGGAAAAAGAGATTGACGACGTCGTTGCGTTCCTCGCATCGCTCACCAGCGACGATTACAAACAGCCTGCGGCTAAAGAGTTGGCGCGCCAGCGCGCGCTTTCACGCACCACACGGCCGCAGCGCGACACAGCACGCGCCTTCGGTCCGAAACCGATTCAGCCAGCGCCGCCTCGACCATGATCGTCGCCAGTCCATGCTGAGAGGAAATTAGGTGAGCAAAGCCTCGACATCTGTCGAAGACACACGTCGACATGTCGACCTCTCCCAGGCGGTCGCGATCTTAGCGTCTAAATTTTTCCTCTACTCCCACGATCACAAGCATCCGATTATCGATCTGCAGCCTCGGGCAGATCACCCGCGTGTGGACCTTCAGGACTCTTAAGGCCGTGTTTCTTGTTCATCGGATTAAAATGCGGGCCGGCGCTGGTAAAGGCAGGGCCTTCGCACTTTCCCACCGAGTGGAAATGAACGGCGCACGCCCGGTTCTGCGCGTAGACGCTCGACGTGTGGATCAAGAGGAAAGAATCCCGGTCAACGCAATTAGGTTTGCGCTTTTGTGCGTCAGAACCTCTTGTTCTCAAGCGAAGACAGGCCCCAAATTATCGATGCGCTGGCGAACGAAACCAACAACCCAGATCGCCCTAGAACTTTCCTGGCTGCGGTGGCTCTTTCGCTCCCTCTTTGTGCGCTGAGGTGTACTTTGTAGAGCGGGAGATGCCGAGTTTTTGCATTTTAGATAACAGAGTGGTGCGCTTGAGGCCCAGGCGGGCCGCCGCGCCGTGGGGTCCGCCGATCACCGCTCCGGTCTCCCGCAAGACGTGCAAGATACGCTCGCGCTCCATTTCTTGCAGCGTGCTGGCCATGGTGGAGGCGATCGGCCGGTGCCGTTGCAGATCGCTGCTTTGAATCTGCAGAACGCTTCCTGGTGTCATAATGACGGCTCGCTCAATTAGATTTTGTAGCTCGCGGATGTTTCCCGGCCAGCTATGCCGACAAAGCGCCGCCATCGCCTCTTCCGGAATCGTCTCAACCCGTTTATTCATGCGCTGCGCATACCTCTCCACGTAATGGCGCGCCAAAAGCGGGATGTCGCCCGCCCGCTCTCGAAGCGGCGGAATCCGAATCGGAAAAACGTTTAGCCGAAAATACAGATCCTCGCGAAACTGTCTGTCGCCCACCATCCGCGCCAAATCCCGGTTGGTGGCCGCCACCAGCCGCACATCCACGCGCAGGGTGCGCGTGCTCCCGAGCCGCTCAAATTCCTGCTCCTGCAACACCCGCAAGAGCTTGGACTGAAGCTCCAAGGGAATGTCTCCCACTTCATCGAGAAATAGCGTTCCGCCATCGGCGAGCTCAAAGCGCCCAATCCGCTGCGCCACCGCTCCGGTAAAAGCCCCCTTCTCATGACCGAACAGCTCGCTCTCCAAGAGCCCCGAAGGAATCGCCGCACAGTTGAGTTTGACGAACGGACGGCTAGAGCGCGAACTGTTGGTATGGATGGCTCGGGCAATAAGCTCTTTTCCCGTGCCGGTCTCTCCTAGAATCAGCACCGTCGATTCCGTCGGCGCCACCACCTCCACCTGCTTGAGCACCCCCCGCAGAGCAGCGCTCGTGCCCACAATCTCTGCAAAATTGGCCTCCTGCCCAGCCTCCCCCTTCGGCTGGCGCGCTCTATGATCGCGCGCAATCGCCTGCCGGATTGCATCCAGCAGATCCTCATCGTTGACCGGCTTGGTCAAGAACTCCAGCGCCCCCGCCTTCATGGCCCGCACCGACATCGGAATGTCCCCGTAACCGGTGATGAAGATAATCGGGATCTGTATACCGGCCTTGGCCAGCTCTTGCTGCAGATCCAGTCCGCTGAGCCCAGGAAGCTGCACATCCAGCACCAAGCAACTGGGGCTCTTCGGGAGTTGGCTGGCCAAGAATTCTTGCGCCGACGCAAATGTCTGTACGCTGAGCCCGGCCGAGCGAATGAGATTTCTCAAACTCTCGCGGATTGAGCTATCATCATCAACGACAAACACCAATGCACTTTCCTTATTCATGGTTAAACCTCCTGGTCCGAATTACGGCCTCGTGCCAGTTCCAAGACACTAATGCTTCAGGGCCGAGTCTATGGCCTCAAGCAGCGCCTCTTCCCGGAAAGGTTTGTCCAAAAAAGCCACCGCACCGGCGGCCAGCGCCCGCGCCCGCACGCCGTCGTCCCCATGCGAGGTGATGAAAATGATCGGGATCCGCGAGTTGCTCGCCACCAGGTGACGCTGAAGATCCAGTCCACTCATGCCTGGCATCCGCACATCGAGAATCAAGCATGCCGTATCGTGCAATTGATCTGAATTCAAAAACGCTTCCGCCGAAGGAAAACCTTGCGCCCCAAATCCGACGGAGCGGATAAAATTGTCAAGCGAATTCCTGAGCGAGGCGTCGTCGTCGACAATCGATATGAGGGGAGCAGTGGACATGGGTGGTATTTCCTTTTCTGACTTCGTCGCCGGAACGTGTCCTTGTGATGACCTTACGCAGAAATCTCATCGACTCTCAAGTCGCGGCCGCCAACAATTTTTTAACAGCGTCATCGCTTAGGAACTCGCACATCTAGAATAAAGCTTCCAGTCCACTGACAATTTCCAGTCCTTATCCAACAGGACTAGGGGCAAGATGCATGCCAGCTCATCCGAGCCGACTCGTGAAGTCTAAACGCAGGAAATGTCGCGCCGGTTGTGACGAGATGTCGACACTTTCCGATATATCGACACGATCTCCGTGAGAAGCAGCCGATCGGAAAAAAGAGCTTGCCGATTGTGAACTGTTTCTTCATCTGTGTTCCTCCTATGTTGCAGCGCTTCACACAAATCGATGTCCGCGAGAGTCAAACCCGGTGGACGGTTGGCTCAATGCTTGCTCTCTCAACTGAGAGAGCTGATCACGGCAGAGGGATTCGGTGGAGTCCGTTTTCTTGCCAAACATGTTCGCAATCTTTCAATCCACTTGTCGTTGCCAAATCTTTCATTCTGAGAGGAAACCTAAGATTGTAGCCGCCGACGAAGTCTGCAAAAAGAGCAATCTTGATAATGAATCAAAAATCTGGAGGTTTACGATGGACAAAGGTTATACGCTTCCCAACTTGCCCTATGACTATGCCGCTCTCGAACCGCACTATACAGCGAGGCTGCTCGAGCTTCATCACGACAAGCACCACGCCGGTTACGTTACCGGCGCGAACACGACCCTTGAGAAGCTTGCCGAGGCCAGAGAAAAGAGCGATTTTGCAGTCATCAATCAGTTGCAGAAAAATCTCGCCTTTCATCTCTCCGGCCATGTGTTGCACTCGCTGTTCTGGCGCAACATGAGTCCACACGGCGGGGGAGAGCCGGACGGAGAGCTGGCCGACGCCATCAAAGAGTCGTTCGGCTCGGTAGCCAATCTAAAGGCCCAACTCAACGAGGCCGCGCTCAACGTGCAGGGATCGGGCTGGGGGACGCTCGCGTGGGAGCCGCTGAGAAAACGGCTCGTGACCGAGCAGGTATACGACCATCAAGGTAACATCGGCAATGGTACCGTGCCGCTTCTCGTGCTCGACATGTGGGAGCACGCCTATTACCTGCAATACCAGAACGTCAAGGGAGAATGGGTGAAGGCCTTCTGGAAGATCGTCAACTGGGAGGACGTCCGCCAGCGTTTGCAGAAGGTTCGAACCCTCGACTTGGCATTGTAGGCAAGGGACAGCGGTGTGCTCATGGTGGACAACCACGGGTCTGTATGCTAGGCCACCGGCCAGAAGGATCCACCACCATAGAATAGACTTCACGCTTATATGGTTTGACCAAAGAGAAGTCCCATGAACCTACCCGTTCGCGGCTGGAGGATTGCCGTTACCATTGGTCGATCGGTCCTGGCACTGTCCATCGACAGCGCGCTTCTCGCGTGGGCCCGGACCGAAGGCTGCAGGGAGCCAAAAGCGGCCCGCGTTGCAGATCGGATCAGCCTTCCGGTTCAACGAGGGTTGCTCACTGCTGAATTGGAACCCATCAGAACGCTAAGAAGCCCCGGATAGGCGGATCGAAATGCGAACCGCGGAAGACCACGGCAGCTCCTTCAGGAGCAGCGGAAGGCCCCACGCAGCCAGACACGAGTGAACACGTTTCATTTCTTTTTGTGCCGTTGGGTTGCCGCTCAACGCTCAAGAACCGGTGCTACGCTTCATGCTGTGCGCGCAATTTTCTCGGCTTGGCTTTCTTCCGGCCGGGGCGGCGGCGCCATAAACTCGGGGCCCACCGGGTTGCTAACAGACTCGCTGATGATGCCGTCGATCGCTTTCAGCGCAGCCGCATCCAACTTCCACCCGCCGACTCCATCAACTGGCGCAAGCTGTTCGGGACGGCGCGCGCCCCAGAGCGCCACGGTTACAAAGGGACGGTCCAAGACCCAGCGAACGGCCAGCTCGAGAACTTCCTTTCGGTAATGCTCTCGCGCAAAGCGGTCGAAGCGCTCTACGGCTCTAATGTATTGCGCATAGCGCGGCGGCTGAAATTTGGGATCAACTTTGCGTAGATCGTCGCCATGAAACTCGGTGTCTGGTTTCATTCTCCCGCTCAAGAGTCCTCGACACAGCGCGCCGTAGGTGAGCGTCTGAATTCCCCGAAGTTGACAATAAGGCAGCACGTCTCTTTCGGCTGCCCGCTCGAAGAGATTGTAGGGTGGCTGCGCGGTGTGTAGAGGGGCTACCTGCTGGAACACGTTCATCTGCTCTAAAGAGTAGTTGCTCAGTCCAATGGCGCGGATCTTTCCTTGCTTGTAAAGCTTGTACATCGCCGCGGCTGTCTCCTCAATGGGAACAAGCGGATCCGGCCAGTGAACCTGATAGAGATCGATATAATCGGTCTGCAAGCGGCGCAGCGAATCATCAAGCTCCGCAAAAATTCGCGATCTGGTCGAGTTGCGAAAGACCTGATCTGCGCGCCATTCCAGTCCGACCTTCGTCGCAATGATGATGTCTTCTCGCTTGCCGTACTGCGCCAATGCTTTACCCACAACTTCTTCGGAGTGTCCAAATCCGTACACGGGCGCGGTGTCGATGAGGTTGATGCCGTGGTCCAGTGCAGTTCGGATCGTTCGGATCGCCTCCTGTTCCTCGGTTCCCCCCCACATCCAGCCGCCGATCGACCAGGTCCCTAATCCAATGCGCGAGGCCTCACGGTTCAAACCGTTTATTTTTGCATATTCCATAGTACTCGCCTCCCAAGGACTTCTTCAGTGGATGAGATTGTTACGCAGAGACGCCGTCTGAGATGACAACGAAGATCCCCTCGAGCCGGCCTAGCTCTTCCATAATTCCGCGATCGACAGCCGTCCTCTTAATGCCAAATCGATCAAACCAGCTAAGCGCGAGAAGGTTGCCCTCGTTATCGTAAATCTCCCAGTAATCGGCGGATCTGTCGGTGGTCACATCGTCATAGACGTATGCGGCTACCAAGCCGAAAATCTCTCCCTCAACAACCCACGGCTGAAAAGAGACCAGACTCAGAGGATGCTGCTTCGGCCCTTCAACCGTTTCTTGCGTCGCAGGATCGTTAGCTTCTGCCGCTTTCGCTGCGATCCCAAGAAAGAGCAACACGGCCATGAACTCAAGGATCGCAAAAATGGTAAGGTAGATTTTATTCCTGAAAGTCATAACTACCTCCGTCAGTTGGAAAAACAGAATGGCAAGGAACGTGCCAGGAAGCGTCAATGTGTTGCCGTGCCTTCTTAATTGACGGAAACAAAGAAAATTTGCGTCTAGGATCGAAACGCTGATTGCGTGTGAGCGATCAGTGTCGAGAACCCTGATGTCGAAATATCGAATGGTGTCTGAATTTCGACATTGGTTCGTCGCTCGATGCGTCAAGATAGAAGCGCCTCGGCGGTGGGATTTCCGAATCTTTACAGAGCCATTGGTAGACGTACGTCTTAGAGCCTCGCCCTAACGACGCAGGCTTTTATTCAGCGAGAGGTGATGCATCTCTTTCGCCACCAGTCGGCAACGTGAAGTGGAACGTTGCGCCTCTGTCCCCATTCGCCGTCGCCCACAGCCGTCCGCCGTGCGCCTCGATAATCGAGCGGCAGATCGCCAGCCCCATGCCCATGCCGTGAGGCTTGGTGGTATAAAAGGGATAAAAGAGATGATCCAGAGTTTCGGGCTTAAGCCCGAACCCCGAGTCTTGCACTTCGACCACCACACTGCCCGAATCGTATGGACCGGACCGGAGGAGCAGGTCTCGCGACCAATCCGTAACCGACGTCATCGCTTCGATGCCGTTCATGAATAGGTTGAGAATCACTTGTTGCAATTGGATCCGATCTCCCAAAATGCGCGGGAGGTCACTCGATAGTTGAGTTTGTAGTGAGACGCGATTTTTGTACGCTTCGCTGCGCGCCAGTTCGATGACTTCCAGTATAGCTTCGTTAATGTCGATCCAGTCTTTCTGCGGCGGAGCTTTCTTGGCAAAGGACCGAATCCGATTGATGATTTCACCAGCTCGATTGCCATCTGCGCGAATTAGCGCGGCAGAGTGCCGGGCCTCTTCCAAGTTATTAGCCGCGAGCCAGCGCAAGCAGGCGCTTGCGTTATTCACAATTGCTCCCAGCGGCTGATTGATTTCATGCGCGATCGAGGCCGCCATCTCGCCGAGAGTCGTCAGGCGCGAGACATGCGCCAGTTCAGACTGCGCTTTCTCCAACGCTTCTCTCGCACGTCTACGCTCAGTGATGTCCATGGCAATGCCGCAGAGAGCGTAAATAGTACCCTGCGAATCGTGCAAGGGAAATTTGTGAACAATACTGAGATGCGGCCCATCGCTGTAATGCGCGATCTCTTCGAGCTCTAAGGGTGCGTTGCCTTGCAAGACCTTCAGATCATTGGCGCGGAATGAGGCTGCCTGCTCCGGAGAGAATATCTCCGCATCGGTCTTTCCAATGGTCTGTTCGCGAGTAATCTGAAACGCTTCTTCGAATCTCGGATTTATCTCTATATATCGGCCCTCTGTATCTTTCAGAAACATCAGCAGGGGGCTGTAATCCAAAACTGCTTTGAATTGCGCCTGAGTTGTCCGGAGCGCTTCCTCGGCAGATTTACGCTCGGTAATTTCCTTTATCAGCTCTTCGTTAGCGGCGACAAGTTGGCGCGTGCGTTCCGCAACGCGTCGATCGAGTTCCTCCGCCAGCCGCCTCTGCTCGGTCAACAGCCGAGCCTCTTGTAATCCAATCGCTGTTTGGTTGGCTGCCACTCTGAGAAGAAGTCGCTCGGTCTCGGTCGGGAAATCAGCTCGCTGAGAGCCGATTATCAATACGCCGACTTCATCTTGAAGCCCCAGCGGCAACGATGCGATTGAGACCTCTCCTTCCACGATTGGATTTGGCACCACTAGACGCAATGCAGATGGATCATCTCTCAACCAGGGGTTGAGCATTTGGCCGATCTCTTGCGGCTGAGCCATTAAATTTCGCGGACCGGCCAGCCGAACCATCTCGATTGGCGTGTCGTCAATCGAATCGTTCAGCCGGGAGTAGGCAAAGTCCAGGCGCAACATACCCAACAGGACGTCGAGTAGAGTACTAATAATCTGGGCTGGCTCGCGGCCGGTCCAGAGAGCAGGAAGAGCGAGAACGCTGATCAGATCATTGATACAGGCCTTGAGATTCCTGATCTCATCGGCTGGATGTTCCATCTCGATTGCCTCGGCAGATAGCTAGCCTCATCTAACCTGAGTACTGCCGCGTTGACGCAACTCCCGCAAGAACTCATCGGGGGGAACAAAGAATGGATTCTCCTGCAGAATTCCGCCAACGATGATCATCGGATGGGTGCGCATAATGTCAACCACGATACTCCCGCCAAACTTGGCGAGGTCGTAGGTTCATATAACGGGGTCTTTATACCGGGGCAAAATATAGTTCAGCCTGGTCTCGTATTCCACTAGATCATTAACACCAGGCCGGTCCTCCAGAGCCCATTCCATATGCGCAACCAGACGCGTCAGCGCGAGGCCCTGGTGTCTGCCACCTTCAAGGACCTCTTGGATTAAAGCAAGCATCCTCTCCTGATCGAAATGGCCGTCCCGCAAGTACGCATCAGCCCAGTTGCGCAGCTCGAACTGGCCGCTCTGTTCTGCCGCAGCCACATCGATGTTGGCAGCCCTCAACCGTTCCAAGTGTTGCTCACGCAACTTGGGATCGACGATATGGAACGCCTTTTCGCCGCGCTCAAACCCCTCCTTGATGAATGGCAACAACACCCGATACTCCTCGTCGGGGCTGTGAAAAAAAGCGCAGACATGGCGCTGTGAGCGGAGCACTGAGCCGGCGAACCGAATCGGGTCGTCGCTTTCACTCGACGCGCCTTCGCGAAACTTCGTGTTATCATTTGCTGGATCCATAAGTTCTCCTTTCATTCATGCACGCAAATTTCTAAACCCAGAGAACTCACTGCAAAAACGCAAGAGCACACAGAGTAAAAAGCTTTGACTAAAAAATTCCCCATCTCTGCCAACTCTGTGCCTCGGTGGTGAAATGCTTTTGGTTGCGGCGTAGGCACATTATGCACTTCGAGACCTAATTCCGAATTCAATCAACAAAAAAAGCCAGCATCCTCGACGATAACAATCGCCTGAGTAGCCGGCTTAACTCTTCTGTTCATTTCCCTCTCCGGAGGACTTGTTTTCTCCCCGCAAAGCCTAACAACCCGAAGCCGCTCGCCAGTTGAGGGAAGCCTTTTACTACTGAATTACTATGACGGACTCATATCATCGTGAAGAGGGGGGTTGTCAACCAGGGAAGGTCGATTTCGGTCAAAGGAACTGCGCTTGATTTACTAAATGTACGAATACGAGATCGTGCGCAAATTTCAGTGGAAACCTAACCCTAATCCGACATTATTTCGAAGCGGCTCAGGCGATGAGCCCTACAGCCGTGGGCAATGGGACACAGCCTTGAGGGCCACCCCGCAATCCCCTGGGGTGATGATTCGTGTGA
>Ga0081455_10002990_pt1 | contig 19721 bp, 19 predicted proteins | sample TabmetS3T2R1_FD_70207 | JGI IMG/M metagenome (GOLD analysis project Ga0081455, IMG submission 70207) | Tabebuia heterophylla rhizosphere microbial communities from the University of Puerto Rico - S3T2R1 | ecosystem: Host-associated > Plants > Roots > Rhizosphere ... | reverse complement strand
CAATTTCCATCGCTCAACGTCCAACGCTCAACGCGCGCAGTTCGACCTTCGGCACTGATCGTTTGGCATTGGGCGTTCATTCTGACACCCGTGATTCCGATTTAACGTTTGCAGACAGCCGCCCTACATACATTCCCGATTACAACACACCGCGTTTCAGACTTACTCCGACGCATTCTGCTTACGTGAAAATTGCAGAGGGCTGCAATCATCCATGCAGCTTCTGCGTGATTCCACAAATGCGCGGCAAGCATCGGAGCCGAAAACCGGACTCGGTGCTGGCGGAAATCCGTGCGCTCGTTGGTGATGGTGTGCGCGAAATCAATTTGATCAGTCAGGACACCACCTACTACGGAATGGATTTGTGGCAGGCCAAAGGGGGACCGCGTCAGCCGGTGGATTCGAAGCGCGGACCGACGCTGCTTTCGCTGCTCCGCGAGATTCAACGGATCGAAGGCGAATTCTGGGTTCGCTTGCTTTACACGCACCCGGCACATTGGAGCGATGAGCTGATTGAGACGATTGCTGAATGCGACAAGGTCGCGCGCTACATCGACATTCCACTACAGCACATCGACGAATCGATGCTTGCCCGGATGCGACGAGAAACATCGCGCGCGCATATTGAACAGTTAATTCTGAAACTGCGCGCTGGAATTCCGGGCATAACGCTGCGCACTACTTTCATCGTCGGGTTTCCTGGCGAAACCGATGCGGAATTCGAAACATTACTGGATTTCATCGGCCGCAGCCGGTTCGAGCGTCTTGGGATATTCAAATACTCGCAGGAAGAAGGTTCTCGCGCAGCCAGGATGCCGGGGCAGGTTCCTTCAAAGATAAAGAACTCACGTTATCGAGCGGCAATGGCGATGCAGCAGTCCATTGCACATGATCTCGCTCGTCATAAAATTGGCAGCGAACTGAAACTGCTCGTTGATCAGCCGCACATCGCCCGGAGCGAAGCCGATGCGCCGGACGTCGATGCGCGCGTCGTCTTGTCGGAGCGTGCGCCTGTTGGCGAGTTCATTCGGCGGACCGTCAAGGGAAGCCGGGGCTACGATCTGCTGGCCTAACGCGAGTCACATGTTTCTAAGATCCAACATTGGTTAGTGACAACCCTGGCGATTTCTGATCAATTGTTGCAGGACTAATGGCCGAACCTGACCAACCAAAAAAAGAGACGGTTCGCATCGAGTTGCCGGTCCGGCCTCCGACGAAACCGCCGGAGCCAAGTGTCAAACCGAGCGAGACCGTCCGGATCCAGTTGCCGGTTCGTGAAACCGACAGTCCGCGTGTTCCCTCTTCATCGCAGTCTGGCTCGGAGAATATTTCATCCACGAACCCTTTCCCGCCGCCAAAGCCGCCACCTGCCTCGCGTCCGTTATCCGCTTCGGTGCGTCCTCCTGCGATTCCATCCTCTTTAGAACCGCAAAAAGAGACCGTGCGCATTCCGCTCATGCCGGAGCCGTTGCGGTCGGCTCAGAAAAAGACTCAGCCGCTGATCGCGATGCCTAACGTCGTTCCACAAAATCCGCCCATCGCTGTGGCACCCGTGGAGAAAAGCTCAATGCTGCTGTATTGGATGCTCCTCGGGATTTCCGCATTGATTTTGATTATCCAGATTTGGACGTATTTTTCTTAGCTATGGAAAATTCTGAGACTATCACGCTTAACGAATCCAATTTTGACCGTGAACTGACGCAGGACGACAAGCCTATGATCGTCGATTTTTGGGCGGAATGGTGCGGTCCGTGCAAAATGATTGCGCCGCTACTGGACGAGATCGCGCGCGAAAAAGCGGGCGCAGTCAAAGTTGCGAAAGTCAACGTGGACGACAACCAGAGTCTCTCCTCCAAGTACAATATTCGCGCGATTCCGGCGTTGCTTTTCTTTAAGAACGGCCAACTACGCGATCAAGTAATCGGAGTTACGAGCAAGAAGGATCTGCTTAGCCGACTGGAAGCACTAGGGTAGGCTTCTGCGTGATTCCACAAATGCGCGGCAAGCATCGGAGCCGAAAACCGGACTCGGTGCTGGCGGAAAGACGTGCGCTCGTTGGTGATGGTGTGCGCGAAATTCAACAGGAAACGTTGAGCGCGTGATTCCGTTCGATGACGCAAATCGAAGGTTGTGATGTACCGAAAAAAGTCGGGCGATCACCAGAAAGAGCCAGTAAGCCCGATGATCGCCCCCAGGCGTTGCCAAGCCATCCATCCTTTTGAGTGGGATCTCGGTTGCCTTTACGTGTGTTACGCTTTTAAGCCGTAAGTCAGACGTCTAATTTTGCCCGGGGACCCGGGAATGTGGGCTTGCTGGCAATCCCTTTAAAGAAGTATTTTTCGTAAGTTCAATCGCGGGGGCTGTCACGAACGCGTGGGCAAGGTTAAGTGTGGCAGCCCTGCTTGTTTCTCATTTTGCGGATGCGCGGTCCAACCGATAGCGGCGGGCGATCACCCGAAAAAGCAAAGGTGATCGCCCAAGCGTTGCCAAGCCAGTCGACCCCACTTCCTTTCCGAGGGGGCTTGGTTACCGCTATATTCTGAAACGCTTTTAACTGGAAGTCGGGTCGCATCTAATTTTGATGTGCACATCGCGACCCGCTACGTCGAGCGCGGCTGTGATCGCGACCCACGAATACGCACGCGATTTTACACCGCCGGCAACTGCTCGACGATCGCGCCCGTCACCTTGCCACCGTCGTTGCGCTTGATCACCATGACCTGGCCCTTGCGAGCTCGTTGGCGTTACGACTCGCAACAGGGCTGGCGCTTTCTCGGCGTCGGCATTGCGAACGATCTCGAGAAATTTTCGCAAGTTGACCTAGTCAACGCTCGGCTTCCCGCCCAGGCGGAGGGCTCAATGATAGGAACAAGGTACACGTATTTTGCCAACGTCGTCGGCAAAAATCCGCCCGGTGGGCGAATTCGCTGATGGAAAAAAATTGCTGCGGCATCTGCCCTTAACATTTTTGTCAACCGATTGCGCTTCGGGTGCGTATCAAGGAAAGATCAAATGACGTCGGAGGAATACGAAAAACTTCCGGCCACGGACCAGGAGCACTTTTATCAGTGTCCAGACTGTGGAGAGATGTTCGATTTTCGGAGCTCCGATGATGTCGTGTTCCATTTAGCACATCACAAGCCGCAGCGACCAGCGTCCCGAATTCGAGGTCCGGAGGGGATACTTGAATAGTCCTAGCGAATCCCATGCCCCTCAGGGTGTCACCGAAGTAAAATTCGTCTTGACATACTTAGGTAAAATGCGCTAGGGATAACTGGAAATGCTAAAGGGCGGTGTGGTGGTTAGGTTGTTTCCGCACGAGATCGATCACACCGCCCGTCCTATTCTTCATTTCCTCGATAATCCCTGAAACTCATTCTCAAACGCTTCGCTAAGTATCCTGTCCCTGTGGAGTGCTGCCCTGAATTTTCTGAGGGCTTTTTGCTCAATTTGCTGAATGCGTTGACGTGAACAACCACAGTAGGCAGCGATGGTCTGGGCGGTGTGCGGCGGTTCACTGGTCGAGGCTAAGATCGCCAGCCCCAAGTCAATATTGGCGTTGCGCGGGAGTCTGCCTTTCATGCCAGTCCGATCTCTTTGTCCTGAAGTAGGGACGCGCCGGAGCAAATCAAAACCGACGCGCCCCTTTCCCCCCAAGATTATGTTAAAGACTTTATCGCATCGTGGGTCCTCTTTTGGATGTATCGGCGCCTGTTGCGCAAGAATCGCAATTAGCGACATGCCCGCGAGGTGTAAGTCGCTGGGCGAGGGGCATCTGAGCTTATGCTGTTTTCAGCATAAGCTTCTCCATGTGCGGGAGATCATGCGCGCAGTTGGCTTCGAGTGATTACTTAGTCACGTGGACCGTAGAACTCTTCGTCGCTGATGTCGTAATGCGCTCCACGCTGCACATTGAAACCGTTGCTCTCCAATAGTTGCGCGAAGGCGTCGAAGTGCTTGTCCCCGCACACGAACAGCACCCGCCTTTGTTTGCAGTCAGCGATTTTAGACAGCCAGAATCGTCGCCGCTTGTCCCGATCTGAGTCCGTCTCCTTCCGCGGATCGACTTCAATGCCGCGTGCTTGTTTTTCGATGGCAGTCGGGTCACAAAAGCGGTGCTCAATGCCTCTGGCCTTGCCAATCTGCCATGGGACCGTGTCGTTGCCGGGCACTTCGTCGCTCCACTCTTCGGCAAGGATTTCGATGTCCAGCTGGTCGATCTTTTCGACAATGTGCGCTTTGAATGCTTCGCGTTTCTCCCGAACGGCCTCTGCTTCCCCGAACATTCGTGTCGCCGGATACTTGAACTGCCTCGCGTGATTGACGCCGATCAAATAGAGCAACGGCTCGTCGTGCAGGCTCATCGGTGACAACAAGTAAACCAAGGCCACGAGCGCGAGCGCAGCAAGCACAGCCAAAAAGATGTAGCTCTCACTGCTGATCATCGAACGGTGCAGCGAAAACGTCCTTGCTCAGCGCTTCCTTCGCTTTGGCACTCGCGCCGCCTTCTTGCGATTGCGCACCAGCAATGGATGCGGACGCGCTGCGCCTGCGATCTCAGCCTTTGGATCCTCGCCAGCGATCGTGCGCAAGTGCGCTTTGAATTCCTCAAGGCGCATCGCAGCCAGTTGCTCGCGCTTGGTTGGTTGCTTCATCGGGCACCGCCTTTCCGCGTGCCTAGCAATAGACCTGCCGTAACAACCGACATCGCGATTGCCGCAAGCGCAAACGCCCAAAGCAGGACGATGATTCGTTGGAGTTTGTTCATGGTCGCACCTCCGGATCGGAGAAAAAGCTCCTCAGATTCACGGCTGCTTATCCTCGCACAGTTTTTGGAAAGCGGGATCGGCGCGCAACGGGTCCCAGTCAACCTACTTCAGTGCGACCGGCTTCTTGGCCTCCTCGGCGAGTTTTTCAAAACGCGGATCGCCGCGCAATGGGTCCCAGAACGGGTGCAAACGCAATTGACCGTAGCTCAAGAAGCTCGGGACTTGGAGCGTCACGGCGATTTGCCTTATCGCGAGATCTTTCTCTCCGGTCCACGCATAAATGACGCCGACAAATTGCATGATGTTGGCTCCGTTCACCGCGTCCTTTGTGACCGGAGTCAGTTCGGCGGCACGGCGTCCCTCGCGGATGGCTTCCTCTTTTCGCCCCAGGCCGGCGTCGATCAGACCGAGCATACATAACGGCTCTCCGTCATCGGCTTGTCCGCGCACGGTGCGCTCGAATTCGGAACGCGCCGCGGTAAACGCTTTTTGCGCTGTTGCATCGTCGCCGAAAGCACGCGCCACACAAGCTTTTAGAAAAGTTGGCGAGAAATAGAGGAGCCCCTGACGAAATCCATCCCCGATGGCTGCCAGAGCATGTTCGGCAAGAGCTGGATCACGCTCGCACAGCGCCACGTCCAGCCCGAATTCACCATAGTCCGGTACCGCGCCTGCGTTTTCGTCTAAGATTTTGTGTAAAGGCTTCGAATCGGCGCGCCAATGGAGATCGAGCGACGCTCTAAATGCTCGCAGACCAACATCTTGGGGAGCCACAGCGATGGCTCGGTCCACAGTGCTGGCCGCCTCAGGAAAACGCCGCATATATATGTAGACGACCGCGAGTTGCTGGAGCGTAGATAAGTTGCGCGGATCGAGTTCCAGAGCTTTTTCACAGTTACGCGCCGACTCGTTCCAACGGCCCTGAAGACGATCCATATAGCCCATCAACTCGAAGACCTGGGCGTTGTTTGGTAGCTTGCGCTGGGCACTAGTGAGCTCCGCACGGGCCTTGTCGTAATCGAGCTTGCACACGCAAAGGAATCGAGCCTGTTCGAGATGCGCTTCTCCCGCTTCGGGCCGCAAACGAAGGGCAGCCTTAACCGCGCGGTCGGCCAAGTCGCGTCGCGCCGGCTTGTGATCAAAGACCCTGTAAAGGCGGCAGTTCACCTCGGCGCTCAAGCAGTATGCTAGAAAAAAATCCGGGTCGCGCGCGATGGCTTGATCAAGCAGGCGCGCGGCTTCGAACAATTTGTCTCCGTCGAAAAACCCCGTCTGCATGAGCAATTTTGCGCGAACGTAAGGCTCGTAGGCAGCGAGGTCTTTAGTGGGGGGCTCCTCGATGGCAGATTTTGTCTGTGCCGACAGCTTTGCCTGAAGCTGATCTGCAATTGCTTTAGCTATATCGCTCTGGATTGCAAACACGTCATCAAGTGGTCGATCGTAACTTTCCACCCACAAATGCGTATCAGCTTTTGCGTCGATTAACTGCGCGCTGACGCGAACGCGACTTGCGATACGTTGCACGCTTCCCTCAACCACGTGCGCGACGCCGAGTTCAGTCGCAATCTTACGTAGGTTTCGTTTCTCGCCAGTCTTGTATTGCATCACCGATGTTCGACTGATGACCTTCAGATCGGCGATCTTTGCCAAATTATTGAGGATTTCGTCCTGCACGCCATCAGTAAAGAACGCGTTTTCGGGATCGGCGCTCAGATTTTGAAACGGGAGCACCGCGATCGACTTTTCCGGGATCGGCGCGGTCGTCGTCTCGTTGACGCCGTGGCGCAGCACGAAGCGGTCGGTGAGCAGCAGCACCACTGCGACCGCCAGCACACCGATGATCGCGAAGTCGAGCTTGCGCGCAGTGTGACGCGTGATCGACTCAGCCGGGTCGATCTCACTTTCGCGCTTCAAGCCTTCCGGCGTGAATTCGTAGAACCAGGCGAAAGCGATCCAGAACGGAAAACCGATCCCTGCGGCGACCAGAAACCAGCGCGTCGCCCATTCCGGTGCACCGACCGACGGGCCCAGTTGGGAGATGCCCTGCGCGAGCGCCCAGACGGCGCCGACATACAGGATCGCCGGGCGGATGACGTTGCGCCGTTTCAGCTCGGCGATGAAGTTCTTTGGGGCCACTGTGCGCATCTATTCGCAAGGCGATTCAAACGTGACTAGCGACGCTGCCGTTGCCGTAATCCAGACCGAGGGAATCGCAATCGTTAAGGTCGCCTGCGTCACTGCGACTGTTCACATATCACAATGTAATTGCTATGTGGAGCGCAAAAGAGCCTTCCGGCCCGCTGCGCGAGACTGCTCGCTATAGCGTTTGTTGTGCGCTGGCTGCTCAGGGCAGCAGCGTATGTTCAATCGCACGCATCAACCCGATCTTATACCCGATCTTATACCCGCATTGCCAAATTGCGCTATTTTGCGCCTTATTTGAGCAAGTTACGGAAAGCACTGATTTGCAGCGTAATGCGCTGGAAATGCAAGCCTTTAGAAGGCTTACAACTACTCGCGCAAGATCACCGTTAACTTCTCCCAAACCATGCGCTCTACCAAGCTAAGCTACGCCTCGAATATGCAGCTTGTTGTTTACCATGGTTTCGAGGCGGGGGCCCGCTTGCCGGCAGTTGTTTGTTCATCACCGTCTTATTCCAACGACGTGATCGCCTTCGAACCACAGGGTTGTGCCGTCGCGGTAACTATGGTAACCGTCGATCTGGCGCTTGCCGATGATCAGCCGATCAGTCGGCGGGCCATGCACTTGATACGATTCTTGTCGCTCAATGATGTAGTTGTGATGGTCGGAGTGCGAGCGGTCGTTCGTTTTTTGACGCTTGTGATCCGTCAGCTTGAACACTCAGCACGAGCGCTGCAAGCTCAGCGATAGTCAGTAGTTTCTTCATTTGGTTTGCGTCGTTTGACGAAATGATTGTGAAATTTCTTCGGCTGAAAATCAAGACCCAGCATGATTTCGCGGCCCGGCGATTTTAGGTAGCCGGCACGGCGGTCACATTTCAGGACGCTATAGCAACGATCTTTCGATCACCACGAGCCGGTTTGATTGACCAATAACGCTCAGCCTCATTCGGCTTCACGAGTGCGCGGTAGTGGTTGAAAAGCATTCCGCTGTCGGTGTGGCCCATCTCTAACGCCAGACCCTTAGCGTCTTTGAATTTCGCCGCGTGATACGATGCAAACGAGTGGCGCAGCGCATTATCGGGCCAATGCTTGATGTCAGCGGCGACCCGGGCCTGTTCAAACAATTCTCGAAAGCAGTTGGTCAGCGTGACGTTGCCCTTCAACTTCCGAAGTGGAAGCAACCACTCACGCAGATTCGGCTGCATCGTGATGAAGCGATTCGCAATCTTCGACTTTGACTTCTCCGCCGTCACTTCTATGTGTCCGCTGTCGAAGTCGATCTCGCTCCAATCCAGGCGCTCAATCTCGGCGCGTCGCAGACCAGCAAACAGACCGATGGCGAAGTATGGCAGAACTTCGCGCGAAGCGTTTTCCAATAACGCGGATGCTTGCTCAACGGTAAGAATGCCGGGCTTCGTTTTCGGCTCCCGTGCTTTAGCCGTTTTTGCGGCAGGGTTGTCTATCGCGTATCCGCGTTGCACTGCGAAGTTGAAGGCGGACACGATCACTTTGCGAAAGTTGTTGCGCGAGACCGGCGACAACTTCAGGGAACGCAACCAGTCGTCAATCTCCGCGCTCGTGATTGTGGCCACGGGCCGACCATCGAACTTCTCGGCGAACGGTTTAAGGCGGCTGCGAAGGTCGGTCAGGTGAGGCACCGACAAGCCGTCTGTTTCCTTTGCGGCGATCATCTCGTTCTTGAGTTGCGTGGCCGTGCACGACTTCTCGCTTGCTTTCAGATATGCGATGTAATGCCCGACGGCATCGGTGATTGTTTTGCCGAACGGCTTCAACCCTTCGAACGCCTTTTGCGCCATGACGCGCAACTCTGTTGGAAATTCTGCGTGCTCTATTCCGCTGCGTCTTAGCTCGGCGTTCTTGAACGCGGCGAATGACTTCGCCTTTGTTTTGGTCTCAAAAAATGTTCGTTTCCGTTTTCCCGCTTCCCGATAGTTGACCATGAATTTCAGGTGTGGCCGTTTGCTGTCGCTGTATTTGCGAACCTTGATCTTGCGCTGTCTCATAGGCCAAAACTGTTGGCACTTTGTTGGCACATTTGCAAGCAAAATAACGCAAAATGACGTAAAACGAGTCAGAACGCGCAACATGGCAATCGGGCCGAAAACGGGGTTGTTTTACCTATGAAAAAGCGTTTGTGAAAGGGAATGCGCCCGGCGGGGGTCGAACCCACAACCTTTGGCTCCGGAGGCCAACGCTCTATCCAGTTGAGCTACGAGCGCAATGAAAACGGCAATTAGCCACAAATCCGGCTGATTTTCACAGATTTTGTGATGTCGTCGTGCTCGTGCTTGGTGCTCATGCTCAAATGCTTGGCGATTTCGGGTTGCAAAACCGGACCCTTCGAATGACAGTGTGCGCCCGCAGCTGCGCGCGCTGGCGACGAGTCTATGAATCAGATCATCGATATCATTGAGAAGGAACAGCAGAAAAGCGATGCAACGGCCTTTTCTGTTGGCGATAGCGTACGCGTGCACACGCGCGTCGTGGAAGGAGACAAGGAACGAATCCAGATCTTTGCCGGCGTGGTGATCGGCCGGAAAGGTCGCGGGCTCAACGAGACGTTCACCGTACGCCGCATCTCGTACGGCGAGGGCGTCGAGCGGGTGTTTCCGCTGCATTCGCCCCGAGTCGCGAAAGTGGAAGTCGAACAGCATGGCCGAGCTCGCCGCGCGAAATTAAATTATCTGCGGACTCGTAAGGGGAAAGAAGCGACGGCAGTCCGGGAGTGATCGGCTGTTGTAGGGTGTCTGTGTCAGACGCCAGCGGATGACGTTTCGCAGAAACGTCCTACGACTCTTTTTCTTATCACATGTCACTTGTCACCGCGCGCAAATCTGTTGAAGATTTGCGACGATGACCTACCGGCGATGCGGATTTCGCTACGAAAAAAAACTCCGCATCACAGGAGTCTCGCGCATTGCGGGAATTGACGAAGCTGGGCGTGGAGCCCTGGCTGGTCCGGTTGTTGCCGCGGCGGCGATTCTTCCCGAAAAATTTCGGCATCGTCGTCTAAACGATTCCAAACAACTCGCGTCGGAATTACGCGAGGAGATTTATTGCGAGCTGATTTCTAATCCCGAAATCAGATGGACCGTCGGCATTGTTGATTCGGTTGAGATCGACCGGATTAACATCCTGCGTGCGAGTCACCGAGCGATGCGCCTCGCGATTGAAGCGTTGCTGGAGCCGCCGGAGCACGTTTTGATTGACGGTTTGCCAGTGATTCCTTTTCCACTTCCGCAGACGGCAATTATCGATGGCGATTGCATCAGCTTAAGCATCGCCGCGGCAAGCGTAATCGCAAAGGTCACGCGCGACCGGATCATGCGTGACTTTTGCGCGCAGTTCCCTCAGTATTATTTCAGTCAGCACAAAGGTTACGGCACAGAACTGCATCTTTTGAAGCTCCATGAATTCGGCCCTTGCCCGATCCATCGCCGATCTTTCGAACCGGTGGCGCAACCGCTTCTTGCCTTGGAAGAAATCGTCCAAATCCGGTCATCTCCGGCGCGGCGCGCGCGGCGAGAAATTAGCCTGTCGGTTCCTGAAGCGTAGCGGTTACAAGATTCTGTTCCGCAATTTCCGCGGACACAGTGGCGGCGAAATCGATGTTGTATGCCGCGATAACGACACACTGGTGTTCGTCGAAGTAAAAACACGCACGCGCGAGGATTTCGGCCGGCCGTTCGCCGCAGTGGACCGAGAAAAACGAAAGCGAATCTCACGCGGCGCGCTGGCGTGGCTGCGAATGCTCGATAACCCTGACATTTTTTTCCGCTTCGATGTGGTGGAAGTAATCGCCGCAGATGATGCGAAGCCGCGCATCGAGCTAATCAAGAATGCCTTTCCGCTTTCAAAACCGTATCTTTACTGAACCACCCGAATTGATGAGACGGCCGGCAAAGGACTAGCCCACCCTACCAATCCGTCTGCGTTCGCCTTTAGTAGTAGGGCGTGTCACTCCGTGCGCATCGTTCACCGCCCGTGCTGGACAATCGCCCAGCGAGTGGCCAAAATCATAATCGAATCATGGCCGAACCCATCCTGGTCGCGCAATCCAAGGCGCAGATTTTTTTGCTCCCTAAAATGGCGAACCGTCATGGCTTGATCGCCGGCGCGACGGGCACAGGGAAGACGGTGACCCTGCAAACACTCGCCGAAAATTTCAGTGCCCGTGGTGTGGCTGTATTCATGGCCGACGTCAAAGGCGATCTCGCCGGCTTGAGCCAGGCGGGCGCAAACAATCCGAAGGTCGTCGAGCGGGCAAAGGAGCTTAAGATCGACAATTTCACCGGCGAGGCCTGCCCGGTGGTGTTCTGGGATGTGTTCGCGGAGCAGGGACATCCCGTGCGCGCGACTGTCTCCGAAATGGGGCCGCTCTTGCTCGGCCGGTTGCTCGATCTAAACGATACGCAGGCTGGCGTGCTCAACATGGTTTTCAAAATCGCCGATGATAATGGTTTGCTCCTCCTCGATCTAAAAGACCTCCGCGCGATGTTGCAGTTCGTCGCGGACAACGCCGACCAGTTTAAAACCCAGTATGGAAATATCTCCGCCGCCAGCGCCGGAACGATCCAGCGCAATCTACTCGCGCTGGAATCGCAGGGAGCAGACAAATTTTTCGGTGAACCTGCGCTTAATCTTGAAGATTTGGTCCAGACGCAAAATGGCCGCGGCGTCGTTAACATTCTTGCTGCTGACAAGCTGATGCAAAAGTCACCGAAAGTTTACGCGACGTTTCTGCTCTGGATGCTCTCGGAGTTATTCGAGAATCTTCCTGAAATTGGTGATCCAGAAAAACCGAAGCTGGTCTTCTTTTTTGATGAAGCGCATCTGCTGTTTACGGACATCGAGCCGGCAGTTGAACAGAAAATTGAGCAGATGGTACGGCTGATCCGTTCCAAAGGCGTCGGTGTCTACTTCGTTAGCCAGAATCCGCTCGACATTCCAGAGGTTGTTCTTGGCCAACTCGGCAATCGCGTGCAACACGCCCTGCGCGCGTTTACCCCGCGGGATCAGAAGGCCGTGAAAGCCGCCGCTCAAACGTTTCGTCAAAACCCTAAACTGAAGACCGAGACTGTGCTCACCGAACTCGCCGTAGGCGAAGCGCTGGTGTCCATGCTGGATGAAAATGGCAGCCCGGAAGTTGTCGAGCGCGCAAAAGTTGTTCCGCCACGTAGTCAGGTCGGCGCGATCACACCGGAGCAGCGGGAGCAAATCATCAATTCATCCGTGCTCGCGGGTCACTACGAAAAGGCGATTGATCGGGAATCGGCTTACGAAAAATTGCAGGCGAGGGCAGGGGAGAAGACCCAAAGCGCCGGCGCACCGCCAGCGACAAGAGACGAGTCGACAATTGAACGACCTCAATCCTCGGTTCTTGCGGAGGCGTTGGGAACTGTGACCGCCGCGTTTCAGCCAACCATCGGGCCGCGCGGCGGTGTTCACGATTCGTTTGCTACTTCAATGGCTAAGAGCGCGATGCGCGCTGCGAGCAGTCAATTGGGTCGGCAAATCGCTCGCGGCTTGCTTGGCGGAATTCTCGGCGGCGGCGGCACCAGGCGGAGGTAGGCTGCAGCGAGAAATGGATCGTTAGGGCATGGCGGACGACAATCATGCTCCGGTAGCTGAATGGAGGATTGTCGGGGAGACAGCCACCAAACCAGTCTCGCTTCTCTACAAACTCGGACTGGCCGCCGTTGCGCTCGTGATGGTGTTACTTCCGATTATTTACGTCGGGATCATCGTTCTGGTGGCGTGGGGTGTTTATGAGCACGCTCTTAATCCGCGTTACCAACTTGGAGGCGGCACACTGGCGCTGCTCGGTTATGCAGCGCCGATCATTGTCGGCTGCGTGCTCGTCTTCTTCATGATCAAGCCGCTCTTTGCGCGCCGACCTAAAGATTACGAACCGCACGGCGTGCTGCCGGGAGACGAACCAGAACTCTTCCGCCTCATCTATGCAGTCTGCGATGCGGTGCAGGCGCCTCGTCCGGCGCGGGTGCTGGTCGATTTCCAGGTCAATGCCTTCGCCGGTTTTCGTCGCGGACTCCCGGACCTGCTGCGCCGGCGACTCACCTTATCGATTGGCCTGCCACTGGTGGCCGGACTAAGCGTGCGGCAATTTGGCGGCGTCCTTGCGCATGAGTTTGGACATTTTTCGCAAGGCGCGGCCATGCGTCTGACCTTTATCGTCCGGAGCGTGAACGCCTGGTTTGCGCGTGTGGTTTATGAACGCGACGCGTGGGATGACCGGTTGCGCAGCAGCGCGCAGCGCAGCGATTTTCGATTTGGCATCATTCTGCACCTTGCGCGCGCGATGGTTTGGGTGACGCGTCGGATTCTCTGGCTGCTCATGAATGTTGGGCATGCCGTCAGCTGTTTCATGATGCGGCAGATGGAATTCGATGCGGACCGATTTGAAAGCCAAATGGCGGGAAGCGAAACCTTCGCCGAGACGACGCGGCACTTTCAATTGCTCAACGCAGCTTGGCAAAGGACCATCGCGCAGCAAACCGAGGCTTACGCGACCAATCGATTGGTCAACGATCTGCCACGGCTGAGCGCGGTGGCGGCAAAGCGTCTTGCCGCAAAGGCGATTCAAGCAAACCAGGCTGTGCTTCCAACCGCGAAGACCGGCTGGTTTGATACGCACCCGAGTGATCATGATCGCATTCAGGCGAGCAAGGGGCTGGGCGCAGTTGGTATGCTGCACGGAGATGGTGATGCCACGGAATTGTTCCGGGACTTTAGAGCAATGGCGCAGGCGTTAACGAAGCACTACTACGAGGAGGAGTGCGGGATCGATCTGAAGGATGTGACGCTGCACTCGCTCGAAGAGATGTCGACCGAGGCCTTGGCCGCCGCGGAAGAGGACGAGCTCCTCGAAAAGTGGTTTGGCTCAGTGCTGAACACCCACACGCTTGCATTTGTCAGACTGGACCGGACCCAAGCGGCTTCGGCGTGGTCTCCTGCCGCGTCTGCAGCTGCGCTCACCGCCGCCGGACCGTTCGTTCACGCGTTGCTCAAAGCCGATCGAGAAGCGGTAGACGCCGGGAACGCGCTGCATCTTCTGAATGCCGGCTTCGTCGTTAATCCGAAGGACTTTGGTTTGAAAAAAGGGACACGCGAAGAAGCCGAAGCGGCCCAGCGGCGGGCGGATTCTCAGGCCGCTCAAGCGCGGATCAAGCTGGCGGAGCCGCTGAGCGTCACGTCTGCGCTGTTTGGAGACGCGGTTCGCACTGCACAGGCGAATGACATTACCGCGCGCGAACAATTGAATGTTCTCGCTGATTTGGTTTCGCGTTTCCCGAACATCGCGGATTCGTTGCTCCGGCTGCACAAGCAGATTTCAGCGCTTGAGTTGCTCCTCCTCAATGCGCAAAACGCGCCAAATTCGCTTCTTTGGAACGAAGTCGCGGAGAAACTGGCAACCTCAATTGACGCAGACACTGCCGCGATCGTATCGGCTTTTTCCGGTTGCGAATATCCGTTCCGGCACGCGCGCGGGAACGTCTTTCTCAGCGATTTTCTGTGCAATTGGCAGGAGGCGAACGAACAGATTGGCGCTATTTTCGATCGTGGCCAGTGCGTCTTTCGGCGGTCGTTGACTTTGCATTATCGCGTGCTTGCGCGTTTGGCGTGCCTAGTTGAACACGCGAACTCTTCGTCCGCGAGTTCTAGGGAGAAAGTTGAAACGGAAGCCAAGGCTGAGGTTCCAGTTCGGAGTTAGGGACGACGAGTTCGTCCGGCTGGTTGTCACCAAACGGCGGAGCTGGCGGCGGCTTTCATGATTCGCAAGCTGCCTTAATGGTTAAACGCGCAAAGCGTGCGACGAGCAGTGAGATAGGTCGGCAAAATCGCTCGCGGCTTGCTCGGCGGCAGCGGACGACGGAAATAGCGTTTCTGTATTTCTGAGCGAAGCGAAGAATCTCTGTTCGTAACTCTCAACGGCGTCGCTGGAGAAGATCCAGAGATGTTTCCCTGCGCTCAACATGACAAGGAAAAGGAGAAGAAATCGCCGGAGACGCGAAACGTATCCGGCGATTTGAGTCGTTTTCGGTTTATGGCGTGGGCGCAGCCTTGGCGTCTTTCTTACCACCCTTGCCCGCCTTCACTTCGACGTTGGTCGCGGACATTGTGTAGGTGACATGAACTTTATCACCAACTTTGACGTCACCTGTGACCTTCGTGTTCGCGTCGCGATTAATCTCCCAGCGTTCTTTTCCCCCCTTCTGCACCACGATCATAGAATCATTCACTTCTAGGACCGGCCCTGTGACCTCATACGTTTTCGCTCCGGCGAAAGCCACGCTGCTAAAAGCGAGGCTCGCTGCGGCCAATAAACTGAATGCTGATGTCATTTTCATGTGCCGATTAGACTCCGCGCCCTTGATTCTATTCAAGCGCTTTTACGAATCTGATGCCGGAGGAACTGGTTCTCGCGCGAAGAGGGTTTTAACCGATCTGCTGTTTGTACGCTTGGAATTCCGCCCGTTCTGGCCGCGCCTGCGCAATGGCGGGTTGCTCGTGTCACACGACGCGCAGATGAATGCCGCGTTCCATGAATTCGTCACCAAAACGTACGCACACAAAAAAAGACTGGCCGCCGCGACGCGCAACGAACTTCGCACTGCGAATGGGGGCGCTGGAGTTACATCGGCTTCGCTGTTAGGAAAGGCTAAGCCACGCGGCGCAAATGCCGTTTCTAATGGCAGCTTGCCACTGCTGGCGAAATTTTAGTAACTCAATTCCGTAGATGCGAATTGTCGATCTCGTCTGCCGTCCGGATGCGCGCCAGCGTCTGGTTCTGGGATTAGCTGTGGGTGTGGCGACATTCGTTGCATTGCGGGGAGAGCTTCGGTTCGCAAGTGCGGCAATTGCAAGTTGGAACGCATTCGCTGCAGTTATCCTTACCCTTGACTGGGTGACAATTCTGAGCACACCGCAGCGCAAAATACGCCAACTAGCCCAGCAACAAGATCTCAGCCGGTTTCTGGTTTTCATTTTTGTCGTGGTCGCCGCCTGCGCTGCACTGTTTGCGGTTGGATTTCTCATTAAGGCGCACAAAAGCCAGAGTGGCGGCCATTTCGCCATTCATCTGCTACTCACGCTCTGCACCGTGATCTCTTCCTGGGCGCTGCTGCATACCGTGTACAGTTTGCGTTACGCACACACGTATTACGGCGATAGCGACGAACCTAGCCTGCAACAGCATGCCGGCGGTCTCATTTTCCCCGGTGATCGGCCGCCGAACTATTTTGACTTCGCCTATTTTTCGTTTGTGATCGGGATGACCTGTCAGGTGTCGGACGTGCAAATCACCTCGCGGCGGATGCGTCGCATCACTTTGTTCCACAGCGTTTTGTCGTTTGGATTCAACACAGTCATCCTGGCGCTGCTCATCAATACCGTGTCGGGGCTCTTATAGCGGGCTGCTCTCCAGCAGAGGCTGATCGCTACTGAAGCAGGCGTTTTCCCTTCGCCGACTCGCTGATTAATTTTGCCAGGCGAGCCGTTCGCGTTTCTTCTCTCTTCGCGCTGATAATCCACCAGCTTATCATCTTTCGATACGACGGCGGCTGTGCTCGGAAAAATTTCCAGGCTCCTTTGTCCTTCTTCAGGTGCGTTGCGTATGGATCTTGCAACTCGGCCGTTCGTTGCTCGTACGAATAAATGCCGGACTTGTTCTCGATCCGCGCCGCGAATGCTTCTAAGCCGGTCGGTCGCATTCGTCTCTCTTCAACGAGCTCTTTCGCCCGCTTGATATTGATTGCGCTCCAAATGCTTCCGGGCCGCCGTGGCGTGAATCGAATTTGATAGCTGATTTCGTCAACTCGCTTCCTAATTCCGTCGATCCAACCGAAGCAGAGCGCTTGATCCACGGACTCGGGCCACGTGATGCTCGGCTTTCCCGAATCCCTTTTGTAAAACCCAACCCAAAGCTCTGTCGCCTTCGCGTGATTCTTCTCCAGCCACGTCTCGAAATCCGCGGGCGTTCGAAAAAACTTCGGTTTCAACCAATCTGGGTTTTATAAGCGCCGGCGTCTTTGAGATTTTTGAGATCGTCGGGGTTCTCGATCTTGAGAACGAATATCCATCCTTGCCCGTACGGTTCGCGGTTGATCAACCCCGGGTCGGCTTCGAGCGCCTTGTTCGCCTCGACAACTGTGCCTTTTACGGGCGCATAGATGTCACTCGCGGCTTTCACTGATTCTACAACCGCGATTGGTTCTTTGGTGTTCACATGCCGCTCGAGCTTCGGCAGCTCGACATAAACCACGTCGGTCAATTCTGATTGCGCGTGATCCGTGATGCCGACGCGGATGTTCTCGCCTTCGCGCTTGATCCATTCGTGGCTTTCGGTGTAAAGCAAATCGTCTGGGATCATCATGATACTGGTTTTCGGTAGAGCGGTTTTTTTTCCACGGTGGCCGGGAATTTTTGCGTGCGAATCTCGATGTCAATCTCAGTGCCGATCTTCGCGTGCGCCGACGACACATACGCCATGCCGATGCCCCAGTTCAAGCTCGGAGAAAGGGTGCCGCTCGTCACCTCCCCAATGCGCTCGCCATTCCCAAAAACGGCGTAATGCGGACGTGGTGGCGGACCTTTGTCCTTCATCCGGAACGGCACCAGCTTTTCACGAGGGCCGAATTCTTTTGTCTTCAACAACGCCTCGCGACCGACGAAGTCTGGTTTGGCTAGATCGACAAAGAATCCTAATCCCGCCTCGATCGGGTTTCGTTCCGGCGAGAGATCGGAACCGTTCAGCGGATAGCACATCTCAAGCCTCAGCGTATCGCGCGCGCCCAGGCCACACGGCTTGATTCCGAGCGACTTGCCTCGTTGAAGCACGGCGCTCCAAAATTTTAACCCGTCGTTTGCAGGGAAGAAAATTTCAACGCCATCCTCTCCGGTGTAGCCGGTGCGGGCGACTGAAACGTTCGTTGTGTCCAATGGAACATCAACAATGTGGTTTCGCGCCGGCAGCTCGATGTCTTTGCCGAAGAGCGCATGAAATAATTCCACAGTGTGCGGTCCTTGAATGGCTACTGCGCCAAAATTCGCGCTGCGACTTGTTAGGTTGCAAGAACGATCTACGGAGCGCTCCTCTTTGAGATGATTCTTCAGCCATGCAAAATCTTCATCCGCGCGAGCCGCGTTCACCACGAGCAGGTACTTCTGCTCGGCGATGCGATATGCAATCAGATCGTCAATGATCCCGCCGAGCTCATTGAGCAAAAGCGTGTACTGACCCATGCCAACGTTTAGCTCGTCGACGTTGTTGGTCAGCATGCTATTGAGCCAATCCCGCGCACCCGCGCCATCGACGATGAACTGGCCCATGTGCGAAATGTCGAAAACGCCGACGCGATTCCGCACGGCCTGATGTTCCTCCATGATGCTGGTGTATTGCACCGGCATTAGCCAGCCAGCGAATGGAACCATCTTCGCGCCAAGCCGGATGTGCTCGTTGTAAAGCGGCGTCTTTTTAGGTGCGGCTTCAGACACAATCGAAACTAGACTCAGTGCGATGTTGCGCAACATGCGAGACCGATTTGGCTGCGACTTCGCCCCTTCATCCTCTCCTCGACCGAGGAGGAGAGGAACCGTGCGCCGCGCGTTCTGATGCTCTACGAGCACCATTGTGCTCGGGCCGCCTGTTCCTTTGCTCGCGACCGGGCGGAGCGTTGAGAGCATTGAGGTGAGGGATTGTTGCGTTAGTTTCCGCAGCAATGAACTGGCTGGACAAACTCGAACGCCGTTTTGGTTTTTTAGGCATTCCGGGACTAATCCGGATCGTGATTGGCTTCACCGCGCTGGTTTACGTGCTGGTTTATCTCAATCGCGGCTTCGAATCGTTTCTCACGCTCGATCCAGCTTTGATTCTTCGAGGCCAGGTTTGGCGCCTCGTAACTTATATCTTCATTCCACAGACGTTCAGTCCACTCTGGGTGCTTCTAGCGCTCTGGTTTCTCTGGTTCATCGGCGAAGGGCTCGAACGTGCGTGGGGACCTTTCCGACTAACGCTTTATTTCGTTGTAGGGATGATTGGCACGACCATCGCGGCATTTTTTTTCGGCGGCAATTTCTCCAATGGCATGCTTATCACGTCATTGTTCTTTGCATTCGCGCGTTTTTATCCCGACGAAGTCATTTACATCCTTTTTATTCTGCCTGTAAAAATCAAATGGCTGGCGTGGATTTACGCCGCGTTTTTGACGCTCTGGTTTCTTCTGGGCCCGAACTCGTATCGCGCGGCGCTCGTCGCCGCATTGGCGAACTATTTCATTTTCTTTGGACCGGAGATTATTCACCAAGCGCGGCATCGGCACGACGTTTCCACACGGCGCAGACGTTTTGAGGCCCATTCGCGCAGCGCAAGTGAAACGCTCCACCGTTGCGCGGTCTGTGGTGCCACCGAGCTAAGCGATCCCAATCTCGATTTCCGGGTTGCGCGCGACGGCGAGGAATATTGCATGGCGCATCTGCCGAAAGCGCAAACGTCCGCCAGTTAGGTACCGGCGGTTCGCCCGAACCGTTCCCGCGATCAAGGTTAATCGCTCTACCTTCTTGACCGACTCTTTTCGAGTCCGAAACTACCGCGATGACTGATAAGAACACCACGCTTGTTCCAGAGGAAGGCTGGCATTGTTTGCATTTATTTTACCGGATCGAGTACGGCCAATGGCAGTTACTCAGCCGGGAGGAACAAAACGCTGCGAAAACAAATCTCTCGTCGCTGGTCCAGGAAGTGCGCGCGATGGATTCCACTCAATTGCT
>Ga0081455_10002989_pt1 | contig 19729 bp, 20 predicted proteins | sample TabmetS3T2R1_FD_70207 | JGI IMG/M metagenome (GOLD analysis project Ga0081455, IMG submission 70207) | Tabebuia heterophylla rhizosphere microbial communities from the University of Puerto Rico - S3T2R1 | ecosystem: Host-associated > Plants > Roots > Rhizosphere ... | reverse complement strand
AGGAACGAGACTACTCCTGCGGCACCGAGCGTTGCTGACCGTCTGGCGCTGGCCAGGGCCATTAATGATTGTAGGAATTCTGACAGCATACCAGACCCGAGCGCCACGGTGACGTCATGCTGAAATCGGGGTATGTGAATCCGACGGTAATGGGCAATAGCTGCACCGTGAATTGTGTGATGCCATCCATCACGGATTTTCGGACATTGCCAGGCACGGTCGTTCCATCCTAACAGACTGTTCCGACAGGGATGACTATTCCCGTCTGTGAGTCCATCGTATGTTGTCGAACGATCGGACAGGCCAAGCGGACGAGCATTCTAGCGAACGAGGAGGGATCGCTATGGAGATTGCAGAGCGGAACCGACTGGATTTCGCGAAGGAACATGTCGAGGAGGTGCGACAGGGTAAGCGATTTGAGTTTGGAGACAATTGGAGCAAATTTCTACAGCATTTGAAGGACGACCAGATTGTGTTGGCAGAGACATCCCTGCGCGACATGCTGGAGGTGTCCGATTTGACGGGGAAGAAGTTCTTGGATGTGGGATCGGGGAGCGGGCTGTTCAGTTTGGCGGCCCGTCGGCTGGGCGCGGAAGTACACTCCTTCGATTACGATCCACAGTCGGTAGCCTGCACGAAGGAGCTCCGCCGACGATATTGCCAACATGATCCTTGGTGGCGCATCGAGCACCAATCCGTCCTCGATGAGGCATATCTCGCCTCACTCGGCCGGTTCGATGTCGTGTATTCCTGGGGCGTCCTTCACCATACTGGCGCGATGTGGCGGGCGCTGGACCACGTTCACCGTTCAGTGGCTGATGGGGGTCTCCTCTTTATCGCGATCTATAACGATACGGGAACTCAAAGCGCACGCTGGCGTCTCATCAAACAGCTGTACAATGCATTACCCCGGCCTCTTCGGTGGCCCTACACGGCGATGGTCTCCCTGCCGTTGGAAATGAGGGCCCTCGTGAGCACGTTGGCATCAGGGCATCCAAGCCACTATATCCGTCGGTGGACAGAGAAGAACGAGAGAGGAATGAGCCATTGGCGCGATGCCGTGGACTGGATCGGCGGATATCCATACGAAGTGGCGACACCGGAGCAGATTTTCGAGTTTTACAAGGCTCGGGGCTTTAGCCTCCGCCGACTGAAGTGCGTTCAGGGAATGGCATGCAATGAGTTTGTATTCAAAAAAGACAGCGACATGTAGGAGCCGACTGGGTCGGTAGAGCTACTCTGCGGGAGCGGGGTCGAGCCGGTATCCGACATTCCGTACAGTAAAGATGCGACGGCCTTCAGCACCCAGCTTGTTTCGCAAACTGCGAATATGGACGTCGATTGTGCGTGACTGTAGGTCGGCATCCTTGCTGGCGCCCCAGACCGATTCGAACAGAGCGTCCCTGCTTAGCACCCGCCCGTTCGTCATCAGCAATGCCCGGAGCAGGCTAAATTCTTTGGACGTCAAGTGGATGGGCTTCCCGCGGAGCGTCACCTGGTAACGATCCAGTTCCATCTCCAACGAGCCGACCTTCAACACCCTCGCTGGATCGGTGGGTGCCGATCGCCGGAGCCGGCCCTTGACTCGGGCAATCAACTCATTGGCTTGAAACGGCTTCGTCATATAATCATCGGCGCCAATTTCTAAGCCAATCACCTTGTCGCGCTCTTCGTCTTTTCCGCTCAGCACGATAATGGGCAGGTGCGCGGTGATCGGATCCTGCCGAACGCGACGAAGCACCTCCAACCCGTCCAGACCGGGGAGGATGAGATCGAGCAGCATGAGATCGGGCTTCTCGCGACGAACCGCGTCCAGTGCCTCCAGCCCGTCCTGAGCGACGGCCACCTCGAACCCTTCGCGTTGCAGCAGGTTGCGGAGGAGGTCGACGACGCTGTCCATGTCTTCGACGACTAAGACCTTTGCCATGGCTGCCTGGAAGGGTTAGGGTTCGATCAAGCGACGGCGAATGGAGTACCGCACGAGACTGGCGGTGTCGTGAAGATCCAACTTGTCCATAATGCGATGGCGGTGTGATTCCGCCGTTTTTACGCTCACTCCCAGCAGTCCGGCGACCTTTTTTGTCGACATGCCCTGGGCGACCAATTGTAAAACCTCCCGTTCTCTCGTCGTCAACGGATCCGAAGGAATATCGCTCTTGGCGAGGAAGGCTTGAATGACCGTCTGAGAGATGCCAGGGCTGAGGTAAAACGATCCTTTCGATACCTCATGGATGGCGTGCATGACTTCCGTCACAGGTTGGGATTTGAGCAGATACCCTTTGACGCCGACCTTCAATGCCTCGAGCACGAACTCATCGTCAGTGTGCATGGTCAACAAGAGGGACTTTGTGCCCGGCGAAACGCGCCGTATCTCACGGACAACGTCCAATCCGTTCAACAGCGGCATCATGACGTCGATGACCGCCACATCGGGTTGGGCATCCTCCGCCATGCGGACGGCTTCCCGGCCATCGGCCGCTTCGCCAACCACGGTCACTCCATAGGTTTCAATCATTGCCTTGACGCCTTGTCTCAGCAACGTGTGGTCATCGGCGAGCAGCAAACGGCAGGACACGAGCGATGGGGCGGGATCAGCATTCCGAGCCTCTATCGGACGAGTCGCCCGTGCAGGCGATATGACCGGTGACGAACTGCGAGAGATCACGCAGAACTCCTTTCGTTGCGATTTTCCAGGCACTCAATAACCCCTGAACAACTCAATGATTCGCTTCAGGCCGTGATCCAGAACCACCGCAGCGGTTCATACCTGACTCACTCTGTCACATGATCTGCATCATAGGCACCTAGGGAACCGCCTAGTTGGACCATGGCGGAAACATCCTTAGAGTATCGCCATTCTTAGGGAGGGCGTCATGGCGTTCATTCCTGCAACCGTGTCCACGTTGAGCGTGTGCTGTGTTTGCAAGCACGTGGCCGAACCCTCTTCGTCGTCTCATCATTGGACGCCAATGTCCACCTATCTTGAACGGCACAAGCTGAACGTGGTCGACGTGCAATTCAGTCACACCTATTGCCCCCTCTGCTATGAACAACAGGCGAAAGAGTGGGCTCTTCCCTTCAAGAAGCCCTCGGTCGGAGTACCTCCCAAAGCTGCATAGAGACCTGTTCTGGTACCGAGTTCTCCCTTACTCCTCGCAGGCGTTTTCAGTCGTCCGGTTACGGTTGATATGCGGTCGCGCCGGCGCGTGACAAGAGATTCCTGACCATCTGTCCGACGGCGGGTTGGTCCCCCATATGCTGACTGAAAAAGATGGTGCCCGCCGCGAAGACGAAGGCACTGCCCCGTTCATAAATGGTCGATTCGTGGTGACTCGGTATGAGAGGGATGTTGTTCGGCACGACGGACGAGGCCAGCACGGCAATGCCGGGCGGCGTCAGCCCGTTGTTTACAAGTCCGTCCCACTCGGTAAAGACCAGATCCGGAAGGACGCTCCCGTTGATAAGGCCGGTACCAGCGTAGACCCAATGATTGGCATTGGTCACAACCCAATCCGATGGCTGAGTGATAAAGCTTGCATCGGACATGACGCCGATGAGCTGATTTTCAGGGCGATTCACCGGTTGGTTCCGAAACGTCGAGGTGACCAGGCGTGGATTGGTTGATTGCATGGGGTCTTCGGCGGCGTTATCTTTGTAGCCCACGATGACGCGATCGTTGTTTTCGTAACGGATCTGCCAATACAGCGTATTGCCCGTAAGAAAGGCGAGACTTGTGCCGTTCAAGATCGCATTTTGTAGCCGGTCGAATTCATCCATGGTCCCGTATTCTTCGTGTCCGATGATGGTAAACAGCCGGTGCGCCCCGATTCGACCGTTTGGTCCTCCCGTATCGCTACTGGTCTGATACTCGACGTCGTATCCGTGATCCTCCAGCCACATCACCGCTTCGAATTCCTGATAAAGAAATGTGCCGCTGCCATTCCCCAATTGCCTGGCAATGGGACGATCCAGCGACACTTTCCGCGCCATGCCTCCAGACAGACCGTGGGAAGACTCATAGAGGCTTTCGCCGCCGTAATTGTTATAGGCTTGGTAGGTCGCCGTGGGTAATTGGACGCCAACTTCCGCATCCCGTGTATCGTCGCGGACGATGAAGAGGGCTGAGGTTTGCGATCCATCGGATTTGGTCAAAAGGACCAGGTAGATGCCGGTCAGCCATGGCAAACCATCGCTGCGCAGAGTTGGGAAGGAGAATGTGGGTGGCCATCCGGCCACGACGAGACCGGTCACCGGATCGAACGTGGGATCGGCCTGGCGGGGCGCCGCAACCGGTCCGCCTTCCGCGTAGAGCCGGCCGCCCATCCCGCCGTAGCTTCCCATTCTGAACACTTTCCATGTGAAGTTCCCGGCTGGATTCGCGGTGACCGAAATGCGGACGACGGCTCCAGCCGGATAACTTTCATGGTCCGGGTAGGCGGCAATCTCACCGGACGCCTCCGGGTTCGCAATGCGCCAAGCTGATGTTCCGGGGAGCGTGTTCTCTCTGGCTATGGCTTTGGGATCGCCGGTCACGCCGGGCGTTCCCCCTCCGCCACCGCCGTCTTCACCTCCGCTGCATTGAAGCTGGGTGAGAATACCGATTCCGGCAAGCAGAGAAAGGCCGAGAGATGTGATTAGGCTCGCACGAGTGCGCATGACGGACCCTTCCTTCCTCGTCAGGACTGCATAGCAGGCGAACCAAGCGTTCGCCGAATATGGATGTCGTGGCCGGCGACAACAGGCGTCAGCAAGAACTGCACCAATACGCAAGTGAAGCCATGGCGTTCCCTAGTGCGTGGATCCCCTAGGGGGGATCCTAATTTCCGGGACAAGCTGTCCGAAGCAGGAAAGTTTCAGGACAAGTTGTCAGTGCCTGGACACCGTGACCGCGTAGGTTTTTGGGACGAGAACAAGAGCAATACGCCGTTGGACCGGTGTATGAGGTTGGAAACCTAGCTAGGAAAGCCCTTGAGTCGCCATTGGCTTTCGAAGAACGGTATAGAGCGCATAGCAAAAGAACTCATCAGCCAGAGGAGCTTGGGCGAGCATTTTGACCAGTTTGCCGATTCTAAAAGTTTTTCCGCCAAAGCCAATCCGTTCTTGATGGACATACTCAAATGGGGTTTCTTTGATCAAGCGATTGAACCCTCGAATCGACATGCGGTTTAAGTATGAGTTCCAGTGGTCCAGGTCTCGATAAGGATTCGGCTTTTTTTGGCCAGTCTTCTGATCAAGGTAATACCAGGCCGCCTCATAATCTGGCGAGTCGTAGATCCGACTCGCAACTCCTAGCAATGTCTCCATTGAAAACAGGACATGTGGCCAAGGAAACGGAATGATCTCTGTTAAATGACTCCCATAGGGATTACTCCAAGGACAAAAGTGGATCAACGCCAGACCTCCCGGCCTCAAGATTCGATACACCTCGAGAACAATATCGCGTACTTTAGTGAGATGCTCGACCGTATCAACGGAATAGACGATGTCCACCGAATTCGAGGGCACAGGAATTTCACTAAGAGTGGTCTTCACAAAGCGAATCCGGTCGCCGAACTCCTGCCTCCCCGATGCCAATGCCTCTTCATTAATGTCTGCTCCGATCGCGGTAAATTCCTCTTTCGACAAGAAAGCATTAAGCAAGTAGCCAGCACTGCATCCCACCTCCATCACCACTTTGTTTCGGAACGAGGCGAACGAGGAAAATAGCGTCTCATAGTCTTTGATAGTAGAGACACGATCTGCGATCAAGTGCTCTCGCGAGCAGTATTGGGTAATCGCGGGGTTGCGGAATCCAAAGCGAGCGAGTGGCGGCTTCAAAAAGGCTTTTGCGAGGCCGTAGCATACGTGATGAGAAGCATCTGCAATCATCGTCCAACCTTTCTTAGTTTTGTTGATAATTGCAATGATGCAGAGGAATTATCGCCTAGGAGGTCCCCTAGTTTGCGCCGATAGCAGCAGAAAATTGTCAGCGGCTCGGGGTCGGCTGATCGGTGGCTCGTTTGTCCGTGAGAAGAGAGAGTCTTTGGGGTGCGGATGCCCGGGAGCTTTCAGCCGCCGCCTGTTCCGCTCCGGCGAACACTCCGTACAGCGTCGGGAGTACGATCAACGTCAACACGGTGGAACTCACGAGACCACCGATGACGACCACGGCCAATGGACGTTGAACTTCCGATCCAATGCCGTGAGAAAAGGCCAGCGGAATCAGGCCCAGCATCGCCACCAGCGCAGTCATGAGGACCGGACGGAGCCGGAGGAGGCAGCCGCGCACGATCGCCTGATCATCCGATAACCCTTCCGCGCGAAGTTGGTTGATATAGGACACCAGCACGATGCCGTTCAATACCGCGACACCGAACAGGTTGATGAAGCCGACCGACGCCGGCACACTCAGATATTCTCCCGTGATCCAGAGTGCGACGATGCCGCCGATCAGGGCAAACGGCAGATTGAGGATGATCAGCGCGGCATGACGCACGGAGTTGAAGGAGGCAAACAATAGCAGAAAGATCAGTCCGATCGTGATCGGGACAATGATTTTCAGGCGGGACATGGCGCGTTGCATGTTTTCGAACGAGCCGCCCCAGATCAGTTGATAGCCTGTCGGCACCTGCACTTGCTTGGCGATTTTGGCCTGGGCTTCCACAACGATGCTTTCGATGTCCCGTCCCAAGGTATTGAACCCGACGTAGATCCTCCGTTGGAGCCCTTCCCGGCTGATCAGGGCCGGTCCCTCGCGAAGTTCGATCTTGGCCAGCTCGCCCAGAGGGATCAAGGCTCCTGTGGCCGTCGTCAATAGGATGTTGCCAATCGTCTCGACGCTGTCCCGATAGTTTTTCGGATAACGGACAATCAAATCGAAGCGTTTCTGCCCTTCGTACACGCGTGTGGCGGCCTCCACCCCGATCGCAGTCGAAATAATTTCTCGGATGTGCGCGACGTTGATCCCGTAGCGGGCGATCTTTCCCCGGTCGATGTCGATCGTCAGGTAAGCTTGCCCGAACAATTGTTCCACGCGCACGTCCTTCACGCCGGCAATGCCGGTCATGATCGTCTGGATCTGTTCCGCTGTCTTGCGCAGTTGATCCAGCTCCTCGCCGATGATTTTGACCGTCGCTTCAGAGCGTACGCCGGACAGCAGCTCGTCCACGCGCTGTTGAATGGGCTGGCTGAGCAGAAAATTCGCACCGGGGACGCGCTCGATGCGGCGGCGGATCGCATCGTCCAATTCAGGCTTGGTTTTGGCCGTGACCCATTCCTCCATTGGTTTGAGTGACACGACCGGGTCGCTGGCGTTGGGCTCCTGGGGATCGTTGCCCAATTCCGACCGTCCGATCTTGGACACCACCATCCGGACTTCCGGAAATTCCATAACCGCCCGTTGCATTTCCATCTCAATCTCAATGGATTTCTCGAGCGAAATGCTCGGCAGCCGGATTGTTTGTGGGGTGATGGCCGCCTCGTTGAGGATGGGAATGAACTCGCCGCCGAGAAACGGAAAGAGTGTAAGGCTGAGGGCAAGCATCGCCACCGCCGAAGTGAGGACGGCGCGTCGGTGGGTGAGGGCCCAAGCCAGTGACGGCGCGTACCACCGCTTGGTCTTGCGCAGCAACCAGGTATCCTCTTCAGTACCCCGGGTGAGGGCCATCGAGCACAGGGCGGGCGACAGCGTGAGCGACAGGAGCAACGACACCAGGAGCGCGATCATGATCGTGTAGGCAAGCGGCTTGAACATCTTGCCTTCCATGCCTTGCAGGGAGAGGATCGGGAAGAACACCAGAATGATGATGAGAATGCCGAACAGGACCGGTTGCGCGACTTCTTTCGTGGCCTTCAACACGATGGCACTTCGGGTGGTGGATGCGCCGTGTGGATGTTCGCTCAAATGGCGGTAGACATTTTCCACCACGACGACGGATCCGTCGACCATCATGCCGATCGCAATCACGAGGCCGCCCAATGACATGAGATTGGCCGTCAAGCCGACCTGATCCATCACGATGAAGGTGGCCAAAGGCGCCACCACAAGCGTTGCCGTGACGATCAGCGCGCTCCTCACATTCCCGAGAAACAGAAACAACACGAGGATGACGAGGACAATGCCCTCGAGCAGGGCCTTGTAGACGGTGCGAAGCGCGGCGACGATCAATTCAAGGCGGTCGTAAAACGGCGTGATGCGAAGTCCTCCGGGAAGAAGCTTTTGCTCATACATGTCCTCGATCTTGGCCTTGACCGACTGCACGACGTCACGGGCGTTGCCTCCCCGCAACATCAGTACAATGCCGGCCACCACCTCTCGCTGTCCGTTCAACACCGCCGCGCCGTGTCGCACCGCATGGCCGATCTGCACCTCCGCCACGTCCCGCACATAGACGGGTGTGCCGCGCACTTCTTTGACGACGATGTTTTCAATGTCGTGTAAGGTCTTGATCAGCCCCACGCCTCGGACGATGTATTTCTCCGAGCCCTTTTCAAGGATGTTGCCGCCGGCATTCGCGTTGTTGTTCGCCACGGCGCTGAACACCTCATGCAGCGCAAGATCGTATTTCCGCAGAAGGCCAGGGTCGACCATCACCTGATATTGTTTGACAAACCCGCCGATCGAGTTGACGTCGACGACATCGGGCAATCCCTTGAGCAGTGGACGGATCAGCCAGTCTTCGAGCGTCCGCCGCTCCATGAGTTCGGTGTCCGTGAGGCGGTAGTCCGGCTCGTTGTCGTGCGGACCTTCCAGATAGAACTGGAACACCTCGCCGAGCCCTGGCGAATTGGGGACGAGCTCGGACCTTGCGCCTGGCGGCAACGTGTCCTGAACTTCCAAGACACGCTCCAATACGAGCTGGCGCGCCAAATAGATATCGATGTCGTCGCGAAAGACGACGGTGATCATCGACAGGCCGACCTTCGAGAGGGATCGGATATCGGTGAGCCCCGGGGCTCCGGTCAGCTGGAGCTCCAGCGGAAATGTCACGAACCGCTCGATTTCGGCGGGTGAGAGCCCTGGTACTTCCGTCACCACTTGCACCAGAACGGTCGTGACGTCCGGAAATGCGTCGATCGCGATCGTGCGGAACGAATAGATACCACCTGCCGCGATGATGCAGGCCATCGCGACCACCAGCACACGCTGGCGCAGCGCTAATTCAAGAAAAGCAGACATGAATGATCAGACGCGTGGCATTGGAGGCACGAGGCCGTTCTGGTAGGACAGGGTCGGTCCCGAATCGAATGTCGGATGCCGCATAGGCTGTCGTCCTCATTCTAGATTTGATCTGAAAGCAGTTCGGATTTCAGCACATACGCCCCCTTGACGACGATCGGTTCTCCCTCTCGAAGACCATCGAGGATTTTGACCACTTCCCCGTTGGTTTCGCCGATGGTGACGTCGCGCGCCTCGAAGGTATGCTCATCCAGTTGCACGAAGACAAACCGGCGGTCCCGCTCCCGTTGCACTGCGGTTTCCGGCACCATCAGCACTCCGTGCTCAGGCAGAGAGTGCACGCGGATCGTGGCATACATCTCTGGCTTGAGTTTTCTATGTGGGTTGGGTAACTCCAACCGGAGATTCATGGTGCGCGTGGCCACATCCAATACATCGCCGACATAGGTCACTTTGCCGTGGAAGACTTCGCCCGGGTACGCCGTCAGCAGGACTTCCACGAGCTGTTCCACTCCCGCTTTATCGGTAGCGGTGTCGGCCTTGATGAAGGTGATATCTTTTTCCGGAATGTTCGCCAGGACCCACACCTCTGAAAGATCGGCGACCGTGAAGAGTTTCTCGGTGACTTCGACGACCTCACCCTTCGTCAAATTGCGCGCAATCACGCGGCCGTCAAAGGGAGCGGTGATCGGCACATAGGAGAGGATCTTCTGCTCACGATTCAGCTTGGCGATCTGCTCTTCGCTCATGCCCAACAAACGTAGACGGTCTTCAGCTTCGCGTTTCTCCGCTCGCAGGCTGAGCATCTCGCCCTGCCGCCGTTGTGCCTCGGCAAGGCCGATCACTTTTTCCCTCAGCAGCATCGTTGCGCGCTCGTAGGCTTTTTCCGCGACGTAGAGCTTTGCGATAGCTTTCAGATAGGCGGACTGCGCCATGCCGAGATCGCTGCTATACAATATCGCCAATAGATCGCCCCCTTTGACCTGCTGCCCCAGATCGGCGTAGACATCGACGACGCGACCTCTCACGAGGGCGGTGATGTCGGCCGTCGCATGATGGTCTGGCACGACCGTAGCGGGAAAGTCCCGATGCAACTTGAACTCTCCACGGACCGCCGGCTGAACGACGATGGCGCCGCTCCGCAGCTCTTCCGCCGTCAGCGTCACGATGCCGGTTTCGTGCGGCTTGCCTGCCGGTTTTTGCGCCGAGGATTCTTGCGCTGCGCTGTTACAGCCCGCCATCAGCAGGATGGCGAGTAGGAGAGGGAGTGACGATACATGCATCACGGAAGGCTTCATAGGAGGCCACCGACTGCTCGTTCCAAGCGCGACAACGCCACAGACAGTTCGAAGCGCGCCTGGGCGTAGTCGAAGAGGATCTGCCGCTGCACGCGCTGGGCGTCCAGCACTTCCAATAGGCTTGCAGCTCCCTGCTGGAAGCTGAATTTAGCGATTCTCAGCGCTTCTTCCGCCTGCTTCATCAGCCCCTTCTCAAGGACTTCGATCAGTTTCGCGGTGGTTTGCGCGTCCTGATAATACTGATTGACCTGTCTCAAGAGCTCATTTCGCGTGCGCAACAGTTCGGCTTCTTCCTTGCGTTTCGCGCCCAACGAGCCGGCGATTTCGCCCTGCTGCTGATACCACAGGGGCGTGGGAACGCTTAGCCCCATGTCAAATCCTTCACGGCCATATTCGCGTGCGTAGCTGGTGTTCAGGCTGACGTTCGGGACACGGCTGTGGCGCTGGAATTCAATCGTGCGATCGGCTTGATCAATCGATTTGGCCAAACGTTGAATCGAAGGATGCTCTTGCATCGAGCGCGTCGTCAGGCGCTTGAGGTCCAACCCCAACGGGAACACCATAAAGTCGCCACTGACGGCGTAATTCGGGCCGAGCGCTCCGGCGGTCAACGTATCGAGGATCACCCGGTTGACGCGCACGGTATTCTCGCTTCGGGTGACGGCCTGATTAGCTTTGAGGACCTCCACTTCCGCCTTGATGAGATCGAATTGAGGCGCTTCTCCCAGCCGCACTCTATGGCCGACGACGCGCCGGACATCCTCGACGATGGTCAAGTTGTTCTTGGCCAGCTCTAGGTCGCGCTGGGCGAGAAGGAGATCGTAGAAGGCCACCTTGACGTCCGCAGCCAGGTTCAACCGGGTTTCGATCAATCCGACGGTGGCGCCGGCAAGACCGGCTTCTGCGGCACGTTGACGAGCCTCCCGTTTCGCCGGCCATTCGAGTGGCTGACTAAACCCAGCCATGTATTCGGTGGCTGACGCGGGAACGTCACCGGCTATAGAACCGCCATCCCGTAAATACCCTTTGCCGCTATCTCCGTGTATGGTCGGATTGGGATACGCGCCGGCAGCCGTGCGCTGTCCCGTGCTCTGATCAATCGCCGCCATGGCGCCGGCAATCATGGGATTGCGCTCGATGGCCAATCCGACGATCTCGTGGAGTGCAAAGGTAGGCGGCGTGGTCTCCGCCTGCACTGTGCGGCTGAATCCAATGACAAGAACGATGACGACAGTAGCAATCCATGGTCTCATAGCAAGCCTCGCTCATGCTCCCGGAGGAACAGTGATGACTGGGAGTGTTCGAATAATGCGTTGATGAGAATTAGGAAAGAGCCGGGGGGCGAAACCAATCTGAGACGAAGTCTGTCCGCGGACAGGAGGCGCTATCCAGGATACAGGTCCGTGTGAGATGAACGATGCGAAATGCTTCTCCCTGGGCAAGCGCCAGTTCTTCGAATTCGCCTCCCTGATCGGCTTCTGGTTGACCGTCAGGTGCGCCTGGTAGCTGATCATGCGCATGAACGGGACCGGTGGACCCTGGGTGCGGGAAATCATCCGACCACGGCGTCCCGAAGAATTGCACCGCGCACAGTGCGAGGAAGAGGAGAGCCAATCTACACCCGAAGGTACGGGCCATAACGCCTTGCTCCGAAAAAAGTCGGCACACCGTACCATGACCAGCAGCCCCTCCGCAATTCCATTCGTGTTTGGCACGAGCCCGTTGCCGAAGTCGCTGACAGAGCAAGAATATTTTATACATCCCACGTTGCCATGAACGTTCCCTACTGGGGGGATCCCGAGTCGTTCGCTGTTATGACCGACATTATATTGGCTCTTCATTGGGACGCGTTGTCAATGCCGAAGACACATTGATCCGGTGTTCCTTTCTTTCGGCTTCAACAACGGTCATTTCCCATGAATTTTCGCCCTTTCGGCGGCACAGCGACACGGTCCGCCTTTTGCGAGATTTGTTAGGGAAGGTGTCAGTTCAAAGCGGGTGATCGGGTGAGAATCGAAGCGTCCGACATGGGCACGATGACCACTATTAAAGCTCTGGATGAGCAGTCGGCCGGATCTAGAATCGCAGGCAAGGGTGAGGATCACTAATTTGAGGGCTACTTTCGTTCCCAGGTCTCCCCACGAGATCTGGGAACGAGGTCACCGGAATTTGGGGGCAAGGATGACTGAACCAGACAGCATGACTCAGGTACGGCAAGGGCAAGAAGGAAATCGAGGCAAGGGAGAAAAAGAAAAACAGAGCAGCAAACGAGCCAAGGCTGAGACGCCCTCACGGCAACCGGCGGAACGGGCCGAGGCTCGCGTCGCGCGGCCGGACTCCGAGGTGTCTCCCGGGACGTCCTCGCGGGATCCCCAATTGATCGCCAGGATTCAGGAACGGGCATATGTGCTGTTTCAAGCCGGGGGCTGTAAGCACGGCCATGCTCTGGAGCACTGGCTGGAGGCGGAGCGGCAAATCATGGGTTCATCGGATCAGTCTGATAGGTAGCCGGCCGTCTACTTCCGTACCGGCGTTCAGCGCGCTGGTGGGATCATCGAGGATCACGATCGGGCAACACCCGCGAGCCAGCGCAATGCGCTGGCCTTGACCGTACGGATCGGCGCAATAGTTCGCGATCGTCCCGCATGATCCGCGGCCAGAATGGCGAGTGCTTTTCAGGAATCCCACCAGGTGCGACTGCAATTCCGTCAGGTTTTCGGCGAACGGATCCAGAGGGGCGCTAACGGAGCCATGTGTGTTGTCGCACTGGTTCATAAGTTTGGGAACATAGAGGACTCGGACATTCTGTCCTGGGCCCCGGACACGCTGTCGTCACCTGGGGTATCGCCCGATTCCTCAAATCGTGAAGCCCATGCAAAGGTCTTGAAAATATGGCGTCTAATCCGAACTCCAGGCGGTCCACAGATTGCACGCAGACACCACGGGAGAGGAGTGCGCAAAGCGAGACAGCACCGCGTTTAAACGACCCACTACCATACATCTATTTTTGAAGGAGGCGAACTATGCGGAATGGAGACTACGAGTATTACGAAGACGACGCCATGGGGTGGTCCGCCTTTGTGGCTGGCGCCTTCATCGGAGCCGGGTTGGCCTTGTTGTTTGCTCCCCAAACGGGGACGGAATTGAGGGGCATGCTGAGGAACTATGCCGCGCGCGCCAAAGATGAAGCCTGGGAGCGCGGACGAACCGCCTGGGACAGCGCCGTTGAGCGCGGCAAGGAGTACTACGAAAGAGGGCAGGAGGCTGTCCAGGAAGCAGGTCGTTCGGCGAGGGAATATGCGCAAAGCGGCAAGGAAGCCTTGCGCGAGGCGCGCGAAGGCTCGCATCGAGGGTGAACACTCATCGTGGCACCGGCGCCGCCGAGCGGACGTTTGAACGATGCCTCACGCGGCGGCGCCGGGCCCCTCATGTCAGACCTGTGGGATGCGGTCATTGTCGGAGGCGGGTTAGCGGGATTGTCTGCCGCGCTCTATCTTGGGCGAAGTCACCGGCGGGCGCTGTTGGTCGACGCCGGCGAGAGCATGGCCCGCTGGGAACCGATCGTGGAAAACTATCTTGGTTTTCCGGAAGGTCTCAGCGGCCAGAGGCTCTTGGATTTGGGCCGTGCCCAAGTCAGAAAATTTGGCGTGCAGACGGTCCATGACCGGATCACTCGCATCCGGCGGGAAGGTGAGATATTCCTGCTCGAAGGAACAGACACCTACCGTGGTACGCGTGTCCTGCTTGCCACAGGTCTTACACATCTGCTCCCCGAAATTCCGGGAGCCGACGCTTGCCTTGGGCGAAGCGTACTCTTTTGCAAGGATTGCGACGCCTTTCGTGTGCGCGGCAAGCGAATCGTGGTCTATGGTCGTCGCAATGAGGCCGCGCGCTATGCGCTGGTCATGCTGGCCTTTTCGCCGTCGGTGACAATTATCACCGACGGCCAGGCGCCGGTCTGGAGCAGAGGTTGGCACGAGGCGTTGGTGGAGTATGGTGTCCCGGTTCGTAGCGAACCGATCAACACATTGGTCCACCGCGACGGACGGCTCGAGAGGATTCTGTTTCGAAACGATAGCTTCTGCAGCGCTGATGCGATGTTCACCACCAGAGGCGATGTCTACCATACGGCGTTGGCGGAGGGACTGGGTGCGGCGGAGGATGAAGAGGGACAACTCATCGTCGATGGCGACATGCGGACGACGGTTGCGGGTCTGTATGCGGCTGGCTGCGTCACTCCCGCCAACTGTCAAATGATCATTGCCGCCGGGCAAGGAGCCACTGCGGCGCAAGCCATTGATCACGATCTATTCCATGAAAGCTTGCACCAGCACCGGTTGCCGCGCGTGGCCATGACGGACAATGAAGTTCAAGGATTGCTGAACTGACATGGAAGCGGTCACGGTCAGGGAATCTGGACATTTGCGGATCGCCGCGATCGGAGATTTGCACTGCCCGCGGACATCGTCCGAGGGACTACGCGAATTGTTTCACGATCTGGGAAGCGAGGCAGATGTCTTGCTCCTTTGTGGTGATCTCACGGACTACGGAAAACCGGACGAGGCGCGGATGTTGGCCGACCAGTTAGGCCACGTCAAGCCTGTGCCCATACTCGCTGTGCTCGGGAACCACGAATTTGAATGCGGCAAACAGGATGAGATTACCCGTATTTTGTCCGATGGAGGCGTAACGGTGCTGGACGGCACTGCGGTGGAAATTCTCGGCGTCGGATTCGCCGGCATCAAAGGATTTTGTGGTGGCTTCGGCTCGCGTGCCTTGCAGCCGTGGGGAGAAGCGGCGCTGAAGCAGTTTGCGCGCGAGTCGGTGGAGGAAACCGTGAAGCTGGAATCGGCACTGGCTAAACTGCGGACACCCTCGAAGGTTGTGCTCATGCATTATGCTCCGATCGTTGAGACCGTCCGCGGGGAACCAGCCGAAATCTTCGCATTCCTCGGGTCGAGTCGCTTGGAGGAGCCGATCAATCGTTATGAGGTGACGGCGCTCTTTCACGGCCACGCTCACAACGGGAGTCCTGAAGGCAGAACCATGGGCGGGACTCCTGTCTACAACGTGGCGCTGCCTCTGTTGTACAAGCAGTTTCCCGGTCGCCGGGCTATGCGGTTCATTGAGATCCCATCGGTGGCTGCACCGGTCGCCTCCTGAAGGCGTGACCGGAGAAGAGGCTGTTGATGCAACCAAATGCTCAAGATCTGCCTCGGCAATACGATGCAAGCCTGCAATCTGCTGGACTTCCTGTAGATCCTGACAATGAGGTCTATCGGGAGGTCTTGCTCTGTCTCGCCAAGGCCAAAGTCCCCTTCCTTGTCGGCGGCGCTTTCGCACTGGAAAGCTACACCGGAGTGGCCCGACGTACAAAAGACCTCGATCTGTTCGTGAATCCCGCCGACCGCTTGCGGCTCATGCAGCGGCTGTCCGATGCCGGCTTTCGCACCGAATTGCGGTTCCCTCACTGGCTCGGTAAAGCCTACAAGGACGATCGCAACATCGACATCATCTATAGTTCCGGCAACGGCATCTGCACCGTGGATGAGTCCTGGTTCCGCTACGCGCTGCCGGGAGAAGTGTTCGGTATCCCGGTGCGGGTGGTGCCTGCAGAGGAAATGCTGTGGTCGAAAGCGTTTGTCATGGAGCGTAATCGCTATGACGGGGGCGATATCGCGCACCTGCTGCGTGCACGTGCGCAAAGCATGGATTGGGCGCGGCTCCTGTTCCGCTTCGGCACCCAGTGGCGGGTGCTGTTCAGTCACGTGATTCTGTTTGGTTTCATTTATCCAGAACAGCGGCTGCGTATCCCAGATTGGTTCATGCACGAGATGATGAGGCGCCTCAAGCTCGACATGCAGTGCCTGCCGGCGGACCGAGCGGTCTGCCAGGGCACCTTGTTGTCCTGGTCGCAGTACCTCACTGACCTAGAGGGTGGGGAATACCAGGATGCCCGCCATGCGCCAATAGGCAAATTGACCGTCGACGATACGCAACACATGACCCGGGTGCTTCAACGGGAACAACAAGAAGGTCACGAACAGTAAGGTTCTCTTCTTGCCTGAGTGAAGGAGGCTGCCGATATGCTGGGCTCCCCATATCTCACTCTGATCGGCCGGGTGCTCCTTGGGTTGATATTCCTCGTGTCCGGGATTCACAAGATCGCCGATCCCCATGGAACACAGCAATACATGATCCTCATGGGGATGACCTCGATGACCACGTTGTTCTACATCGGAGCGGTGGCCATCGAATTGGCCGGCTCCCTGTCGCTCATGCTCGGATACCGCGCCAAGGCAGGCGGCTGGCTCCTCTTCCTGTTCTTGATTCCCACGACGCTGATCTTCCATACGAATTTCAGCGATCCCAACCAGATGATTCATTTTCTCAAGAATGTCTCAGTCATGGGCGGACTGCTCTACGTCGCCCGGTATGGCGCAGGCCGCTACAGCATGGATGCAGGACTGGAACGTGCAGAGACCATTGACGTGCCTCCACGGCCGTTGAGAAAGGTCATGCATCAATAATAGGGTCGGGTGGAAAGGATGGTCCTGTGCAACCGCTCATGAGGATCGGCCGCATCGCCGGCATCGAAATCGGCATCCATTACACATGGGTGTTGATCGCCGTGCTGATTGCCGGATCGTTCATCGGCTACTTGTCCGATACCCATCCGTTCTGGCCAGCCAGAACAATCTGGTCGGCTGCATTCGTGATCAGCGCACTGTTTTTTGTTTCGGTCATGCTGCACGAACTGGTCCATGCCTTTGTCGCGAGAGCGTTCGGCATCCCAGTGCGGACCATCACGTTGTTTGCGCTTGGTGGCGTGACGAGGATCGAGAAGCAAGCGGCTAAGCCGTCTGCCGAATTCTGCATGGGGTTGGCGGGCCCAGTGGTGAGCGCGGCCGTCGGAATGATCTGTGGATGGCTGGGATCGTGGTGGGGCCGTGATACGAACGTGACGAGCCTTGGGCCGCTGGTCGCCATTCTCTTTTCTCTGAGCTCCTTGAATCTCATGCTGGCCGTATTCAATTTGATCCCCGGCTTTCCGTTGGACGGCGGGCGGATTCTTCGGGCCTTTCTCTGGGGGATAGGGGGAGAGGAGAATCGCGCGACCCGGATCTCGGCCCGGGCGGGGCAGGGAGTGGCGTTGGCCATGTTCGGCTTAGGACTGTGGGAATTTCTCTCAGCATCGAGTTTGAGCGGCATTTGGCTGAGCCTGTTGGGATGGTTTCTCTTGGACGCCGCGACGGCGAGTTACGTGCAAGCGGAGGTCCTGACCGGTCTCTCGAACATCCGGGTCGGGGACCTGATGTCTCACGAGTGTCTCTCGGTTCGAGCCGATCTCTCTTTGCAACGGTTTGCCGACGACTACGTGCTGCAGACGGGACGGCGCTGTTACACCGTCGAGGATCGCGGCAGCATCGTCGGGATGATCACTCCCGCAGACCTGGTCAAGGTGGAACGGGCTTGCTGGCAGGAGACGACGGTGATGCAGGTCACGCATCTGCTGCACCAGCTTCGATCGGTTTCCCCTGACGCCCCGGTCATCGAAGCTCTTCAAACCATGGGGCAGGAGGACCTCAATCAACTTCCCGTGGTCACGGCGGGACGGATGGAGGGGTTGCTCTCGAGGAGTCATATTTTGCATGCATTGCACACTCGAAGCGAGCTCAGCATGTGATTGTTACAACGAATTTTAAATCTCAGATCTCAAATCTCAAACTCTGAGATCTGTGATCTGAGATTGTATGTGATCTGAGATTGTATAAGAGGCGGAGGTCCATCATGGACACAAGAACATCTCTGATCGCGATCACTCTCCTGGGAAGCACCGGTTGCGCCGGTGGACAAGGTGCAGGAGAGTACGGGACGGGATCATCCCAGCAAGAGGCGGCGCGGCAAACCACCGACTATCGTGCGCAAGCGAACTCATTGCGGGAGATGGCCGATCGCCGTCAGCTTGAAGCGGACCTGTTGGCTCGCGAAGTCGGGCCGGGTGATCCTGGCGTCGAGAAAAAGCGTCGCCTGGCGGAGGAACTTCGAGCCGCAGCGGTCGAGGCCGAAAATAAGTCTCATGAGGTCGGCCGTCAGGTACCGCACGGAATGGTGCAGTAGAAAAAAACAATCTCAGATCTCAAATCGCATATCTCAGATGTCAGCTGGAAATCTGAGATGTGAGATATGAAATTTTAGATTTGAAGAGGAGGACGCATGCCGACAACGATCGTGCAGGATCCGACCAGGGCCAAGGAGTTTTTTGAGCACAAGATGGCGTTTACGACCGGTCCCGTGGAATTGGAACGCATGATGAAAGAGGGCAGTGTCAATATCGTGGATGTTCGAGCGGCCGGGGACTACGCCAAGGGCCATATTCCCGGGGCCGTCAATTGTCCGAAGGAACGCTGGTCAAGTTTGCAAGGTCTGCGCAAAGATCGGACGAACGTCGTGTACTGTTATTCGTTGGTGTGTCATCTGGCCGCGACTGCCGCGGTCCAATTCGCCGGGCAGGGCTTCCCGGTGATGGAATTGGACGGAGGCTGGCGCTGGTGGAAGGACGACGGATATGACGTTGAAATCTGAACAGAGACTCGGCACGCGTGCCCTCCATTGATGCCTATCCCCCCATTCACGATTATGCGCTGGTCGGCGACTGCCGAACCGGCGCACTCGTGTCCAGCCATGGCTCCATTGACTGGCTCTGCCTTCCTCGCTTCGACAGTCCTTCCTGCTTCAACCGCCTTCTTGACTGGGAGCACGGCGGGTACTGCGAGGTGCATCCCACGGGATTCTTCCTGACGAAGCGCTGTTACCGGGACCACACGGCGATCCTTGCGACCGAATTTGAAACCACCGACGGCCGTGCAAAGTTGACGGACCTGATGCCTGTTGCTGCGGATGACGGCCAAGCCGCCGTGCGATTTCCCCTGCGTCAAGTGCTCCGTCGCATCGAGGGACTGGAGGGAACGGTTGAGTTTTCGCTCAAAATCAAACTGCGTCCGGACGACGGGCGGATAGTGCCCTCTTTTGAACAGCGGGGCCGTGCCGGATACTGTGCCGATTTCGGGGGACGAATGTTGTTCGTGGCCGTCGATCGACCGATGGAGATCGGCCCCGGCACGTTGAGTGGGCGTGCGCTGGTGTCGCGAGGCGACACGCTGACCTTGTGGCTGTCCTATGCGGAGGACGCGCCGGCGGTGTATCCGCATGTGGCCGAAGCGTCTGAAGCCATTGAGGACACATATGCCTATTGGACCGGTTGGACGCAGAG
>Ga0081455_10002988_pt1 | contig 19735 bp, 19 predicted proteins | sample TabmetS3T2R1_FD_70207 | JGI IMG/M metagenome (GOLD analysis project Ga0081455, IMG submission 70207) | Tabebuia heterophylla rhizosphere microbial communities from the University of Puerto Rico - S3T2R1 | ecosystem: Host-associated > Plants > Roots > Rhizosphere ... | reverse complement strand
GTGATGATTCGTGTGATCGATGCCTGCGAGCAACCTGCACGCTCAGGTGCCCACGGCTTCCGGTCTCACCGCCCTCGCTCACTGCTCACTTTGCGTAAGTTTTGTCGGATTAGGGTTAATTGAGTCTTTCCATGTAGTAGCCAAGCGCGCCTCGATAAGCCCGATCAATAGCCATACAATCGCGCGCGCCCTGTAAAACCAATTCGCGGTCCTGGGGAGTCTTCACGTAGCGCTCGAACATTTCGGAGATATTATCCGAGTGTTCGGTGTCCGCCACCGTATGCAGATCCAGCGAAATCATCTTTTTGAGGTTAATGCCGAGTTCATTCTCGAATTTCTTGCCCATGCGGAACGACATGCCACCGCCTTTTACGATTTGGCCGTTGTTGCGGCGCTCCAGCATGTGCGATGACGTGTAGGCCTTAAGCCAGTGGCTGCGGAGCGCGATGTAATGCCAAGCGTGAAAACAGGCCTGCACCATCGCCGGTACCTCGGCTTTTTCAAAATCCTCGGGCTTGAGCCCAAGCACTTCGCCCTGTTTTACGGTCAATGTGTAGTGGTCCATGTTGGCCCGCGGATCATTGACCAGTTCGTCGCTCTCATGCTGCCAGATCACTCGCTTTACCTCGAGCGGAGCGGAACCCTGGACGTAACCCCAGCAGTCACGACGGTTGGCCGTGTACAGGGCGTTTTGAATCATATAGAAACGGCCTCTCTCCACCGTTAGCGGCACGGAAAACAAGTGCTTGAACTCCATCGATTCAAACTGATCATTGACCATCTGGTCCAAAGTTGCTGTCAGTTCACTCACGATACTCATAATCCCTCCTAGAGCAGGTTGCTAAAGAGACTCGTCGCAATTTTGAGGATCGAAGATAGAGAATGGAAGATGGCGATCCTCGACTCTCAATTCTCGATCTTGCGAACGCCCGTATCCACGATCAGGGCAGCGCCTCGAGAATCGAATTGATCGTTCGCTATCTGAACCAATCGTTGCCACATTCTATCGATACCAGTTTGCAACTGGGTTCATAAAATCAAGCGCCTCTCAACTTCAATTTCAGGCTTTATCACAAGCGACTTTTGCCGGTCTAATTAGGACCGGCTGGTTGGAGTACGGCAGTATTGGAGTGTTAGGTCTTGAATGCATCACTCCATGATTCCATCACTCCATACTCCGGAATATCTATGCGCCGAAGGCCAGACTCTTGACCACCACCGGCACGAAGCCTTCTCCTTCCACCAACTCACCCACATCGATGAAATCCAATTCGGACAAATTGATCTCGTCAACGCAGGGAAGATTCCATTTCGACGAAAGTATGCCGCCCACGACTCGACCCACGTTTTGCTCGAAAACTAGAGCAGCCGGCCTTTCCGCTACAGGCAGGGTCGCCATGGCTTCATCGATACCTCTGGCCAACTCCTGCACCACGCCATAACCAAAAAACGGTGGCGATGAAAAGGCCAAAACAAACGGCGCGCCGCGTACCTCCGGGTCCCGCTCGCCAAGAGTCTTCTTGACCGCGGTTTCTGCGCGCACCGCCACCGGAGATTCCCAATCTACGTGGACCATAAAAACCCGAAGATTTCTAATCGGTAAGTTCGCCCCATCCGGTACATGAATCGTTTCACCACTGAGCTGAACCGTATATTGTGAGGCGCCAATCACTGTGGCACGAATGCCTTCACTGGCGTCAAAGATTTGAAAGCCCCGTCGTTTGGCTTCATTTCTAATCTCTTCCCCCAGGTAAGGACCCAAGTCGCCAAAACGACTCGCTTCACGACCGTAAATATACTCAGAAACACCTCCCGAGAACAGGATACCGTCAAGCGGCGTTAGATCGTTCAAGGGCGGGCCGACATACAGATCGTCCCAAGGCGGCTTTCCACCCTCCACCACATCGAATAGTACATGGGCCATCCGCATCGCCAGACGCCGACGCAAATCTTCGCGGACTTTTGCTCCAATGTTCAGATCGTGCCCAAGGTCGGCGAGAAAACGCCGCCCGGCTCTTTCTAACCGGGTCATAGTCTCGCTCTCGTCGTGGGCCAACAAACGGGCACCAATGTTCAGCGCGCTGGTGCTGTGAATCCTGCCATCGATGATCACGCTCACTTTGGTCGTTCCGCCGCCAATGTCGACGTTCAGAACTGTTAGAGCTTCTTCGCGGCTTTTGAGAACCGCTCCGGAGCCATGGGCCGCCATGATCGTCTCCAATTTTGGTCCGGCAGTCGCGCAGACGAAGCGGCCGGCTTCATCGGAAAACAACTCAGCGATTTTTTGAGCATTGTCGCGCCGTGCCGCCTCCCCAGTAATAATAACCGCCCCGGTATCGATATCCTCTCGTGTCAATCCTGCTTCCTGAAACGTGGCATCCACGAGCTCCTTGAGCGGCTCCGCCTCGATGTTCCAATCGCCGCTAAACGGCGTGAGCAGAATCGGCGAGCGCGCAATCACCCGGCGCTCCAATATCATGGGCCGCCGCTGATGCAAGGATGGATAGCCGATCAGCAGCTGCGAAAACATCAGATGGGACGTTGAGGAACCGATATCGATGCCGACGCTGGTGAGGTGGGTGTGCGGCCCCACCGCGCCATCGTGTTCATGGCCGTGATGCTCGTGGGTAGTGATCGCCATGGTTCGGTTAACTCTTACTCGTAGTCGGCAGGCTCGCCCTGCTGGGTGTGGATGTAGCCGGTGCTTTCCATGCAGGGACGGTTGGTGTGAACCAAAAAGCGCGCCGTTTCTCTACCGGTATTGAAGTGCTGGTGCCAGGCGAAAACCGGAATCACCAACGTGTCCCCCTTCTTCCATTCGTACTTCTGATCTTCGATGATGCTGTAGCCGTCACCCGCAATTATGTGATCAGTCTCTTCGTAGATATGGCGATGGGCGCCAGATCGTTTACCCGGTGGGATCTCGGCGAACAAAGTGCCGAGAACTTTCACATGGAACCCCAGCTTCGCGTCAACGCCGTATGCAACTCTTCCCATCGGCGTCGGCTGAAACTTAAGGTCTTTAGCTTTAACCAACACCTTTCCGGCGCGCCGCCGTTTCTCTTCCTCCTGAGCGAAGTTCAGCTGATCGAAATAGATTTCAGCCGACGTCGGCTCGCCGTTGCTTCGCGGTCCTCGCGGTTTCCACCGACTTTGATCCAGATCCACCTTGCCCCCCGGGGGCGCTTCCGCACCGCCGGGTATCAGCGTTTTCATCGCCTCTTCGCCTTTCTGGGCGAAGACCCAATACTCGGGGTAGTTTTCCTCTTCGTAGAGCGCGATGCCCGTTGCCATGGAAAAGGGGCCGGTGGTCGCCGCATAATAGATCAAGTCTTCTTGGCTCTCGTTGTGGTGACGATGCCAAGCGAACACCGGCACACAGATGAGATCACCGGCCTCCCAAGGGTATTTGACGCCGTCGATAACGCTGTAGCCGTGACCTTGCTGGATGTAGATCACCGCCTCCACCGTGTGGCGATGTCCCAATTGCTTGCCGCTGTATTCCATCTCCTCGCCCAGGGCCCGGTAGTTGATCCAAAACCGAAATGTCCTTTGATTGAATCCCAGCCGCGGATCGACGATGTAGACGTGATAGTGGTCCTTGAGTTGCGCCGCGACATGTTCGGCCGGAATGTGCACGGGAGATTTTCGTCGCCGCTCCAATTCCTCCTTGCCGAAACGGATATGCTCCATCCGCATCTTCAAGTGCTGTTCTTTTTCCACCATGACCATGAATCGTTTCCTCCTCGACACCCCTGATGATTCGTTTCAGTCGTTTCAAAAGTTCCAATCGTTCAAGCCGTTAGAAATCACATTGGAGATCTTTTGGATCGTTAAGTAATCGGAGGTTAGCTTTGCGGCTCATTGATTGGCACAAAAAGATCCTCGATCGTTACCCTGTTCTTTAGTAACCCCTGCTCTCCGGCGTAGCGTATTATCGTGTTCAACACTTTTTCGTTGCCCTTGATGCCGTACTTCCATGGATCAGGGCCCATCACCGCTCTCTGCTCTTCCCAGACCTGCCGATTCCAGGCAAAGTTCGAGTAAGTCGCATCGGCGTCATCCCGCAACGCCAGCTGTTTGGCTTCGTAGCAAGCATTGAACATCTCCTGCGCCGCCGTTGGATATTTGTCCAAATAAGGTTTGTGGAAGGTAATGGCGTGGCTCGTGGGAAATATCCCGGTCCGGCGGTAAAAATCCTGTTCCACCGCTTTGGAATCGGGAAAAAGTCTCCGCACTCCGCCCACCTCGGGAAAGTCCGGAACGATGATGGCATCGAACTCCCCTTTCAGGAGGCGCGCGGCCAGCGAGCCTTCTCCCGGTATCGCATCGAGTTGCGTTCCCGCCGGCAATGACAGATCCAGCGCCGGCCCACGCCGCGCGATCCAGTGAATATCCTGCGCTTTGACACCGTATTCGTCGCTGAGGATGCCTCTTGCCCACAGGCCGGCGGTATTGAGCCAACCGGGAACGCCCACGCGCTTACCCTTGAGCTGTGTCGGTTCCTTGAGCGGCGAATCCTCAGGGACAAAAATATAGGAATGTCGGAACTTACGGTTGGGGAACACCGGAATGGCCATAAACGGTTCGCCGCGGCTCTTTAGCGCCAGATAGTTGGCGAGAGAAAACTCTCCAGTGTCATACTTGCCGGTCAGAAACTCCTCGTGACCCTTGCCGTCCTCTTCGAAGGCAACCGCTTTGAGCTCGAAGTTTTCCATCTTCACACGGCCGTCGCACAAAGGTTTGGCCCGCAGGTGATAGCCCGCGGCAAAGGACAAAATAGGTCGTTCCATAGCGCTCATCATTATCTCCCACGTGAGATGTATTAAAGCCTTTTATCGTCTCGTTTCGACCAGGTCAGCTACTTCAAGGTTCGTATCAACAAGAGATTGAAAGCATCGCCGACAGCCAATGGTTTCGCGATCTCGCCCTGCTGCTTGCCTTGTCCAGGTAGCCCCTGAGCTGCTCCGGGCTTCCACCAAACCTTCGACAATGACGCCGTTGATATCTTCATAAAGCCATCAATCCCGCCTGTGGCAAATATTGCGTGCTAGCTCCCCCGAGTCGCTTCCATAGCCGCCCGCAGCATGACGCCATGAAGATCCACGGAAGTCATGGCACAGTATTCAAGCCCATAGGTCGGCCGCTCGTCCGCCATTCCGCTTTCGAGCAGCCGCTGCAATGCGCTCCGATTAAAACTCGCATGGCCCATGACTCCTTCTTCGTGCTCTTCCAAATCCGCCTCGACATGAGTTGCAAAGTAAGTCGCCTTCTCCCGGTCAAAGCCATAATGGGTCGTCAGAGCCTCGTAACAAACCGCCGACCAATGGCCAATCTGCTCTTCCGTAGTCACCGATGCATACCACTCCGCTGTCGTTCCTTCGTAAACGATGCTGCGCATGAAATCGATTTTTGCGCGAAACTCGGAAAGCATCGGAGTTGAAAAAATCTCCTCTTCAGTGAGACCGAAGGCTTTCGCCGTCTGGAGCATGACGAGAAAGTGACCCGGAGGCTTTGGATGGATAAATTCGTCGGCGATTTTCTCTCCCATCGGCCCCATCAGATCACGATGGACCTTAAAGAAAGTTAGATTCCTATGATAGGTACAGGCGGTCAAGGTGTTGATCTCTATGGTATAGGCGCCCCAGTTCCGGAAAAAAGTTTGTAGCACTTTCATGGGTAGCTTGCCCGACGTCAATTGTTGCATAAACGGGGTCTGGTTTACCTTTGCTTCCCATCTTTCGCGGACCTGTCGGTAAAGCTCATCGACGATGGCTTTGGCGTCCTCTGCCGATCTTTTCTTTCCTAACTCAATCTTCAATGCCACACTCTTCCTCCTAAGCAGGCTGCTGCAAAAGACTCATATGCTTCGTTGCGCTCAATCGACTCGCTCCAACGTACTGGCTAAGTACGCCTCCAGCCTAGCCTGTCCTGAGCGAAAGCCGAAGGATCGATCTTTCGCGCGCCTCGCCTCTGAGATCTTTTTGAGCAGCCTGCAAATGAAGCTCTCAAGGACCTTGGCGCATTGCGGTAGTCGTCGTCCAATACGTTACTAGATAACAACACGGCGGAAGCTTCAGTAAATCGTCCCTCACATAAGTTTTATGTGCCGCCCAACCGCTGTTCTCGATAGCCTAAGTCGTGGGATAATCTCTCTGCAGCGTTTTTCATCAGGGGAAGAAATTCCTTGACCCCTTTCGCGGAACAAAGCGATTCTGGTGTGGTCAATGCCAACGCTGCTTTCACTTGGCCATCCCGACCCCAGACCGGCACCGCAAGCCCTATCACGCCGAGTAACGCTTCGCCTCGAGTCATCGAATAACCAAGGCGACGCACTTTCTTGAAACTCGCTTCCAATTCCCGAAAATCAGTCTTGGTCTTTTCTGTAAGGCGTTGAATTTTGCCTGCCCGAAGAAGGTCTTGGATTTCCTCAGACGACCGTTGATAAGCAAGCAGCAATTTTCCCGCAGCGCCATGGTTACACGGTAAGTGGGCGCCGACGGGATAGACGACTTTCAGCGGATGGCTGCCTTCAATTCTGTCGAGCACGACAAGCTTGTCACCCTCGAGCACGCGCAGCGAAACTGTAAACCTACTGGCTTGATGGATCTCCCACAAGTATGGTGCAGCCTTCTCGCAGAGCCATTTCCCCTCCCCGGTCGCTGCGCCAGTGAGTTCGTAGATACGATATCCCAACTCGAAATCCGTCGAGGGTGCTTTGCGTCTCAAGAAGCCCTTTTTTTCAAAGGTCTTCACGATCCGAAAGATACCGCTCTTGGGAATGCCAAGGTTCCGCGACAGCTCCGAGATTCCCCAGGTGGGTTTTAAGCTGGTAAAACAACTCAGGACATCGCATGCCTTGTCCAAAGAAGTCGCAAATTCCCAAGAAGGTGGAGGTCGTTGTTCCGATTTGTTGAACATAGTTCTAGAAACGGCCCATCCATATGCAGTTCCCAACAGGTTGTCAAGCTACGGCAACCCTAATGGTCAAATTTTTGGTGCTTCTTTTTTCCGTGAAGTTTGACAACCTCATTGCACGCGAGTTATACGCACCTCAGTTCGTCGAAGATAGAAACGACTCCTCTTGATGAAAAGGCGCGCCTTGTCATCCTTTCCTGTTCGAGTTTTGCCTGCTTCGCATCGCTAGGAGAAGCTTTATGCCAGCAATCATTTCACTGATGCTCGTCTTTCAGGTTTTTGCTTTGGCCGTAATTGTCCAGGCCCAGGGCCAATCCACCGATCGGACAAAGCTCGTCGAGGACGCCAAGAAGGAAGGCAAACTGATGGTTTATGTCTCGTCCAACGCGTCAGATGCCAAAGCGTTGAAAGCCGCCTTCGAGAAAAAATACCCCTTCATCAATATGGAGTTCTTGAGCAGCGGGAAAGATGCCCTCTTGAGTAAGTACCTGCTCGAAGTTCGCACCGGCACCTATCTCGCCGACGTTTATCAATCCAGTGTTTTTCCCATCATGAATTTGCTCGAGAAAGGACTGTTGGCCCGATACTACTCTCCGGAACGCGAAGCCTACATCGAAGCGCTTCGAGACAAGGACGGTTATTGGAACGGGATGTATCTCAATGCCTTGACCATGGCTTACAACACTCGCATGTTGAAGCCCGACGAGGTGCCGAGCGGCTATCAGGAGCTACTAGCGCCGAAATGGAAAGGCAAGATGGGTTTTGTGCTCAGCCACACGGAGTGGTATTTTGCGATATTGCAGATGATGGGCGAGGAAAAGGGACACAAGTACATGGAAGCCTTGAGCAAGCAAAATATTCACGCGCGCATCGGCTCATCATTGATGAATCAGCTCATGCTGGCTGGCGAGTTTCCGTTGCTAGTGTCGCAGTATCCCACGGGGGTGGAGGAGTTCAAAAAAACCGGGGCGCCCATCGACTGGGTGCCCCTCGATCCTTGGTTTGTCTATCCCATCGGCATCGCCGTGACTGCGAAAAATTCTCACCCGGCAGCGGCGCGACTCTATGTCGACTTCATTTTGTCTGCCGAAGGACAAACGTTTATGAGAACTCTGAGCCGGATTCCGGCTCGAAAGGATGTCCTACCGAACCCGCCGCGGCTGATGGAGGGCCGTAAGCTCTTCGTGATCAAGCCGGCTTCAAGCGCCGTTTACAATCGCTATAATAAGGAGATGCTCGGCTATTTCCGCTAGGAAAACCGGTTGCGAAGCCGAGCCTAATACACCACCTTTATCTGCTCACTCACTCGTCGCCAAACTGACGGTGGTATTCTCGCTGGATATCGCCTTTCTGGCGTTGGACTTCATCTTTTCCCAGCGGGTCATAGTCGCAGGGCCCATAGAAATCGATAATATCGTTCTCGCTTGGATCTTTGAGAACGGGTCGATTGGAACTGAGAGTTCCTTCCTTGATAGCCGGAAACTTCAAATTACAAAACGTTCCAGATGCGTCAGGAACTTTCGAAATGATGCCCTGAGCCGACCATGCAGCCGAGCTAGACAAAACCCCCAGTGTCACCGTTAGAAATAGCATTGCGCAAAGCTCTTTTACTCGAGCCATATGCTTCCCCCTTTGGTTCCTGTTGTACAAACCTTGTTCATGTGTTCCTCCGATGAAGAACCAACTAACGATTTAGCTCCCGATTAGTTTGCCATCTTTCTTACCCACAATCAAAAGTCAGCCGATACCTTATTTCGGTCAACCACCTGGGGACTTCAAGCCATCGCTGGCAAGCCAATTTTTCAAGCTTTGGATCTATGAAAGTGCATCTTGTTTCAGATGCGACAACAAAATCGGCGCCCGTCTAACTTGAGGTGTCTCGCTTCTCTAAAAGTTTTAGGACTTCCGATTTCCGAAAGCGCCACTGCCGTCCAATCCTGTAGGCCGGCAGTTTCCCGGAGATGGCAAGTTTATTGACGGTTTTCGGGTGTAATTTTAGCAGGTCGGCGACTTCCCGATTGGTCAGGATTTCCTCACCCATAAGCGCGAACTTGTCCATACCATCCGCTCAGATTCAGCTTACGACGCCCCCTAAACGCGAAACTACTCACGAACTGAATTGGGTTATGGAATGCGAGACCGAAATTGATACCCAACCCTGTTCGGCTGGGAAGTTATGGAGGCGTACTGCTTATTTCATCACCCACTATGAGCTGTCAAGTACTTTCTAGACCATGCCCCCTTCGATTTCGCTCAAGAGCTTGCCTTCCGTTCCGGGCGAGATCTTCGTATAAAATCTTTTTTCCAAAGGGGCTAGGGTTTGACAAGCAACCCACGCCGGGCGAGCGCTTCGGCGCAGGCGTCGAGATAGGCGAGCTGGTCACGCGCGGCGAAACGGAGCACGACGGTGCGCGCGCCAGCTTGAACATATTTTTCCATCCAATCGATCACCTCATCCCAAGAGCCGGTAACGCAAAGCATCGCGTTGGCCACCGCCTCGTAAGACCGGTTGTAGTATTGGGCAAGAAAATTCTGTCCTTCGACGACAGCCTCTTTGCGACCGGCAGCTAACGTAAAATAAATGGCGGGATGAATCGAATTCGGCTCGCGGCCGGCATCCGTTGCATAGCCGCGGATTTTCTCCCAGCACTCACGGTAAACGGCCGGATTTTTGATGTTGTTCAGCCAGCCGTCGCCTAACCGCCCGACACGCTTGAGTCCGGGCTCGACATTGTTGGACGCGAGCCAAATCGGCACGCCGCCAGGCTGAACTGGTTTCGGTTCTAAGGTTACGTGTTCGAAGTTAGTAAAGGCGCCGGCGTGGGAGACGTCTTTCTCGCGCCACAGCCGGCGCATGACGTGTACCAACTCTTCGCTCATCTTCATCCGCGCGCCGGGCGCGAGGCCCAAGATTTCAAACTCATGTTCCTGTGTCGGCTCTTTGGGTCGACCGTAACCAACGCCAAGATCGATACGGCCGCCGGTCATCCAGTCCAGGCTGCCGAGCTGATAGGCCAACAAGATCGGATGCCTGAGGGCAGCCAGGAGAATTGCCGTGCCTAACCGGATTCGGTGTGTCCGGGCGCCAACGGCGGCCAATGTTGTGAGCGCATCAATTCGTGGGCGGGCGGTCAGGCTATCTCCCACCCAAACCGAATGAAACCCCAACATTTCGGCGCGCTCCGCCAACTGGAACAGAACTGAAGGATCGGATCGGCCCGAGATGACTGCTTCCCGGGTGGGGAGCAGAACACCAATATTTGGTCTTGATTCGTTCATCGTTGCGTCGCTCTGATGCAATTGGGGTAGTTTTCCGCTAAGCCTTCGCTCTTCATCGCTTTACTTACTTTTTTCCGCTCCGCGAATAAGGCGCGCTACATCATACTCCATGACCGTCTCGCCGCGCTGATTCTTGACCCATTGCCGGTAACGCACAATACCTCCGCCTCGCGCCGGCACCGCCTTGGTGTCGAGAACCTCGATATCGACTTGAATCGTGTCGTTGACTTTGACAGGGCCGAAGAGCTTCATGCGCTCGATGCCGACGAACGCCATACCGGTGCCGTGGATGATGCCCGTCTGAACGGTCAGTCCTTCGGCCATACCGAAGGTCAAACTTCCCGGCGCAATACGCTCGCTGTAGAGGCTTTCCTTTCGAATGTACTCCATGTCGAGAAATAGCGGCTCGGTGAGACCGACGAGGGTGACAAACTGCATGATGTCATGCTCGGTTATCGTTCGCCGTCCGGTTTGAAACCGATCGGCGGGATGAAACTCTTCAAATGTCTTGCCCTTTTGCATTTTTCTCCCTTTGCTCTACTCTTTGCGTCTCCATCGCCTCGAATCAACGGGTTCTCGACCCTAGTTAGTCTTCGAGCGTGCCACCCTCACCTCCGTCCTCTCCCTCCAAAAGGAGGGCGAGGAGGTGATTCAAGTTAAATCGTCTCCACGCTGAGTCGTCAAATCACGGCTTTGCTTTTTAGCTCGGCAATTTCTTCGCGATTCATTCCAAGCCAAGTTGCCAACACCTCTTCGGTGTGCTGGCCGAGAAGCGGTGGTGGTAGCCGAACCGAAGCCGGTGTGAGTGAGAATTTTACCGGGATTCCGGCCATGGAGACGGTCCCCGCCGTGGGATGATCGACCTCGACCAACATTTCTCGATGTAATACTTGAGGAGCTTTGAAAACTTGATCCACCGTCTGAACCGGCGCGCACGGGACTCCCGCGCTATTCAAAACCGTCAGCCACTCGTCGGTGCTGCGACTCAGAAAAATGTCGGCAAGGAGGCCGATTAACAAGGATCTGTTCTCCACTCGATCGGCATTTTTCTCGAAGCGTGAATCGTCGACCCACTCCGCTCTGCCGATGGCATCGCAGAAGCGTCGCCAGATACCTTCACTAGCGACACCGATAACTAGATATCCATTTTTGGTCTTGAAACTCTGATACGGCACGATGCTTGGATGGGCGTTGCCCCATCGGCGCGGGATTTTTCTCTCGATCAGATAGTTGCTTCCCACATTGATCAAGCAAGCGACCTCCGCTTCGAGTAGCGACGTATCGATTTTTTGGCCGACACCCAATTTTTCGCGAGCGAAAAGCGCCGCCGCGATCGATTTCCCCAGCATCAGGCCCGCGACCAAATCGATAATGGCAACACCGACTTTACTGGGCTCGCCGTCGGCCGGCCCGGTAATGCTCATCAAACCGCCCCAGGCTTGAACGATCAGATCGTAACCGGGCGCATCACTCATGGGGCCGTCTGATCCGAAGCCGGAAAGCGACGCGTAGATAAGCTTGGGATTGATTGTTCGTAGTTCCTTTTCGCCCAAGCCGAGGCGCTCCATCGTGCCCGGACGAAAATTTTCGATCAGTACGTCAGCGCGTTCGGCAAGCCGCCCAACGAGCCCAACTCCTTCCTTGGACTTGAGGTCGATGGTGACGCTCTTTTTGTTTCGATTGACGCAAAGAAAATACGCGCTTTCTCCGCCCGTAAATGGCGGACCCCAACCGCGCGTATCGTCACCGACACCGGGCTGTTCGACTTTGATAACCTCGGCTCCCAGGTCACCCAAAAACATGGTGCAGTAAGGACCGGCCAGCACGTGGGTGAGATCGAGAACTCGGATGCCATCGAGTGGCCCTGGATGGGAATTGCTCATTGCTTCCAACTATGGTTCAAATCGTTCAACCGCTTCGCTCTGTTCAAGACGTTCAGTTGTCAGCGAGTGGGTTCGTAACTCACTTGAACTCGATTTCTTTCGCCTTGAGAATTTCCTGCAACGTCTCTATCCCCAACCACAAACCAGGCATGCCGCCGGGGATCGCCGCAACCTCCACCGCTTCGAGAACTTCTCTGGGGCTCGCTCCCAGGGCCAGCGCTCTTTCGCAGTGCAACCGCACGCCGCGCGGGCGATTCAACGCGCAGGTGATGCCGATCATGATTAGTTCCTTGGTCTTTCTCGGCAGCGCGCCTTCCCGGCCGAAAGTGCCATCCACATAAAGCCCTTTGAGCTTTTCGAAATATTCCGGATCCAATTTCGCGATGATGTCATAAGCAGCGTTTTGGGCGCCCAACGAGGTTTTCTTAAAAGCTTCCTTCGCGTTCTGTTTCATTTTCATTTCTACCCCCTTTAACCTTTCTGATCCACGAGAACTAGAAAACCTTGTCAGAAAACCTATCCACAAGCTGCTCAAAAAACTCAGAGGCGAGGCGCGCGAAGATCGATGAGCGGAGGCGTACTCTTGTACGTTGACGCGAAATCGGGCGAGCGCAACGAAGCATATGAGATTTTTTCAGCAGCTTGTTAATCTTTTCTTGTGTTCTGGGCGATCACCACGTCCAGCAATGCGGGTCCGGATTGCTCAAGCGCGTGTTTCAACGCCGGCTCAATGGCCTCCGGTTGTTCTACCCGTTGACCAAAAATGCCGAAGGTCTCCGCCAGCCGCGAAAAATCTATCTCAGGACCGACGATCTCCGCGCCCATCTCGGCCGCAATTCTGATGCGTTCCTCCGGCCCGCGGAATTGATTCTTCACCGCCATGTACGCTCGGTTGTTGAACACGATCACCAGCAGCGGAACCCGGTACTTGGCGAGCGTCCATAGTCCCTGGATGCCGAACATAGCGCTGCCATCCCCCAGACAAGCCACCACGCGCCGCTTAGGAGACGCCAATGTGGCACCGATCGCAGCGCCGAGCCCCCACCCCAGATGACCCGCGGAGGAATTTGAAAAATAGGACCTGGCAGGGGTGAATTGGAAATTCGACATGAGGATATCTTTGCTGGTTGGGCTCTCATTGACAATCAAGGCGTCCTGATCGATGAGCTTGTCCATCGTTCGCACCAATCTCGCCGCATTGATCGGCCTTGCGTCCCAACCGGGTTTGATTCTAGTTTCCAATTCACTCTTCGCCTGGGCTTTGGCCTTGCGAAGGCATTGGATCCGTTCCGTTTTGCGGCTGCCGTTGGATTCATCGGCGAACATGGGAAAGATCTCGAGCAGGGAGCGTAGTGCGCTTTTGGGATCGGCCACAATTCCCAGATCGACTGGAAAGACTTTACCGATCTCCCAAGGATCCTCTTCGATGTGAATGCAACGGGTCTCGGGTTTGATCACCGGTTCGGGAATGTAGCGGTACTCTCGGATCAAGCGGCAGCCAATGGCAAGAATCAGATCCGGCTCGCCCCAGACCGGAAGATTAAAGTCGGGTTGTCGTTCCGCGATCTGAAAACTGTAAGGATGCGTCGTCGGAAAACTCAAAAATGAATAGCGCGGCTCCATGACCACCGGTGCCACCACCAGCTCTGCGAGTTCTACGAGCTGCTCGATAGCACCGGCCTTGGCTATGCCGCTGCCGGCGACAATCAGCGGCCGCTTGGCCTGGGCAAGCAATTTAACTGCATCTTTTAGCGCCTCCGGATCAGCCGCCATACGTGGCACGACGCGGGACCGCTCCACGTCAGGATTCTGCACGCTAATGGACTCACCGAGAAGATTGCTGGGGAGAGAGAGATAAACCGGACCGGTCGGCGGAGTCGCAGCCACTTTGAACGCCCGATTCAATATTTCCGGAATGCGGTCGGCGCGATGGACCTCGCGGCTCCATTTCGTGAACTGCTTCGTGAGCTCGACCAGATCTTTGCCTTCGGTGTGTGAATCGCGCCCGACGATCCGGGTGTCGACATTGGTGGAGGTCAGCACGACGGGAGATCGGTCGCGGTAGGCATCGTAAAGCGCGCCCACGGAGTTGGCCGTGCCGGGAAGCGTACTTAACTGTGCCAGACTTGGCCGTCCCGTGACCCTCGCGTAACCATCGGCCATAGAGACAACGCACGTCTCGTGGAGCGCGAGAATAAAGCGGACTTTTTCCTGATCCGCGATCGTCCCAATGAATTCCTGACCGCTGGTGCCGGGTAGACCAAAAACGTAATCGACGCCATGAGCCGCCGCCACTTCAAGATAGGCTTGTGATGCTGTGCGTGCCGATTCCGTCATCTAAATGTTTCTCCTCTATTACCCATCCAAATCGTTCTTCCGAGACCCTTGTTGGAGTTGTAACTCTGATTTTCCGAATCACGGCCAGACCGATTTGATGAATCCGGTCTTTTCCAATTCGTCCATGAAACTCGTGTCTATGAATTCTTCCGCCTTGCGGCCCCTAGCTTTGGGATTATTCTCGGCCAGAAGTCCCAGCGCTGTTTCCACCGCCTTGGGATTGACCTTCGGGACCTTCTTTGTGTAGCGGGAAGTGAAAAGATCGTAAGTCGTGTTAAGCAGCTCTTTGTCCTCGACGCCACCGTACCTTCTTAGCGCCTGGATGCCCAACTCTTTGTCGGTTAGCAGCCGCCGCGTCCCTTCAACATAGGCCTTGAGAAACTTGAGCACGACATCTCTGTGAGCCTGGCTGTACCTGCGACTTACCACCACCGTGGTGGAGGGGATATCCAACCCGGAGTCGGCAAAGTCCAGAAGAGTCTTGATACCCATCTTTTCGGCCTGCAACGAATTAGGGAAGGAAATAACACCCGCATCGACTTTCTTCTGAGCGATGGCGGTTACCATGTCCGGCAAACGTCCGATCTGCAGCAGCTTCACATCTTTCTGCGGATCGATTCCCCAATTCTTGAGCACGGGACGAAGCAGCAGATCGGTGAGTGAGCCGAAGCGTGTGACCGCGATGGTTTTTCCTTTGAGATCCGTCGAGCCTGAAATCCCTGCGTGGGCCATGAGCTTCATGGGCTGGCTGTCATTGGAGCTTGCCACGAGGATGAGGTCGGAGCCTTCCACCGACGCCTGGAGAAAGACCAGGCCAGAAACCGACGAAAAGTCCAGCTGGCCCGCTACCTGAACCGCAATCAACTGGACGCCCTGCACGTAGATCATTTCGGTTTCGAGGCCTTGTTTTTCAAACAGATTTGCCTCTTTGGTTGCGAACAGCGGATAGAAATTGGCACTCGGCGACGGATAGCCGACGCGGAGCCGCGCGAGAGTTGCCCCACCAGTTTCTGCTACGGGCAAAAACGTAATCAGAAGCAAAGGTGTTAAGAAAACTCTCCAGATGATTCGCATTACTGGACCTCCATTCGATGCATCAAAGGGCGAATAGTGTACGCGCATTTGAAAGCAGAATTTTTTCTTTTATCGGATCCTTGAGTCCCAGCTTGTCAAAGCTCACGAGCGCTTTCTCTAAATCGACATACGGGAAATCCGTGCCGAAGAGAGCCTTGTCCTGGAGGCGGCCGCGAATCGCTCTTTGAAAAAGCTCCGGCAACTGCTCCGCCAGGTAACCGGAGGTGTCCACGTAGATATTCTTCTTGTGCGTCACTACGCCGATAAGCTCCTCTTGCCAAGGCCAGCCCGGGTGAGCGGCGACAACTTTCATGCGCGGAAAGTCTCGAGCCAACGTATCGAGATGAATCGGCCGGCCGCAATCCAGACCAATTCCTTTGCCGCCTTCCTGATTGGCTCCCAAGACCGTAAACCCGGTGTGAAACATGACCGGCTTCTGACCCGCTGTCAGGGTTTCCCACAATCCATAATGCTTTCTATCGTTGGGGTAGAAATTTTGGTCCGGCGGATGGAACTTAAAACCTTTGACCGTGGGATTTTTTAGTAGCGCCTCCGCCTGTTGGATAAGTTCAGCCAAAGGCTCCGATCCCAAGTTAAGCGATGCCAGGATTCCGGCAAAGGCCGCCGGATACCTCGCGACCAGGTCAAGGACATGGTCGTTGCTGTTTCGCGTTCCATCCTTCACAGTGGACGGATGCCATCCGATAAGCAGGGCCCTTACTTCCTGCGTGACAAATAACTCGGCGAATTTTTCCTCGGTGGCGGGAATTTCGCTCAGCTCTCTCCTGAAATAAGCACATGCGTCGCAGTCCAGACCGCGCGTGCTCGGATGAACATGGACGTCAATGGCTCGCATGTGGGGTTGGCGCTTTGACCTGCGATAGCAGCCAGGGGTTGGATTGACCGCCACGAAAGAAAGTTTGTTTTTCACGAGCCATGGCAACAAGAAGCTCAGGCGGAGCCAAAGATATTTCTGCCATCTCATGGTTCATTCTGGATAACTCTTCCAACACCGCCACCGCTCCAAGGCTGTCCATTTCTTTCAACGGCGCCTGGGGAATTTTTACTCCCTGAGTGGCGACGAAATCCACGGTGGCAGGCGATTCTCCAAGTTCCACGACTCGCGCCGCTGCCACGTGGATCACGGTTTTTAGAGCGCGCTTGATGCTCGATGCGCCGATTTCCCGGTTGGAGATTTTGACTAATTGATAGATTGCTGGATAGGGTTTTTGATCTATGTAGAACCTGGGATTTTCCTTTGCGAGAGCGGCGAGCAATTTTGACGAGCGTAAAAATTCATCGCCCCTCAGCTCGAACATCACCCGAGTGACATCTGCGACGATGGATGGTTTCCAGCTGTCAAAACTGATGAAAGGAGGAAGTACTCGCAACTCTTTCGCCGCCTGATCGACGTCTTCGATGCGCGCGCCGCATTGAACCAGCTGAAGCGCCATGACTGCGTAGTACATAAGGATGCTGTTGGAAACGAAGCCCGATATATCTTTGGTCTCGATGGGCTCGCGCCCTAGCCCCTTAAGGAACGCAATCACAGTATCGAAGCTCGTGGGTTCCATATCTCCTTTCACGACCTCGACCATCTGTGTATAGAGCACCGGGTTGAAAAAGTGCGTGAGCGCGAACTTGTCTCGGTCGTAAACTCCGCCGGCGAGCAAAGTCGCGCGCGCCAAAGAAGACGTATTGGTTGTAAGGATGCCTGCGAATCCAGCCTCCCGTAGAGCCTGATAGACCGCGAGCTTCGTCTTGGCGTTTTCCGAAACCGCCTCGGTTACCAGATCCATTCTCCCCAGCTCTTTCAGTTCAGCCGAAGCGATGAGACCATTGCGAATATTCTGAATTTCACCATCGGAAATCCGGTCCCTCCTCTTGAGCCGTTCGATGGTTTGCTCCCTGCGTCTAGGCAAAAAGTCCATGGCTGCTTTCGCGGCATCGTAGACAAACGTCTGGCAGCCTCTCATGGCGTACAAGAACGCAATATCGAAGCCCATGACGCCAAGTCCGATTACGCCGACTTTGTTTATTTTTTGAATCATAAAATGATTCAAGCGGAAGAATTCGACTGCACCGGAGATACCACAGCAATCCGGCAAACTCAATGTCATCAATGGAGTCGCTTCCTTGCCCTTGACTTAACCTAGACCCTTCTCTAAGGTCAGCCCCAACTAACTAGAGACGATGGTGATCCAAGCAACGGAACAACGGAGGGAATTTGTGATGAAGCTCCGCAAGACGTCAACCGCCATTGTTTTGGGATTTGAGCTAGGTCTTTTGATGACCGGTTTGAATCGTTTTGCTACCGCCGCCGAGCCCGACAAAATTAACGTTTGTTATTCTTCCATTGCCGCGACCTCAATTACCACCTGGGTGCCAAAAGAAGCCGGAATCTACAAGAAGTACGGGCTTGACGTAAGCATCATCTATGTCGCGGGCGCGCAAGCGATAACAACCTTAATTTCCGGCGATACTCAAATCGTACAAGGCTCCGGCGCTGCTGCCGCGCTCTCGCGCCTTTCCGGCTCTGATCTGACCGTGATAGCCACCACGATCAATGTCATACCTATGAGTTTGGTGACGACGGCGGATATCGCGACCGCTCAAGATTTGCGAGGCAAGACCTTTGGAGTGAGTCGTTTTGGATCGTTGACCGACTTGGGATTAAAAAGAGCGGTCAGCGAGTTGGGGCTCGATCCAAACAAAGATATCAAAATGATTCAAACCGGTGGCGTACCGGAGAATCTCCTCTTCCTGCAGCAAGGAATCATAAAAGGCGCGCTCATTTCGTCACCGACTTTGGAACGAGCAAAAGAATTGGGCTACAAAGAATTCATGAATCTGGCAAATCTCAAATACCGCTATCCCGGAACCGCGCTGGTGACCACCGACGCGTTCATCCGAAGCCGTCCGCAGACCCTCAATCGCTTTCTCAAGGCAACGCTTGAAGGAATCAAATACGCCAAAGCCAACCCCGATTTTACCGTTCGCGTTCTTGGGCAGTATACCCGGAACACGGATACCAGATTGCTAGCGAGCGCCTTCAAGAGTTACGTCCTCGGTTATATTCGCGACGTGCCGACGGTCACGCTTCCGGAAATGGAAGCGGTCATGGAAGACATTGCCACGCGCAATCCCAAAGCCAAAGGAATCGATGCGAGGCAATTCTATGATCCCGCGCCGCTGGAGCAGCTTGTCAAAGAAGGGTTCATCAAGGAACTCTACCCGCGCTAGCAATTTGCGCGTTCAAGAAGTTCAAACCGTTCAAGACGTTCAAAGTGTTCGGGATACGCCAAGCGACAGGATAATTTTCACGCCATCTTGATCTTATCGAATTGCGCGATTTTGAATTTTTGTGCGGCGCCGCCGGGCAGGATCGTGAACTGATGCAGGGTGAATTCGTGCTCGTAATCGCCGCGGGCGATAAGGCCGTCTACCGGAATCACGCAATCGTAACCGAAAGGGCGCACGGCGGCGGTGGCGGTGTACATGACAGCCTGGTTGCTCGAAGCGCCGCAAACGATCACGGTCTTGATACTTCGCTTTTGTAACATCGGCTGCAGTTCGCCGCTGTAAAACTTATCGAAGGCGGGCGGGAAAATGACGGGTTCGTCATCTTGTTGTTTGAACGCATGCGGCATTCTCGCCTCCGCTGTGCCTTTGTAACGATCCGCAGCGGTATATACGATGAACATGTTGGCTTGGCGGGCGCGATCCAAGAACTTCGCCACCGGATCGATTAATTTATAACAAGGCTCCTCCGGGTTCTCGCATCGACAGTTAAGGTCCAAAACCAATAGCGCAGTCGTCTTCGGATCGACCGTCACTTCTTGGGGCATAGGTTTATTCGGCATAACGCTTTCCTCCGTTACTCAATGAGCCAACTAAGTGGCCTTTTTAAGCTTTATAAACGACTGTATGAGACGCACGCTATCCTTTGGCTGCAGATCGGTCAAGGCGATAGGTTTCCCTTGACGGCCAACCTTCAGCTGGCGTAGTTAGATTTCTGTGACCCGCGAACAGTCCGAAAGGAGCTCCCATGAAAGCCGCTGTGTTGCATGAAGCCCGCCAGCCCTTGCAGATCGAAGAGCTGGAGATACCTCACGTCGGCGACGAAGATGTCTTGATCAAGGTCGCGGCCTGCGGCGTTTGTCATACCGACCTTAAAGTCGTCGAGGGGAGAAACCGCTTCACACCACCGACGATTCTAGGTCACGAGGTCGCTGGAACCATCG
>Ga0081455_10002987_pt1 | contig 19735 bp, 19 predicted proteins | sample TabmetS3T2R1_FD_70207 | JGI IMG/M metagenome (GOLD analysis project Ga0081455, IMG submission 70207) | Tabebuia heterophylla rhizosphere microbial communities from the University of Puerto Rico - S3T2R1 | ecosystem: Host-associated > Plants > Roots > Rhizosphere ... | reverse complement strand
CCGGCGGCGCCGGGCCGCGCCGACCAGCAGCAGCGCGGCGCCGGCCACGGTGTCGGTGCTGATCGCGCCGACCTCGCGGCCCTCGCCGGCAGACTGCCAGCTCTGCCAGTCGTCGCCACCACCACCGGCGAAGGCGACCTCGTGGTCGGCGCCGTAGCGCACCTCCGCCGTGGTCTGGTCCAGCGGCGCCACGTACTCCTCCGGGCGGTCGAGTTGGTGGTCGACCACCGTGGTGATGCGGGTGTCGCCGTGCACGACCCCGCCGGCCAGCACCGCGGCGCCGTGCGGTGCGCGGTCGGACAGCTGGCCGAGCCGCTGGGTGGCGGCCTGCGCCGCGCGGCGTACCTCGTCGGCCGCCCGGTCGGCGAGCCGGCGGGCCTGCTGGCGCTGCTCCTCGCCCGGGTCCGGCCCGAGCGAGCCGCCCTGCTTCCAGTGCGCGGTGGCGCGGGCCGCGTCCTCGACCAGCCCGACCGCGCGTGCCGCCGTGCGCTGCCCGTCGCGGAGCACCTGCGCGTACGCCCGCAGCGCCGTGGACGCCGCCTCGAAGGCGGTGGCGCCGGACCGCATCGCGTCCGGGACCGCGCGTGCCGCGTCCCGGAACCGCTCGGCCGCCTCGCCGGACCAGTGCTCGCTGTCCAGACCGGACAGCTTGCCGGCAGCATCGGTGGCGCCGCGGGCGAACCGGGCGAACTGGCCGGCGATCCGCTCGACCTCGTCGGGGTCGCCCGGCACCAGGTCGCGGGCCGCCATGCCCGGCTGCGGCAGGTTCGCCGGCCCGTTCATGCCTGCGCCTTGGCCTGGCCGTGCACCGTGTGCTCGGTGTGCCCGTAGTGCTCGGCGGCGCGCTCCAGCATGCCGGCCAGCGCGCGGCCGCGGTCGCCGGTCGCGGTGAGCTGGTCGGACCAGGACAGCAGGAAGTCCTCCAGCGCGCGGCCCAGGGTGGGGTCGCCCACCGGACCGGCGGTCGAGCCGGCGCGCATCGACTCGCGCAGCCCGCCCAGCTCGTCCACCACCGCGACCGCCTGCCGCAGCGGCGGTGCGGTGGCCCGCAACAGCTCTACGTCGACCCGAACCCGCATCAGCGTCCCCCCGCCGTCTGCACGTCGATGACCACCTGCCGGCGCAACACGTCGGGCCGCAGCCGCAGCGGGCTGGTGCCGCCCATGTCGAGCAGCACGTCGTAGCCCGCGGGCAACTCGGTGAGCAGGTCGGCGCCGGTGCAGGCGAACCAGGCGACGGTGCCGCGGGCCAGCGCCAGCTGCTCCACCGAGGAGTAGACCGGGACCACGCCCGCGCCCGGCTCGCCCAGCGCCCGGAAACCCGGCCGGCCGGCGTCGCGGTCGCGCTCGCACCAGACTGTGGCGGCGAGGAACGCCGCGTGCAGCTCGGTGGCGTCCGCGGTGCCGGCAGCGACGGCTGCGGCAACGTCGGCGAGGCTGCGGTCGGTGGTCACCGGCCAACTGTACGACAGCGACCAACTATCACAAAACCCATCAAAGGGATAAATCGCACTCGGATTCGCGGCTGGGACGAGTCAGCGGGCCGTCAGCGGTACGCCCGGGTCCACCTGCACGCTCTGTGGGTTACACGACAAAGTCGCCGTGCGGTTACGGACAGACCTCCCCGCAATCGTTACTGGCGAGTATCATTGGCTAAGTTACTGACGGGTAATCACGTGGGGCGGGGTCGATGGGCCACTACAAGAGCAACCTTCGGGACCTCGAGTTCAACCTCTTCGAGGTGCTGAAGCTCGACGAGCAGCTCGGCCAGGGCGCGTTCGCCGAGGTCGACGGGGCGACCGCGCGCAGCTTCCTGCGCGAGACCGAGCGGCTGGCCAGCACGGCCATCGCCGAGTCCTTCACCGACTCCGACCGCAACCCGCCGGTCTTCGACCCGGCCACCCACAGCGCCACCCTGCCCGAACCGTTCAAGCGGTCGTACGCCGCCTGGATGGAGTCGGGGATGTACCAGCTGGGTCTCGACCCCGACCTCGGCGGCGTGATCGCCCCGCCCAGCCTCATCTGGGCGATCGCGGAGTTCGTGCTCGGCGCCAACCCGGGCGTGTTCATGTACAGCGGCGGCCCGTCCTTCGCCGGCGTGCTGCACGACCTCGGCACGCCCGAGCAGCGCGGCTGGGCGCGGCTGTTCAGCGCCAGGCAGTGGGGCGCCACGATGGTGCTCACCGAGCCGGACGCCGGCTCCGACGTGGGCGAGGGCCGCACCAAGGCGTACCGGCAGGAGGACGGCTCCTGGCACCTCGAGGGCGTCAAGCGCTTCATCAGCGCCGGCGAGCACGACCTGTCCGACAACATCATCCACTACGTGCTGGCGCGCCCGGTCGGCGTACCCGGCGCCGGCGGGCCCGGCACCAAGGGCCTGTCGCTGTTCGTGGTGCCCAAGTTCCACTTCGACCCGGCCACCGGCGAGCTGGGCGAGCGCAACGGCGTCTACGTCACCAACGTCGAGCACAAGATGGGCCTCAAGGTCTCCACCACCTGCGAGCTCACCCTCGGCGAGGACGCCCCGGCCGTCGGCTGGCTGGTCGGCGAGGTGCACCAGGGCATCGCGCAGATGTTCAAGGTCATCGAGTACGCCCGGATGCTGGTCGGCACCAAGGCCATCGCCACGCTGTCCACCGGCTACCTGAACGCGCTGGAGTACGCCAAGAACCGGGTGCAGTCCGCCGACCTCACGCAGATGGCCGACAAGACCGCGCCGCGCGTCACCATCACCCACCACCCGGACGTACGCCGCAGCCTGATGATGCAGAAGTCGTACGCCGAGGGCCTGCGGGCGCTGTACCTGTACGCCGCCAGCCAGCAGGACCGGGTGCTGGCGGCGCGGGCGCGGGGCGGGACCGACGACGCCGCGGTCCGGCTGAACGACCTGCTGCTGCCGCTGGTGAAGGGCTTCGGCTCGGAGACCGCGTACGCGCAGCTGGCGCAGTCCCTGCAAACCCTGGGCGGCTCCGGCTACCTGCAGGACTACCCGATCGAGCAGTACATCCGGGACGCCAAGATCGACACCCTGTACGAGGGCACGACCGCGATCCAGAGCCTGGACCTGTTCTTCCGCAAGATCGTGCGGGACAAGGGGCAGGCGCTGACCGCGCTGGCCACCGAGATCCAGTCCACGGTGGACTCCGAGGTGGCCAACGGCCGGCTGAAGGAGGAGCGCCGCCTGCTCGGTGCCGCGCTGACCGACGTACAGGCCATGCTCGGCGCGATGTTCGGCCAGCTCACCGCCGGCCAGGAGGACGTACGCAACGTCTACAAGGTCGGGCAGAACACCGTCCGGCTGCTGATGAGCCTCGGCGACCTGGTCGTCGGCTGGCTGCTGGTCCGGCAGGCCGAGGTCGCCATCGCGGCGCTCGACGCCGGCGCGAGCGGCCGCGACCGGGCCTTCTACGAGGGCAAGATCGGCGCGGCGCACTTCTTCACCCACACCGTGCTGCCCGAGCTGTCCAGCCGGCGGCAGATCGCCGCCGCGGTCGACCTCGCGCTGATGGACCTGCCGGAGGAGTCCTTCTAACCTCGGCGTTCTGCTCCTGGCGTACTCGCTTCCCGGTGGGAAGCGGGCGCGGCAGGGTGGGCGTATGAGGGTTCTGGTGATCGGCGGCACGCGGTTCCTCGGTGCGGCGGTGGTGGCCGAGGCGCTGGCGCGCGGCGATGAGGTGACTACCTTCGCCCGTGGCGTGTCCGGCGAGCCGCCGCCGGGCGTGACGGCGCTGCACGGCGACCGCGAGGACCCCTCGGCGCTGGAGCAGTTGCGCGGGCGCGAGTTCGACGTGGTCGTCGACACCTCCGGCTACACGCCGTCGGTGGTGGGGGCCAGCGCCCGGGTGCTCGCCGACACCGCCGCGCACTACGTGTTCGTGTCCACGATCAACGTCTACCCCGACTTCCCCGACCAGCCGATCACCGCCGCGAGCCGGGTGTGGGACTGCCCGCCCGACGCGTCGCAGGCGCCGCCGGAGCTGACCGGCGCCGGGCCGTACGGATACCTGAAGGCAGGCTGCGAGCGGGCCGCCGAGCAACACTTCCCCGGCCGGTCGACGCTGGTGCGGGCCGGATTGCTGATCGGGCCGCGGGACAACCTCGGCCGCCTGACGTACTGGTTGGATCGGATCGCGCGGGGCGGGCGCGTCGCGGTGCCCGGTCCGCCGGAGTGGGAGCTGGCGTTCATGGACGTCCGCGACCTGGCGCCGTGGATGCTGGACGCCGGCACGGACAAGCACACCGGGGCGTACAACGCCTCCGGGCCGCGGGGGATGACGACCTACGGCGAGCTGTTCGGGACCGCGAAGGCGGTCACCGGATCCGCGGCCGAGCTGGTGTGGATCCCCGAGGACGTCCTCGTCAAGCACGAGGTACGGGCGTGGTCGGAGGTGCCGTTGTGGCTGCCGCCCACCACGTACCCGCATACCTTCGACATCGACGTACGGCCGATCCTGGACGCCGGCCTGCGGGTGCGGCCCATCGCCGAGAGCCTCGAGGCCACCTGGGCGTGGCAGCGTGCGGCCGATGCGGTCGGCGGCCTGGACGGCCCGAACGGGCTGAGTCCCGAGCGGGAAGCGGCGCTCATCACGGCAACCGAGGAGAGTGCATGAAGGTTCTGGTCATCGGCGGCACGCGGTTCCTGGGGCCGGCCGTCGTGCAGGCGGCGCTGGCCCGCGGCGACGAGGTCACCACGTTCACCCGTGGCGTGTCCGGTGAGCCGCCGGCCGGGGTGACCGCGCTGCACGGTGACCGGGCCGACAAGGACGCGCTGGAGCAGCTGCGCGGGCGCGAGTTCGACATCGTGGTCGACACCTGCGGGTTCACCCCGTCGGTGGTCAACGCGGGCGCCGCGGTGCTGGCCGGCTCGGTCGGCCACTACGCCTTCGTGTCCACGATCAACGTCTACCCGGACTGGCCGGAAGAGCCGATCACGGCCACCAGCCGGGTCTGGGACGCGCCGCCCGACGCCAGCGAGGCGCCACCGGAGCTGACCGACGCCGGGCCGTACGGGTACCTGAAGGCGGGCTGCGAGCGGGCCGTGGAGGAGTATTTCCCGAAGCGGTTCACGCAGGTGCGTGCCGGGCTCCTGGTCGGCCCGCACGACAACACCGGCCGCCTGACCTACTGGTTGGACCGGATCTCCCGCGGCGGCCGGGTCGCGGTGCCGGGCACGCCGGAGCGGACGCTGTCGGTGATCGACGTCCGCGACCTCGCCACCTGGATGCTCGACTCCGGCGTGAACGGGCACGTCGGCGCCTACAACGCCAGCGGGCCGCCCGAGATGACCACCTACGGCGAGGTGTTCGGCGCCGCGGTCGCGGCCACCGGGTCCGGCGCCGAGCTGGTGTGGATCCCGGAGGAGGTCATCGAGGCGCAGGAGGTGGCTCCCTGGGTGGAGCTGCCGCTGTGGCTGCCCAGCAGCGAGAAGTACGCCTTCGCGGTGGACGTACAGCCGATCCTCGACGCCGGGCTGCGGATCCGCCCGATGGCCGAGACCGTGGTCGACACCTGGGCCTGGCAGCGGGACGCGGACCTGAAGTCGGACAACCCGCGGGGCGCGAGCGGGCTGAGCGCGGAGAAGGAGGCGGCGCTGCTGGCGGCGGTGAGCTAGGGCCTGGTTGGTTGAATCTTCCAGCGCCGGGTCAGCGGGATTCCAGGACTGCCCAGGATGCTGTGCCGGTGAAACTCAAGCGCGCCATCGCCGCCGTCTTCCTCGGCGCCGTCTTCGCCGTCACGGCTCTGGGTCTGGCCCAGGAGTCTGACTTCGGCAACACCAACTCCACGACGCCGACGAACTCCGATCTGGTTGCCAAGCACGACCACGGCCCGGAGAACCTGCACTAGCGGCCTGACAGCGTCCCCGGGGCCTGGGGACGCGCCCCGACCGGCCGGCAATGTCGCCGGCCGGTCTGGTGCTGCCGGGGACCGGGTTGGTTCCGTCAGAGTTCGATTACGGGCGGTATTCGCCGTGGATGGCGATCACGACGCCGGACTCGTTGCAGTCCAGGTGCACGACGCCGGTCCTGTGCTGGTCGATGCGGGCCAGCACCGTACTCAGCGGGCAGGTCCGGTTCGTGCCGAAGGTGTCCGCGCACAGTTGCCCGTTGTCGCTGATCTTCACCGACGGCGCGACCTGGTAGTCGTACGTGCTGTTGTTGCTGTTCTCGTCGTGCCCGTTGTCCGCGCCGCCGCTGAGCCAGATCGTCCGGTCCAGCGAGATGTGCAGGCTCGCGCCGCTGCCGCTGTGGCCGGTGAGCAGGCCCTGGTCGCCGACCCGCCGGCCGCTGTCCGGCTCGCTGAACGCCGCGCTGGCCACCACCGCGCGCACTGTGTCGAGCAGTTCCGGCCGGATGTCGGAGCCGATCACCTGCACCGGCGCCCAGGTGGGCACCGTCCACTGCTCCAGCTCGTACGTCCGGTCGCAGGTGGCCCGGTAGGCCCGGTACTCCGCCGGCCGGGCGCCCAGCTTGCTGGTCCGGTACGCCGTGGTGACGATCTGGTGGACGGGGCCGCCGCAGCCGGGCGGCTCCCGGTCCAGCATGCTGCCGAACGCGTCCACATCGACCGGGCCGAGCTTGGTCATGGCGGCCACCGTGAGGTCGCAGCCGGCGGTGCCGGGCGCGGCTAAGCACATCTCGATCTGGTCGGCGCGGTCGGTCCGGGTGGCCGTCCAGGCACGCGGAACGGTCAGCGTCAGCGTGCCGATCCGTACCGGCTTGCCCGGGTCCGCGGGCGTACCGCTGGAGCTGGCCCGGCCGCCGCCCGACGCGGTCGTGGTTCCCGCCGGACTTGCGCTGGAGGTCACGCCTGCCGGCCCCGCCTGCCCACCGGCGGCCGCGGGCGCCGGGTTCTTGTGCCCGACCACCTGGGTGGCCAGCGCGGTTGCCGAGCCGGCGGCGAGCACCGCGGTCGCGGCGACCAGCGGGATCACCCACCGCGGCCGAGTCATCGAGTCCATCAGGGTCTACTCCCGGTCCGAAAGTTGACAGTACTGAGGCTAGGAGCCGTACCGCGCCTGGATCTCCACCACCCGGCCGGCCCGGTCCATGACCAGGCGGACCAGGCTGTGCGCCTGCGGGTTGCGCGCGTCCAGGCGGGCGAAGAAGTCAGTCACCGGGCAGGTCCCGGTCCGGGCCGCCGGCGCACCGCACAGCAGGCTGGAGCGGTCGCCCCGCACGCGTACCGCGGGCGCCAGGACGTACCGGTACGCCGTCGGGTTGGTGTTGTCCACCCGCTCGTAGCCCCCGCCGGGCAGCACCGTGACGGCCGTACGGTCCAGGTCGATGCTGACCACGCCGGCGGCGCCGCGGTGCGCGACCACGTAGCCCTGGTCGGTGATCCGTACGGTCGACCGCTCCCGCACCGCGGTGGTCCGGGTGACCAGGTCGTGCAGCCGCGCGGTCGTGGCCAGGTCGTCGGCGTGCGAGAGGATCTGGAAGCCGGGCTGGGTCGGCACGGTCCACTGCTCCCAGCGCATCCGGGTGCGGCCGCACCCGGTGTCGAAGACGCGGTATTCGGCAGGCACCCCGTCCAGCCGTACCTGCCCGGTCTTCGTCGTGTACGGCGGCACGTTCGGCGCGCCGGCCGTGGCGTGGCAGGGCGACAGCTCCGCCAGGGACGCGCCGCCCACCACATCGCCCGGGTCGAACCCGCGGGCCGGGTCGTCGGCGACGATGAGTTCCAGCGCGCAGGGCCGGTTGCCGGGCGCCGCGCACACCTGCGTACGCCCCTCCTGGCTGAGCGTGCTCAGCCGTACCCAGCCGGCCGGGAGCGCGAGGCTCACCGGGCCGACCGCCAACCGCGCCGCACCCTCGGTCGCGTTGGTCTTCGCACCGGCCGGCGTGCTGGTCCGGGTGCCCTGCGCTCCGTCCGCCACGGTGGCCGTGCCGCTCGACCCGTCCCGCTCGCCGGCCTGAGCGGCGGCCGGAGCTCCGCCCGGGGGTACCGGCCGGCTCCCGGTGACCGCGGCGGTCACGGTGGCACCGGCCACGGCCGCCACCAGCGTGGCGGCCACCGCGACCGGGACGACCCACCGCGGGCGGCGGACCGCCGCCTGCTCCTCCTCCATCTCCTGCCCCTCCGTCGTTCTTGGCGTCGTACGGAGTGGGATGTCCGTACTTGCCCGGCGGTTGGTGCGGGTCCGGGGCGCGCGGGATACTCGCGGCAGTCACTCAATGTCATCGCCGGGAGGATCTGCCGTGCCTATTGCTACGCCCGAGGTGTACGCCGAGATGCTGGACCGGGCCAAGGCCGGCGGATACGCGTACCCGGCCATCAACGTGACGTCCTCGGAGACGCTGAACGCGGCGCTGCGCGGGTTCGCCGAGGCGGGCAGCGACGGCATCGTGCAGGTGTCGACCGGCGGCGCGGAGTTCCTGTCCGGGCAGTCGGTGAAGGAGATGGTGACCGGCGCGGTGGCGCTGGCCGAGTTCGCCCACGTGGTCGCCGCGAAGTACCCGGTGAACATCGCCCTGCACACCGACCACTGCCCCAAGGACAAGCTGGACGGCTTCATGCGCCCGCTGGTGGCCATCTCGGCCGAGCGGGTGGCCGGCGGGCAGGAGCCGCTGTTCGGCTCGCACATGTGGGACGGCTCGGCGGTGCCGCTGGAGGAGAACATCCAGATCGCCACCGACCTGCTGGCCCAGTGCGCCAAGGCCAGGGTGATCATGGAGATGGAGATCGGCGTCGTCGGCGGCGAAGAGGACGGCGTCGTCGGCGCGATCGACGAGAAGCTGTACAGCACGCCCGCCGACGCCCAGGCCGTGGTGGATGCCCTCGGGACCGGCGAGCGCGGCCGCTACATGCTGGCGGCGACCTTCGGCAACGTGCACGGGGTGTACAAGCCCGGCAACGTCAAGCTGCGGCCCGGCATCCTGGCCGAGATCCAGCGCGAGATCGGCGGGCGGGTCGGCAGGGAGAAGCCGTTCGACCTGGTCTTCCACGGCGGCTCCGGCTCGCTGCTGGAGGAGATCCGCGAGGCCCTTTCGTACGGCGTGGTGAAGATGAACGTCGACACCGATACGCAGTACGCCTACACCCGGCCGGTCGCCGAGCACATGTTCAAGAACTACGACGGCGTGTTGAAGATTGACGGCGAGGTCGGCAACAAGAAGGCGTACGACCCGCGCAGCTGGGCGAAGAAGGCCGAGGAGTCGATGAGTGCCCGGGTCGTACGGGCCTGCGAAGATCTGCTTTCCGCCGGCAACTCTCTGTCCAAGTAATTCGTACAGCCCGTGACCGGTCGCGGACTCCCCCTGAGGGATGCCGCGACCGGTCCTGCTATTTAATTCTCTCTTACACTCAGTGGCGATCTACGTACGTTCTGTTGATCTGTCCCGCTGTGCTTGGTCTGCTGACCAGGGCAGGAAGTTGCCCAAGGTAGGACAAAGCTGCCATGCGATTGGTCCTCGATCGTGGCCGGATGACCGTATTTGACGCTCAATCCGGGGGTGCCTGACCGGCCAAATCCCGCCGACCAGTAGGGTCGTGGGTGCGACTTTGGTCACCACATTCGGCCAATTGGCGTACGGGTTTGTGCTGCGGCATGCGCAACTTTCAGGCGAGTCCCGTCCCACGTGCTTGTTATCCACAGGCCGATGCGCATAGCGTGCCTTCCGGTCGCCCCGTAACGGCGACTCGCACGAGCGGCCAACGCCGAGTCCTACCCGGGCCGCACCGGCGAACCAACGAGCTTCACACACCGATGCGCGGGTAGGAGCGGGGGAACCACTATCGGCCGGGCAGTTCGCCGGCCTTGGGGTGAAGCCGCAGAGATGCGGCCGGGCTACTTTCCCAGTCCGAATCCGACAGCTCACCTCGCAGGCGTCGGGAAGAGAGAGGCTCCGTGCCGAGTCACGCTGCCGTGCGTCCCAACGCCTTTGACCTGTATGGATACAAGGGCCGGCATCGCAAGCAGTCGGACACCGCAGCCACCGTTCGCAACGTCGCGGTGACCGCAGCCGTGGTCGGCGCGGTCATGTCCACCGATATCTCCGCAGCCCAGGCGGCCCCCGGCATGCCGGGCGAGGACGCCTGGAACAAGCTGCGGGTCTGCGAGTCCGGCAACAACTACTCGATCAACACCGGCAACGGCTACTACGGCGCGTACCAGTTCGACCTGTCGACCTGGCGCGGCGTCGGTGGCAAGGGCCTGCCGAGCCAGGCCACGCCGACCGAGCAGGACTACCGGGCCCGGATGCTGTACCGGTCGCGGGGCTGGAGCCCGTGGGCCTGCGCCCGCATCCTCGGCCTGAAGGAAAACCCGATCTACGGCCAGTGGGTCGCGCCGATGAGCATCCAGGTGACCCAGAAGTTCGTCGTGGGCACCAAGGTCACTGTCCGCGGCACCGCCCAGCCCAACGCGTACGTGCAGGTCTTCGCCAAGAACTACGGCAGCAGCCGGTACGTCCCGGTGGCCACCGTGCACGCCAACGCCAAGGGGCAGTGGAGCGTGGTGTTCACCCCGTACGGCGGGGCGTCGTACTACGCCCAGTCCGGGAGCAACCGGACCGCGACGGTGACCGCGCAGGGCCTGTTCAAGCCGAGCCTGGTCGCACCGGGCAGCAGCACGCTGAACGCCGGCTACAAGCTGACCGGCAAGGCGCGGCCCGGCGGGAACGTGACCGTCTACATCAAGCCGTACTACGCGGCGCACACCATGGCCACGCGTACGGTCCGGGCGGACGCGCACGGCAACTGGTCGACGGTCTGGCGGGGTACCACCGACTTCACCTTCACCGTGAAGGGCGACGTGGTCGGCCCGACCAAGACCGTCGTGGTCGCCACCACCGCCGACCCGGCACCGGTCAGCGCCGCGCCGAGCACGCCGGCCGCGCCCGCGGTCGGTACGCCCGGCGAGGTCGGCAACGCTCCGGCCGGCGGCACCGCGCCGACGGGTGGACCGGCCGCCCCGGCGGGGAACGGCGCGCTGACGGTGACCGGCAGCGCCCGGCCCAACACCGCGCTCACCGTGTACATCCGCCGTTCCGGCACCACCGCGTGGAGCCGGCTCGCGCAGACGTTCACCGACGCGCACGGGCACTGGACCGCATCTGTCCGCAATGCTGGTGAATTCGAGTACTTTGCGAAGTCCGGGAACGGGCAGTCGTCGAGGATCCAGCCCATCAGCGTCCCGTAAGCGGGGTGGCGGGGAACCCAACACCATGCGCCGGCAGCCCATGTAGTTCGAAGTCCCCGCGCCTCGTACCGGCCCTCAGCCTTGAGGGAACGGGCCCGACCAGCCCCCGCTGGCCGGGCCCGTTGACGTCTGGTCACCAGCTCCCGTAGTGCACGACCTCCTCGAACGGCCGGCGCCGCGAGCGCAGGTCCCGGCGTACCGGCTCGGCGTCGTACCCGATCGCGAGCGCCCCGATCGGCTCGTGATCCTCCGGGATGCCGAACTCGTCCCGGAACGGCTGCACCGCGGGCGGGACGATGCCGAAGAACAGCGCGCCCAGCCCCTCGTCGACGGCGGTCAGCAGCATCGACATCGCCGCCATGGCCGTGTCGATGTGCCAGAACGGCACCGGCCAGCGTGCCTCGTCGCGGTCGGTCCAGCCCTTGTCCGGCCGGGCGTACCGGTCCAGGTAGATCCGCTTGCACGACAGCGGCACGATCACCAGCGGCGCGGTCTGCACGCTCACATCCGCCGCGTCCGAGGCCACCCGCCAGAACCGCGCCAGCTCCTCCGCGCCCCGCAACACCAGGAACGCCTGCCCCTGACTGAACCCCGCCGAAGGCGCCCGCACCGCATTCCGCAGGATCCGCTCCACACTCCCCTCCGGCACCCCCTCCACCCCGAACGTCCGCACCATCCGCCGCCGCCGAACCACATCCCCGAACTCCATCCCCCCACCCTCCCACCGCCCCCCGACACCCCCGCCGCAGCGGATCGGCTCGACGGGTGCTGGGAAGCTCTGGGGGCGGGGATGATCGAATGTGTGGGGGGTCTTCCGGTGTTACTGGGGGTGGGTTAGCGGGAGCGGGCGGCGAGGGCGCGGAAGCCGGTGACGAACAGGGCGGCGGCTGCGATCTGGATCGGGAAGACCGCGATGAAGCGGTCCTGATCCAGGCCGTGCGCGATGGCGGTGCCGGCCAGTGCGGCGACGATGCCCAGCACGATGGTCAGGAGGAAGCCGATCCGCGCGTTGCCGCGCGACTTCCCCGGCGCCAGCCAGCGCCCCAGGTAGCCGATCACGATGCCGACGATCAACGCTGAGAAGAACCCGCCCACGGTCATGCCCCCAGGGTAAGACCGACCCCTCCCGGCGCGGTTGGGCCGCACGGCGGCAGGATGGTGCACATGACCTCGCACGAGAACCTGCTCGCCGGGCCGCCGCCCGCGCTGCTGCCGGACAACGACGAGGCGGCCGCCCTGCTCGCCGTCGCCGCGGATCCCTCCGAGGTGGCCGCCCGCTGGCCCACCTACAGCGCGGCCTGGGCCGAGTTGGCCGACCGCGCCTTCGCCAGCGGCCGCGTCCTGGAGTCCTATGCGTACGCCCGGGTGGGATACCACCGCGGGCTGGATCAGCTACGCCGCGCCGGCTGGCGGGGCCAGGGCCCGATCCCGTGGTCGCACATCCCGAACCGCGGCTTCCTGCGCAGCCTGCACGCCCTGGCCCGGGCTGCCGCCGCGATCGGGGAGAGCGACGAGTCCGAGCGCTGCGCCACCTTCCTGGCCGACTCCGACCCGGCCGCCATCGAGGCACTGGTCACCGAATAGCACCTACCGCTGGTCCGGGTCAGCGTCGCCCCGCACCAGCCGCCAGCAGTCCGGGTCGTACCAGAAGGTGGCCCGGCGCCGCACGTTCGGCAGCGGTACGCCGTCCAGCCGGACCCGGGCCGGCTGGCAGCTCATCGTGACCGCCCGCCCGGCCACCGCCGGCCGCCGCCCCCATCCGCGGTCGGCCACGGCACGCAGCCCGGTGGCGGTGGGCCGTACGGTGATGGCCCGGACCGGCTCGTCCACCAGCAGCGTGTCCTCCACGTACGCCCGTACGCCGAACCGCCGTGCCTCGTCCGGCCACATCTCGGCCACGTCCAGCACGATCCCGCCCTGGTCGTCGCGGACCAGCCCGAGCGCTCGAGCCGCGCCGCCGGCCGCCACCGCGACCTGGTCCCGCCACCCCAGCGGCAGCCCCACCGAGGACGTCCACTGTGGACTGTCCACAATGGCCGCCACGTCGGTGGTGCCGAGCAGGCCGCGGCGCAGCAGGCGTACCACGATCCGGCTGAACGCCGGCAGGTCCCCGATGACCACCAACCGCAGGGAGTCCACTGTAGACAACACCTCGTCCACAGTGGACTTGTCGGCATCCGCCGGGAGCAGGTGCGGCCGGACCTCGCCGTACCGGCCCAGCTCGGCCAACACCTCCGGACCGGCCGTCCCGATCTGGACGGCAACCATCTGCACGTCGGCTACCCTTTATCCGCAAGAGGCCCGTGCGCTTGCGTCCGGGCCTACTTCTATTCCGGATGGAGTGTTCCATGAGCGCGGTCGTGCTGATCGGCGCCCAGTGGGGCGATGAGGGCAAGGGTAAGGCGACCGACCTGCTGGGCGACCGCGTGCAGTACGTGGTCCGCTACCAGGGCGGCAACAACGCCGGGCACACCATCGTCACCCCGGACGGTGAGAAGTACGCGCTGCACCTCATCCCGTCCGGCATCCTCACCCCGCATGTGACCGCGGTCATCGGCAACGGCGTGGTTGTCGACCCGCAGGTCCTGCTCGGCGAGCTGGCCGACCTCGACAAGCGCGGCGTGGACACCTCCCGGCTGGTGGTCTCCTCCGACGCGCACCTGGTCATGCCGCACCACCGCGCGCTGGACCGGGTCAGCGAGCGGTACCTCGGCAAGGCCAGGATCGGCACCACCGGCCGCGGCATCGGCCCGGCGTACGGCGACAAGGTCGGCCGGATGGGCATCCGGATGCAGGACCTGCTCGACCCCGGGATCTTCCGCGCCAAGCTGGAGCTGGCCCTGCGGGAGAAGAACCAGGTGCTGGTGAAGGTCTACAACCGCAAGGCGATCGAGCTGGACGCGGTGGTCGAGGAATACCTGGAGTACGCCGAGCAGCTGGGCCGGCGCATCGTGGACACCCGCCTGCTGCTGAACAAGGCGCTGGACCGCGGCGAGCACATCCTGCTGGAGGGCTCGCAGGGCACGCTGCTGGATGTCGACCACGGCACGTACCCGTTCGTCACCTCCAGCAACCCGACCGCCGGGTATGCCGCGACCGGCAGCGGGATCGGGCCGACCCGGATCAGCCGGGTGGTCGGCATCCTCAAGGCGTACACGACCCGGGTGGGCACCGGGCCGTTCCCGACCGAGCTGTTCGACCAGTGGGGCGAGTACCTGCGCAAGCAGGGCGGCGAGGTCGGCGTCACCACCGGGCGGGACCGGCGCTGCGGCTGGTTCGACGCGGTCATCGCCCGGTACGCGGTGCGAGTGAACGGCATCACCGACCTGTTCCTCACCAAGCTCGACATCCTGTCCAGCGTCGAGCGGGTGCCGGTCTGCGTGGCGTACGAGATCGACGGGACGCGGTTCGAGGAGATGCCGACCACGCAGACCGCGTTCCACCACGCCAAGCCGGTGTACGAGTACCTGCCCGGCTGGTGGGAGGACATCTCGGCGGCGAAGTCGTTCGAGGACCTGCCGGCCAACGCGCAGGCGTACGTGCGGCGGGTGGAGGAGCTGTCCGGCGCCCGGATCAGCGCCATCGGCGTGGGACCCGGCCGCGATGAAACGGTCGTCCTGCACGACCTGATCTGACTATCCGCGTTGCTGATACGCCCGCTTCATTGTGCGGGTGATCTTGCGATCCCTAGCGTGCAACAGAATGTTGCACGCTCAGGATGCAGAGGAGCCGGGTGGACGGGATCGAGATCGAGGTGGAGCAGCGCAAGAAGCTGGGACTGCCGGCGGAAGTGCTGCTACGAGCTGGTCTGCGCCCGGGCGACCGGATACAGATACAGATGCGCCGGGATGGCCGGCTGTTGCTGGTCCCGATGGTCGAACTACTCGCCAAATACTCGGGTGCCATCCCCGGATTGGCCGCGGCAACCTCGCTTACAGAATTGCGGTCGGACTCATGAAGCCAGTCGTACTGGACACCACGGCCCTGCTTGCCTTCTGCGATCCCGACGACGAACAGCACGACAACACCCGTGAGGCGCTGGGGGTGTGCCTTGCCGCGGGGCACCCGCTGGTGGTGCCGGTCAGCGTGCTGGCCGAGGTCCTGGTCGGCGCGTTCCGGTCCACGCCGCACGCCGTACGCACCGTGGAGAACCTGGTCGACGAACTGGTCGCCGAGGTGCGGGCCATCGACCGCCCGGCCGGCCGGGCCGCGGCCCGCTACCGGGCCGAGTTCCCGGACCTGCCGATGGGCGCCGCGATGGTCTTCGGCACCGCCAAAGTCATCGATGCCGAGCAGATCCTCACCACGGATCCGTCCTGGCACGAGGTGGATCCGCGGGTGAGGGTGCTCGGCTGAGTCGCCTAGGGTCTGTCGCGAAGTCGGCGGTGGATGCGGGCGGCGTCCAGGCGGCGTCCGGCAAGGCCGACGACGAGTCCATACCGCTGTTGTATGGGCGAGGAGGAGAACGCCGCCGGTCGTCGTCTGGGCGTCGATCCGCGCCGCCAGTCGACTTTGCGACAGGCCCTAGAGTCCTCGTCGTGCGAGTACTGGTTGTGGGATCGGGGGCGCGGGAGCACTCGCTGTGCCTGGCGCTGTCCCAGGATGCGGCCGTCACCCACCTGATCTGCGCGCCGGGTAACGCCGGCATCGCGGCACTGGCGGAGCTACGCCCGGTGACCGTGGCCGATCCGGCCGCGATCGCCGGGCTGGCCGCCGAGGTGGCCGCCGACCTGGTGGTCATCGGCCCGGAGGTGCCGCTGGTCGCGGGTGCGGCGGACGCGGTGCGGGCGGCGGGGATCCCCTGTTTCGGTCCCAGTAGGGCGGCGGCCCGCATCGAGGGCTCCAAGGCGTTCGCCAAGGAGGTCATGGCCGCTGCCGGGGTGCCGACCGCGGCGTCCCGGGTCTGCCGGTCGCCCGCCGAGGTGGCCGCGGCGCTGGCCGAGTTCGGCCCGCCGTACGTGGTGAAGGACGACGGGCTCGCCGCCGGCAAGGGTGTCGTGGTCACCGACGACCGGGCCGCGGCGCTGGCGCACGCGGCGAGCTGCGGTGAGGTGGTCGTCGAGGAGTACCTGGACGGCCCGGAGGTGTCGCTGTTCGCCATCAGCGACGGGTGGAGCGTACGGGCGCTGCTGCCGGCGCAGGACTTCAAGCGGATCGGCGACGGCGACACCGGGCCGAACACCGGCGGCATGGGTGCGTACACACCGCTGCCGTGGGCGCCGCCGGGGCTGGTCGAGGACGTGCTGGCGCGGGTGGTGGAGCCGTGCCTGGCCGAGCTGGCCCGCCGGGGCGCGCCGTTCGCGGGCGTGCTGTACGCCGGGCTCGCCATCACCAAGGCGGGCGTGCGGGTGATCGAGTTCAACTGCCGTTTCGGCGATCCCGAGACGCAGGTGCTGCTCGCGCTGCTGGAGACGCCGCTGGCCGGGCTGCTGTACGCGGCGGCGACCGGGACGCTGGCCGACCACCCGCCGCTGGCCTGGCGGCCCGGCGCCGCGGTCACGGTGGTCCTGGCCGCCGCCGGGTACCCGGAGGCGCCGCGGGCCGACGACCCGATCAGCGGCGCCGACCTCCCGGGCGTACTGCACGCCGGCACCAGGACCGGCAGCGACGGCTCGGTCCGTACCAGCGGCGGGCGGGTGCTGTCGGTGACCGCCACCGGGCCGGAGCTGGCCGCGGCGCGGGAGGCGGCGTACGACCTGGTCGGCAAGGTGAGCTTCGCCGGGATGCAGTACCGCACCGACATCGCGCTGCGGGCCGTGCACGGCGACGTAGTGGTGCCGTAGGGGCGCCTGCGGGGGCGCCCCTACGGCTCGCGCGGTCGGTCAGCCGCGCTTCCAGAAGGCGGTCCGGCCAGCAGCCGGCTTGGCCTCGGCGAACCCGTCGAGGACGGTGATCGCCCGCTCGTACAGGGCGGTCAGGTCCGCGCCGCGCGGCGGGGTCGGCCCGTCGCAGGCGGCCAGGTCGGCGGCGAGCGTACGCAGGTCGGCCACGCCCGGCCCGTCGGTGAGCTGCTGGAGCAGGGCCTCCAGGCGGGAGGCGAGGTCGGCCAGGGCGGTACGCCGCTGCGCCTCGCCGTCGCCGGCACCCGTACGCAGCCGCGTCGCCTCCGCCGCCAGCGCCCGCGCCGCGTCCACCTCGCTCGTACCCGTGCCGCCGCCGCGCGCCCGGCTGCCTCGCGCCAGCCGCATGGCCGCCTGCGGGGCGAAGCTGGCCCGGGTCGCCTGCTTCTCGCTGGCCACCCCGCCGAGCGCCGCGGCGTCCATCTGCATCGGCATCGCCATCGGGGCGGCCGCCATCGGGACCATCGGCGCGCCGGGTGCCGCCATCGGCAGCGCGGCCGGCATTGCCATCTCCCACCCGCTCGGCAGCTCCACCGGCTGGGTCACCCGGTGCGGGCCGGAACCGTCGGTCACCACGCGGGTGTCCACGGCGACGAACGCGGTGAACCGGCACAGCACCCCGAAGCGCAGCGACGCCCCCACGATCTGCTTCTCCAGCGCGGACGTGTCGCCGACGCCGATCGCGTACGCGTCCTCCAGGTCGCGCAGGTGCGCGCGCGCCCACACGTGGGTCAGCGTGTCGCCGTCGGTCGCGGTCGCCGGCACCCGCTGCTCCCAGGGCGTACCGTCCGCGGCCGTACCGCTCACCACCACGGCCGCGCCGGCCGGCGACCCGGTCCACCGCCCGCGGACGACCAGCGGCACGCCCGGGAACACCGCCGGGATCCGCGCCGGGCTGACCGTGCCGGCGGTGAACGCCACGCCCGCGGCGGCCAGCCGGACCGAGGTGAGCAGCGGGGCGCCGATCCGCTGGTGGATGCGGTCGGTGGCCTCATCCAGCCGGTCCTCGCTCTCCACCAGCTCGCACCGCCCGCCGCCGAGCCCCGCCAACCGGCCCAGGAAGCCTGCGTTCACGGCCCGGTCGATGCCGACCGTGTGCACCCGTACCGACCCGAGCGGCCCGGCCAGGTCGGCCAGGATCTGGTCCTCGTTGCCGACCTGCCCGTCGGTGACCAGGACGAGTACGCGGTCCCGCTCACCGTCGGTGAGCAGTGCCGCCGCCTCGCGCAGCGGCGCCAGCAACTCGGTGCCGCCGCGCGCGTCGACCCGGGCCAGGTGCTCGACCGCCCGGTACCGGTTGCGGTCGGTGCCGGCGGCCAGGCCAGCCGGCAGCCCGTCCGGCCGGTCGATGATGTTGTCGAAGGTGAGTACGGCGAACCGGTCGGCGCCGGTCAGCGTGTCCACGATCCGGGCGGCGGCGCGCCGGGCGGCCACCATCTTCCAGCCGTGCATGCTGCCGGAGCGGTCGAGGACCAGCACCACGTCCCGCGGGCGCGGCGGGCCGGCGGTGACCGGCGGCAGCACGGTGAGCTGGAACGTACCCTCACCCTCGCTGTCATCTTCGCTGAGCGCGAACGCGGTGGCCGCGGCGTCGGTGCCGTACCCGAGGCGGAGCAGGAAGTCCCGGTCGACCCGCTCACCGGGCTCGATCGCCAGCGAGGTCGTGCTGCCCTCGGTCGAGGCGGTCACGGTGTGCAAGCTGGAGCGCGCGCCGGACAGCGGCAGGCCGGCCGGGTCGATGTCGACCGTGATCGACAGCGCGACCGGGTTGGGGAAGCCGGGCAGCAGGACGGGCGGGCGGATGCGGCTGGCGTCCGGCACCGCGTCGGTGTCCGGCACGGTGCCGTCGCCCACCGGCGCGCCCGGCAGCGGCTCACCCGGGATGTAGCGCGGCGCGACCACCAGCGGCAGCCGGTACTCCGCCTCGCCGTCGGCGTACGGCAGCGGGCCGACCAGCGTCAGCCGTACGACCACCCGCTCGCCGGGCAGGATGTTGCCGACGCGCATGGTGAACACGTCCGGGCGCTCCTCCTCGGCGATCGAGGCGCGCTGGCCGGCGGCGATGGCCTTGTCGTAGCTCTCCCGCGCGGCGCCGCGCTCGTCCAGCGTCGCCTCGACGACGCGGCCGTCGGCCTCCATCCGCATCGCGGTCACCGCGGCGCGGTCTGGCAGCGGGAAGATGTAGGTGGCCTCCAGCGGCTGGTCGTAGCCGTTGCGGAAGCCCTGGGCGATCTCGGTACGGGCGACCAGGCCGGTGATGCTGGCCCGGATGTCCAGTTCGTCCAGGGGCAGGTTGCCCTTGTCGGTACGCAGCGCGCCCAGGCCGGCGTCGTCGGCGGTGCGTGGCCGCTCGGCCAGCTCGGCGGGCGTCATCGGGGCGACAGTGATCATGAGGAGCCTTCCTGTGGGTCGGTTTCGATGACGCCGGGCAGCGCAAGGCCCAGCTTGTGCAACTCGTCCAGCAGCGGTGCCGCCGCGGCCCGGATCGCCCGTACCTCGGCCGCCCTCAGCGCGGCCGTACCGGCGGGCAACACCACCGTCACCCCACCCGGCAGCACCACCGCCGCGGCCACCCCGTCGGCGGCGACGGCGTGGACCGTCGGCGGCGACGCGGGGGCCGGGGCAGCGGTCGGCATAACCTCCAGCGCCATCGTCGGCGCCGGAGCTGTCGCGGCGGCAGGATGGGGCACATCGGCGTGGCTGGGCCGGGGTGTCGCCGCGGTGCGGGCTGCCGGGGTGGCCGGCGCGTCGGCGTA
>Ga0081455_10002986_pt1 | contig 19737 bp, 19 predicted proteins | sample TabmetS3T2R1_FD_70207 | JGI IMG/M metagenome (GOLD analysis project Ga0081455, IMG submission 70207) | Tabebuia heterophylla rhizosphere microbial communities from the University of Puerto Rico - S3T2R1 | ecosystem: Host-associated > Plants > Roots > Rhizosphere ... | reverse complement strand
TCCGAGCGATGCGACCTGGACCACCGAGTGCCCTACCCGAAAGGGCCAACCAGCGTTGAGAACCTGGCACCACTGTGCCGGCACCACCACCGCATCAAACACCGCAACGGATGGACCGTACGACGACGACCCGACGGAACACACGTATGGACCAGCCCCACCGAACGGGAGTACCTCAACCCACCGATCCCGCTCACCCCGCCGCAGCAGCCGGTGGTCGTGGTGGTTGAGGACGATGCGCCGCCGTTCTAAGGACTCTCCCGGACGGGGCGGGTGGGGTAGCGACGTTCGGCACCGGTGACGACGACGTGGGCGAGCGCTCGCTCTGAGGTTGTCAGGGTGTTCGGCGGTGCTGGTCTCCGCGGCGGTGGGGACGTCCTGAACCAGGCCGGGAGCCTGCGGGCATTGACCGCGGTTGTCCGCACTCACGGCACCTGGAGTTGGCGGCGGCGTGGCGTTTGCCGAGGGGCGGCGGACGTTCCGCATCACCGGCCGGTGCTGCCGAAGCGGGTTGTGAGCTCGGCCATCCGGTTGGCGCGGTGCTCCGGCAGCATCCGGCCGGCGCGCTCCAGCAGGCTCATGCCGTGCAGTGCGCTCCAGAGCACCTCGGTCGCTGTTCCGTCCTCGCCGTCGCCGAGCGCCGCGGCAAGCGCCTCGAAGCCGGAGCGCAGCTCGGTCTCCGCGTCGTCCTGGGCGAAGCGCGCGTCGATCGGCAGCTGGAACATCGCCTCGTACAGCGACGGGTGCGCCGCCGCGAAGTCGAGGTACGCACCGGCCACCGCCGCGACGGCCCGCGCGCCCTTCTTGCGCCCCATTGCCGACCGCATCGCTGCTGCCAGCTCGGTGAATCCCGCGAGCGCCACCGTGCGCATGATCTCGGTCTTCCCGCCGGGGAAGTGCGCATAGAGCACGGGCTGGGTGTAGCCGATCATGTCGGCCAGCCGCCGTGACGTGACGGCGGTCCAGCCGTCGGCCTCGGCCGCGGACCGGGCCGCGTCGAGGATCTGCCGCCTGCGCTCGGCCGCCCGCCGGGAGCGGGTACTCGACTCGACCATGGTTCCCCTTCTTGCGCTCGACACCATCCCGACCTAGCCTAGCAATGCTAGAAAATATAGCACTGCTAACTAGGAGCCATCATGCTCAGCGCACTCGCCGTCATCGCCGCGACCGTCGTCGGGATCATGGTCGGCGTCGAATTCGCCGTCGCGGTCTTCGTCAACCCGATCATGCTGCGCCTGCCGGCGGGGCCGTCGCTCGAGGCGCGCGCCGACGGCGGCCGCATCCTCGGCCGCGTCATGCCGTTCTGGTATTTCGCGTCGCTGCTCCTCACCGCCGGGCTGGCCGCCGCCACCTGGGGCAGGGCGGCCGCCGGCGCCGCCCTCGCGGCCACCGCCCTGCTCGCGGTGAGCGTCGTCATGTCGATCACCCTGCTCGTGCCCCTCAACAACCGCTCCGTCACGTGGACGGCCGACGACCACCCGGACGACTGGCGCGAGCAGCACCAGCGCTGGGACCGCCTGCACTACGCGCGGGTGGCCGTCATCGTGGCCGCGTTCGTGCTCACGCTCATCGCCGCGACCAGCGGCTGAGCGGCTGACCCGCTGAGCAGCAGCCGCGGCCCCGCTCAGTCGGGGAGGTTGAGGGGATCCAGGCGGCGGATGAGGGCGTCGGTGGCGTTGATGATCTTGTTGGCTTCGCGCTTGTTGGCGGAGGTGGCCACTTCGCGGCCGGCCTCGCCGATGATCGTGGTGAGGACCCCGACGGTGAGGCGCTCCACCGGGGCGCTGCCCGCGCCCAACAAGAGGGAGTTCTGCCTCAACCAGCGGCGGCCCCGGGCGCGGCGTACCGTGTCGAAGCCGGGCGGCCCGCTGCCGTCCATGAACAGCCGGACCAGATCCGCCCTGCGCCAGGAGCTTTCCAGGAAGGCGCGGGTGCCGACGATGAACAGCTCCAGCGGATCCTGCTCCCCCGCCTCCCTGGCCCGCGCGACCGCGCTGGTGGCCCCGTCCTCGTGCGCGTCCTGGTGCTGCTCCCACAGCGCCAGGAACAGCTCCGCCTTGCCGCCGAAGTGGTGGTACAGGCTGCCGACGCTGGAATTGGCCCGCTCCACCACCTCGGCGATCCCCGCCTCGGCGAAACCCTTCGCGCAGAAGACCTCACGTGCGGCGTTCAGCAGCACCTCGCGGGTTTCCGCGGTGCGGCTCCACTGCCACGATCCGCTCCCGCCCCTGCGCGCCATCGCTCCACCCCAGCGGTCATCCTGGCCGCCACGATACCTCCGCGGCTCAGGCGTCGCGGCGCTGCAGCAGCACCGCGCCCAGCAGCAGCGCGCCCGCCGACCATGCCGCCAGGACCGCCAGCCCCGCCAGCGGGCCGATCGGGCGCCCGGCCAGGCCCGCCGTCTCCTGCACCGCCAGGCCCGCGGTCATCGGCGAGATCTGCATCAGGTGCCGGTGCCAGTCCGGATTGGACATCGTGCTGGCCAGGATCGGCACCAGGAACAGCAGGCCCAATACGGCACCGATGCTGGTCGCCGAGTCCCGTACGACCAGTGCCACGCCGAGGCTCAGCAGCCCGATCAGCACCAGGTACAGCACCGAGCCGACCGCGGCACGGACCAGCGCGGCGCTCAGGTGCGGGTCGGGGAGCGCCGGCCACGCGGCCAGCAGGCTGCCGACCACCGCCACTGCCGCGGCGGCCAGCACCGCGGCGGCGACGACCACCGACTTCGCCACCAGCAGCCCCCACCGCCGGGGCACCGCGGCCAGGCTCGTACGGATCATGCCCGTGCCGTACTCGTTGCTGACCGCCACCACCGCGAGCACCGCGACCAGCAACTGCCCGACCCGTACGCCGCTCAGCGACAGCGTCCCCACATCCGCCGCGCACCCGCCGTCCGGGCAACTGGTCGCCGCGGCCACCGCGCTGATCCCGACCGTCACCGCCACGCTGGCCAGCAGCAGCCACGCCGTACCGGAGACCGTCCGCAGCTTGGTCCACTCCGCCCGCAGCGCCCCGGCCATCACGCGTCCCGCCGCCGCAGCCGGTACGCCGCGAGTGCCAGCGCCAGGGCCGTGTACGCCGACATCACCAGCAGCCCGCCCCACGCCGGCACCGGGAACAGCCCGGCGGCGGCCGCCGCGGCACCGGTCTCGACCTGGTGGTAGTGCGGGATGCTCTGCTGCATGGCGTACCCGGCCGCCGGGCTCAGCCGCAGCACCCACGCCGAGGCGTCCACCGACAGGACGTTGGCGGTGGCCAGGATGAACGGGAGCACGATCACCGCCAGCGCCGCGCTCACCGCGGCCACCCCACGGCGCAGCACCGTGCCGAGCGCCAGCGCGAGGATCGCCCCGAAGGCCAGCAGCGCCGCCGTCCCGGCGTACACCTGTACGGCGGTGAGGAACGGCGCCGGCAGCAGGCTGTTCCCGTTGCGCACCATGATCGGTCGGGTGACCAGCACCGCGACGGCGCAGGCCAGGAAGCCGATCGCGAACACGGCGCCGCCGAGCACGACCGCCTTGGCCGCCAGCACCCGGCCGCGCCGCGGGCTGGCCAGCAGGCTGGTACGGATCAGGCCCCGGCGGAACTCGGTGGTGATGAACAGCCCGCCCACCACCAGCGCGGCGATCAGCCCCGCGGTCGCCCCGGTCAGGCTGGCCTCCAGCGCCTGCCCCGGTCCGCCGGTCCACGGCGTCGACGGTGCGATGTCCCCCGACCCGGTCACCACCACCTGACCGCCGTCCTGGCTCAGCCGGCCGGGCAGCGCCGGGTACATGTCCGTACCGCCGCCGACCGTCTCCCCCTGCCACGTCTCACCGCCCCACCGGCCCTCCCGGCGGATGTCGGCGAAGGTCGCGGTCGCCGTCGTCGGGCCGCCCGTCGTCGACGTCCCGCCCAGCCGCCGGTACACCAGGTCGCTGTGCGCCGGCGAGGCCGCGAACAGCCCCGCCTGGGCCACCGCCGGCAGCCCGCGCAGCCGCGCCGTACCGATCCGGGTCCAGCTGGCACCGTCCATCGAGGCGTACCCGGTCAGCCGGTCGCCGCTGCGCACCAGCCGCAGCCACCGGGCATCGGCCGGCCCGGCGATGTCGTGCACGTAGTCGTACTGCATCCGCACCCCGTGCCCGCCGGTCACCAGCACCGCCGCGTACGTCGAGCCGGGCCGGGTCCCGTCCTTGACGATGATGCCGGCCTTCGACCACGGCACCAGTCCCGGGCGCCCCCGGTCCGGCGTACCCGCCTCGCGGGGGCCGGCGCCGCCGGACATGATCTCGCCGGTGAGCGAGGCGATCCGCACCGTGATGCTGCCGTCGCCGTCCAGGCTCTGGTGGGCGAAGAAGAACGCGTCGGTCACGCCGACCCCGGTGGGGCCGACGGTCACGGTGTTCTGGCACTTCACCGGGCCGCAGGAGGCGCTGCTGCCGGAGGCCGTCAACACCCCGATCCCGACCAGGAGCGCCCCGACCAGGAACAGGCCCACCACCCAGCCGCGTACGCTCCGCAGCTTGGTCCACTCCGCGTGCAGCAACTGGGCGAAGCCGTCGCGCGGCGGGGTCTCGGTCTCGGGCCGGTACGCCAGCGCCGTCACCGTGCCTCACCCCGGAACTCGACCTCGTCCCTGGTCAGCTCCATGTACGCCTCCTCCAGGCTGGCGCGGTGCGCGGACACCTCCGCGAACGGCACCGCACTCTGCCCCAGCAGCTCCACCACCCGCTCCGGCGGCAGCCCGGCGACCATCACGGTGTCCCGGTCGGTCGCCGCGACGGTGGCCCCGGCGTGCGCGAGCACTGTCATCGCCTCGGTACGGGCGCTGGTCCGCAGCCGTACCCGCCCCGCCGCGGCCTCGTCCAGCAGCCGGGCCACGCTGGTGTCGGCGACGACCCGCCCGCGCCCGGCCACCACCAGGTGGTGGGCGGTGTCCTGCAACTCGCTCATCAGGTGGCTGGAGACCAGCACCGCGCGGCCCTCGGCGGCCAGCGACCGCAGGAAACCGCGCATCCACACGATCCCCTCCGGGTCGAGCCCGTTGAACGGCTCGTCCAGCATCAGCACCGGCGGGTCGCCCAGCAGCGCCGCGGCGATCCCGAGCCGCTGCCGCATGCCGAGGGAGTACCCGCCGGCGCGGCGCCGGGCCGCCGACTCCAGCCCGGCGACCCGCAGCACCTCGTCGACCCGCTGCCCGGCCAGGCCCTGCGAGTGCGCGATCCACAGCAGGTGGTTACGGGCGGTACGGGCCGGGTGCAGCGCGGCCGCGTCCAGCAGCGCGCCGACGTGGCTGAGCGGGTGCCGCAGTTGACCGTACGGCCGGCCGCCCACCAGCGCGGTCCCCTCATCGGCCGAGTCCAGGCCGAGCACCACCCGCATCGTGGTCGACTTGCCGGCGCCGTTCGGGCCGACGAATCCGGTGACCTGTCCCGGTTGGACAGTGAATGTCATCCCGTCCAGGGCGAGCGTCGGGCCGTACCGCTTGCGCAGCCCGCTGATCTCGATCGTCGCTTCCATGCCGGCGAACGCTACGGAGCCCCGCCCCGCCCGGTCGTCACGCCACGGAGCCATCCTGGGCATCCCCCACGGGAGGGACGCCCGTACCACCCGCTGGGTTGAGAATGGGCCGCATGGGTGACCGGGTACGGCGGCTGGGGCTCGGCCCGTACGGGCTGGCGGCGCTGCTCGGCGTGCTCGCGCTGGCCCAGACCGTGCCCGCGGCGCTGGACCGTGCCGCGAACCCGCAGTACGAACTGGTGCTGTACCTGGTGGCGCTGCTGACCACCCTGCCGCTGGCGCTGCCGGGGCTGGCCGCCGCGGTCGTGGTCACCGGCGCGGTGGTGCTGTCACTCGTCCCGTTCGACAGCCTCACCCTGGCCGGCGGCGCCGCGCTGCTCACCGCGCTCTACCGGGTCGGCGAGCCGGTGCCGGCCACGCTGCTCGCGCTGCCGTTCCCGGTGCTCGCGCTGACCCGGCCCAGCTTCCTGACCGTCCTGCTCGCCTCGCTGGCGCCAGCCGCCGCGTGGATGGGGGTGGCCCGGCGGGCGCGCGGCGAGGCGCTGACACACGCCGCGGCGCGGCAGGCCATCGCCGGGTCGCTGCTGGAGCACACCGCGCGCGGGGAACGGGCCCGGATCGCCCGCGAACTGCACGACGTGGTCGCGCACCACATCTCGATGATCGCGGTGCAGGCCGAGACCGCGCGGCTGACCACGCCGGGGCTGCCGCCGGCCGGGGCGCACCGGCTCAGCGAGATCGGCGACACCGCGCGCGCCGGGCTGACCGAGATGCGCCGGCTGCTGGGCGTACTGCGCGAGGATGTCGACGACCCCGTTGCCGAGCGCCGGCCGCAACCGGGCCTGCGGGAGCTGAACGAACTGCTGGACAGCGCGCGCGAGGCCAGCGGCGCCGGGCTCCGGCTGATCCTGTGCGGGCCACCGTCCACACTGGACCCGGGCGTCGAGCTGGCGGCGTACCGGATCGTGCAGGAAGCCCTCACCAACGCCCGCCGGCACGCGCCCGGTGCCGCGGTCGACGTCGAGCTGCACTACGCCAAGGACGTGCTCCGCCTGCGGATCCGGGACAACGGGCCCGGTCCATCATCCACTGTGGACGGTCACGGCCTGCTCGGCATGCGGGAACGTGCCGTGGCGGTCGGCGGCACGCTGCGGACCGGTCGCACCGGCAGCGGCGGGTTCGTGGTCGAGGCGTCGCTGCCGGTCGGATCGTCCGGGGAGGTCGGGTGAGCCCCATCCGGGTCGTGGTCGCCGACGATCACGCGGTCGTACGGACCGGGTTCGCGGCGCTGCTGGACACCCAACCCGACCTGAGCGTGGTCGGCATCGCCAGCGACGGCGCCGAAGCGGTCCGGATCAGCCGCGAACTGCGGCCGGACGTGGTGCTCATGGACGTGCGGATGCCGGTCCTCGACGGTATCCAGGCCAGCGGGCAGCTCACCGCCGACGGCGACGGGCCGCGCATCCTCATCCTGACCACCTTCGACCTGGACGAGTACGTCTACGACGCGCTGCGCGCCGGCGCCAGCGGCTTCCTGCTCAAGGACGTCACCGCCGAGCGCCTGTTCGACGCGGTACGGGTCGTCGCCGCCGGCGAAGCCCTCCTCGCCCCGACGGTCACCCGCCGCCTCATCGACCAGTTCGCCCGCCAGCGCCCGGCCCGGCCGACCGCCCCCCTCGCCAACCTCACCCCCCGCGAAACCGAGGTCCTCCGCCTGGTAGCAGAAGGTCTCTCCAACCCCGAGATCGCCGCCAGGTTGAGCGTCACCGAAGAAACCATCAAAACCCACGTCAGCCGCGTCCTCGCCAAACTCCACCTCCGCGACCGCACCCAAGCCGTAGTTCTGGCGTACGAATCAGGCCTGGTCACCCCGGGCGCTCGTGCCACTCCACCACCGCCCGCCGCCCGAGCACATCCAACCCCCGAACCTCCTGCCCCACGTACAAATGGATGGTGAGACGCCGCCGCGCCAACGGCGCAAGATCAAGCCCCGGAGCAGTGCCCTGCAACCACACGATCTTCAACCGAGGCAGCCTCGCCAGCGGGCTGATGTCGTGCACCTCGACACAATCCTCAACCGACACCGTCTCCAGGCGGCGCAGCCCCGCAAGCGGCGTCAGGTCGGACACCGGAGAACGGTCGAGGACTACATGCCACAGTTTGGGCATACCGGCGAGCGGCGCGATATCGCACGCCGTGGACTTCGTGAGATCGAGCAAGCCGACGTGAGGCAACTGCGCCAGAGGGCTAAGGTCGCTCACGGCAGTGCCTGTCAACGTCAAGTCGTACAACGGCAACGTCGTAATCGGCGCCAGATCATCGATCCAGGGGGCGTCATGCAAGCGTAGACTCCCCAATCCTGGCCACTTCTGCACTGCTGTCGCCAAGTGCAGTTCCGGTGCCGGGTCGAGGCTGAGCGAACTTACATTGGCGAGTCTGGTCAGGACGTCAAGCGACGCTGGGTTCGATCCGTGGAGCGTGAGGTCGACAAGGTTCGGGAGCTGGCACAACACGTTCCAATCCGTTCCCACCAAGTCGTACAAAGAGAGTACATACAGCTCATGAAGGGCCGCTACGTCGGCGAGGCCACACTTCCCACGGTAGACATGGAACCGTTTCAGGTCCGGCTGATCTGTTAGGCCGGCTAAGTCGCTCAGTGCTGAGCAACCCAACCCCAGCCCCTGAAGGCGCGGCGCTCCTTGTAGCCAGTCGAGGTTGGCAACCTGGTCGTCTTGCAGTTCTAGGCCAACATGCCGCACATTCTTCAGATGGCGGACGCTCGCCAACACGCCGCGACTTTCTAGTTGCAGGTAGCCGTGGTCGAACGGGGTGTCGGCGAGGACGCGCTGGGCATACTCCTCAGGGTCAAAGTAGTCCCAGGCACGGATCAACTCTCTTTGTACGGGTCCTCGGCTATCAAGGCCGTAGCGAGCGAGTCTGTCGAGGGCGCCGGGGAGGAGGGCTGCGGTGCGGACGGTGGCTGCGGCTGCGGCTGGGCTGAGGTCTTCGAGGGTGGTGGGGAGTTGACTAAGGACCAGGGGGCCCGCGGCGGCCAGGGAGCGGGCTTCGCCTACTCGCCGCGGGGGTAGGAGGTTGGCGAGGTCGTCCAAAGTCCTTTGTTGGCGGGCGGTGTCTATGGAGGGCATTACCTCTAGGCAGGCGACTGCTAGTAGGCGTAGTTGGCGGGTGTGGCGTGGTTCGTGGCGGGCGCGTTCGTCCATTGTGTCCAGTAGCTCAGTGCGGAAGGTGCTGTTGCCGTGGCCTGCGGCCATGATGATGGTTTCGCGCCACTGGTCCAGGTGGGCGCGTTTCGCGAGGGTGTGTGTCATGCCGCGGTCGGCGATCTCTTGCGCCGTCAGGTATTCCTGGAAGGTGCGGTGGACGAAGTCGATTCTGCCCTGGACGGGCTCGCGGATGACGCCGCTTCGGGTGAGCAGGTGGCGCAGGACGTTGGTTGGATCCGCTGATACGGCGGGGATCGAGCGTAGGGCTTCGTCGAGGATGGCGACTGCTTGGTCGGTGCGGACCTCGGTGCGGCCTTCGGTGGACAGCCAGAGGGCCAGGGCGCGGAGGAGGGTGGTTTTGGCGCGGGCGTCGAGGGCGATGTGGTCGACGTCGATGCTGCGTTCGGCGTCGCGGCGTTCGAGCATCATGTCCAGCGCCGCGTCGTACAGGCCGAGGCGGTTGCGGGGTAGTTGGCTGTTGCGGTCGAGGTTGAGCGCGCAGAGCATCGCGCACAGCAGCGGGTTGGTGGCCAGTGTCCGCAGGTGCGGCTCGTTGTCGAGTTGCGCGAGCAGGCGGTGTTCGTGCTGGATCAGCTCCGCCGGGCCGCAGGGCAGCGCGTCGGGCGTTGCATCGGCGGCGGCCGCGTGCCAGCGCGCGACGAAGGCCCGGACGTCCTGCGGGCTCATGCTCTCCACGGTCGCGGGCGTGAAACCGAGGTCCGCCAGCCAGTCCCGTCCGGCTGCCGCAGGTCGGGAGGTGACCGCGACCCGCACGCTCGGGTACTCCGAGAGCAGCAGCCGCAGCCACCGCCGCACCTTCGGCCGGTGCTGCTCGGCCACCTCGTCCACGCCGTCGACCAGCAGCAGCGCGCGCCCCGAGGACAGCACCCTGTGCACCCAGGCCGGCGGCATCAGCTCGGCGATCATCGGCGCCTGGACCAGTTGCGCCGGCGTGGGCAGCGGCTCGTCGGCGTAGTCCCGCAGGCGTACCAGGAAGGGAACCAGACCGTTCCACGGTGCCAGCTCGCCCTGGAACGCGCCGCGCGCCGCGGTGACGGCCAGCCATTGCAGCAGCGTGGTCTTGCCGCAGCCGGGCGCGCCGCGCAGCAGCATCCGAGACGAGCCGGCCAGCGCGTCCTCGACCCGGATGGTGTCCTCACGCCCGCGCGGTTCGGCGGCACGCTCCCACAGGTCCGGCGCGCGGTGCATCCGGTCACGCCGCTGCCGCCGGTCCCGGGCGGTGACGGTGAGGCTGAGGTAGGCGACGGTCAGGGTGGTACGGGGCCGGTACAGGCGGGTGGTGAGGCCGGGCATCTCGAGTACGTCGAGTTCGGTGCTGAGCTGCCGCAGGTACCGCCGGCGGAAGTCCTCGTCCTGCCCGGTACCGGCGGGGGCGTCGACGGTGGGCCGGGGCAACCGGACCAGCACCTCGCGGAGCTGGGCCTCCACAGTGGACAGTCGCCGCAGCGTCTCGGCGGCGGCCCTGGCCGGGAACGGCGGCAGGTCGACCACGATCGCCAGCAGGCAGGCCGCCGCATCGGCGAGCACCCGATCGAACAGGTCGGCCGCCGGCTCGCTCAACCCCGCGCCGCGCAGGACCGGCCCGGCGCCGGCTCGCAGCCGGGCCGCCAGCGCCGCCGGGTCGGCGTCGGCGGCGAACAGCCCCGCATCGGACAGGTCGGCCCCGGTGAGCACGCGGGCGGCGGCATCCAGGGCGGCCGCGCGGTCGCCGTCCTCGAGCCCGCGGTGTTCGTGCGCGACCAGGGGTGCCAGCCGCTGCGCCACCTCGTCGACGATGGCCTCGAGTTGCCGTTCCAGGCCGCGGGCGGTGAACACGTCGCCCACCTGGCGCCGTACCAGCTCTGCCAGGGGCGCCGACCGCCGCCGGGCCGCTGTGCGGTCGGCCAGCCAGATCCCCGCCGCCCTGGTCACCACTGCCCTGCCGACCGCCAGCAACGCCTTCTCGTACACGCTGTCATCGTTGCGTACCGGAGGGTAGTCAACCCCGGTCGATGGACAGCGCCTACCCGACCGGGTGAAAATGCTGGGAATGGCGAACGCTGGTCCCGCCCCGGTGCCTGACCACCGGGACAGGACCAGCCGCCCGAGAGGCTTCGCTGGCGTGAAAATGAATTCGGTGGAGAAGGGCAATGATAGCGAGTGAATCGGCCGGAGCGAATGCCTCCGAATATATGACCAGCGAGTAAATTGTGCCGGACAAAAACCTGCGCCGACCGCACCGGTGTGTTAGCACAGTCCGGTGAGCGAGGATCTTGAGCCGCCGGGCCTGTTCGGCGGGCTGCCGGGCGGGTCCGGCGGTGGTGCGGAGAGCGTCACCACGGTGCTGGTGGCGCTCGGCGCGAACGTGCTGGTCGCGGCGGCGAAGTCGGTGGCCGCAGCGGTGACCGGGTCGGCGTCGATGCTGGCCGAGGCGGCGCACTCGTGGGCCGACGCGGGCAACGAGGTGTTCCTCGGCGTGGCCACCTTCCGGTCCCGGCGGCCACCGGACGGGCCGCACCCGCTCGGCCACGGCCGGGAGGCGTACGTGTGGTCGCTGTTCGCCGCGCTCGGGCTTTTCGTGGCCGGCGCGGCGGTGTCGGTGACGCACGGCGTGGAGGAATTCCTGCACCCCGAGCCCGCCGCCGACTTCGCCGTCGGGTACGCCGTACTCGCCGTGGCCTTCGTGCTGGAGGCGATCTCATTCGCGCAGTCGCTGCGGCAGGCCAGGCCCGAGGCCGCCGCCCTGCAACGCGACCTCATCGAGCACGTGCTGGCCACCTCCGACCCGACCCTGCGCGCGGTCTTCGCCGAGGACCTGGCCGCGCTGGTCGGCCTGGTGATCGCCACCGCCGGGCTGGCCCTGCACCAGATCACCGGCTCAGCGCGGCCGGATGCCGCCGGCTCGATCCTGGTGGGCCTGCTGCTCGCGGTGGTTGCCACCGTGCTGATCAACCGCAACCGCCGCTTCCTGGTCGGCCAGGAGGTCGACCCGCGGGTCCGCGCCGCCGCGCTCCAGGTGCTGCTGGACGAACCGGAGATCGCCCGGGTGACCTACCTGCGGCTGGAGATCGTCGGCCCGCGCATGGTCTCGGTCATCGCGGCGGTCGACCTCAGCGGCGACGACGCCGAGTCCCACCTGGCGGTACGCCTGCGCGACCTGGAGCGGCGGATCAGCGCCTCGCCCGCGGTCGCCGGGACCGTACTCAGCCTGTCAGCACCGGACGAGCCGGCGCTCACGCCGTAGGCTGCGCCGCCGACCGGGATGGCGGCGGCTCTGCGAAGTACGTGGCGTACAGCCGAGCCGGCGCTCACGCCGTAGGCTGGGCCGGCGGCTCGGCGAAGTAGGTGGCGTACAGGCGGTCCAGGTCGGCCTCGCGCGCGCTGGCCTTGACCGCGAGCGCCGAGCCGGAGCGCTGGACGGCGAAGCGGACGCCGGCGTACTCGGCCTGGGCCCGCGGGACGAGCACGGCCACCTCGTCGCGGGTGGCCTGGTCGGCGGGCAGCCACATCAGCAGCGCGCCCGGTTCGCGGTCCACGAAATACCGCCGGCCCACCAGGTCATGGCAGCGCCGGGCGATCCTGTGGCGTTCCCCGTGAGTGTTCATCTCGGCGACAACTGTATTCACTATGCTGATACGCCGGGGCGTTTTCCGTTGCGGTTCAGCATGGCGTGCGACACCCCTGGGCCGGCACGAAACATGGCATTGTGGTCCGTTTCGGGCGTGCGAACGGCAGGTTAGGAGCACGGGGGCCGGGGAATAGTTGCGGGCCCCGCCGTTGTCGGCCCCGCTGAGGCTCCACCACCCTGGCTCCGGGGAGGTTCCACGGGATGACCCGACACGTACACCTCGCGGTCGCGCTGGACGGCGCGGGCTGGCACCCCGCCGCCTGGCGCGAAGCCGAGGCCCGGCCGGCGGAGCTGTTCACCGCCGGCTACTGGGCCGACCTGGTCGCCACCGCCGAACGGGCGCACCTCGACTTCGTGTCCATCGAGGACGGCCTGCCGCTCCAGTCGGCGCGCCGGTTCGAGCCGGACGAGCGCACCGACCAGGTACGCGGCCGGCTGGACGCGGTCCTCATCGCCAGCCGGGTCGCCCCGCGCACCAGCGGCATCGGGCTCGTCCCGGCGGTCACCACCACGCACACCGAGCCGTTCCACATCTCCAAGGCCATCGCCACCCTGGACTGGGTGAGCACCGGCCGGGCCGGGGTGCAGGTACGGGTCGGCGGCGGCGCGGTCGAGGCGCGGCTGTTCGGCCGGCGTACCGACCAGGTGGAGCGGCCGCTGCGCTCCCCCGCGGCGCTGGCCGATTCCTTCGACGAGGCCGCCGACCACGTCGAGGTGGTCCGGCGGCTGTGGGACAGCTGGGAGGACGGCGCGGAGATCCGGGACGCGGCGACCGGCCGGTTCGTCGACCGGGACAGGCTCCACTACATCGACTTCGCCGGGCGCTGGTTCTCCGTGCGTGGGCCGTCCATCACCCCGCGCCCGCCGCAGGGCCAGCCGGTCGTGGCGGCGCTTGCCCACATCACCCCGGCGTACCGGCTGGCGGTCCGGCAGGCGGACCTGGTCTTCACCACCCCGCTGGACCCCGCGCACGCCGCCGCGATCCTGGCCGAGCTGGACACCGAGTCGGCGGCCGCGCAGCGGGATCCGCTGGTGTTCGCCGACCTGCTGGTCTTCGTCGGCCCGGCCGGCCGACTGTCCCGTTTGGACGGACTGGACGGCGCGCCGCTGGTCTCCGACGCGCGGGTCGTCGCCGGCAGCGCGGCCGAGATCGCCGACACTGTGCACGAACTGCACGAGCTGGGTTTCGCGGGCGTACGGCTGCGGCCCGGCGTCCTGCCCACCGACCTGGTCGCGATCGCCGACGCCGTCGTCCCGGAGTTACGCCGCCGCGGCCTGTTCCGCGACACCTACGCCGAGGGCACCCTGCGGGCCAGATTCGGCCTACCCCGCCCAGCGAACCGCTACGCGCCGATCGGGGGTCCCGCATGAAACCCATCCACCTCGCTGCGCACTTTCCGGGCGTCAACAACACCACGGTGTGGTCGGATCCGGCGGCTGGCAGCCACATCGAGTTCGGCTCGTTCGCGCACTTCGCCCGTACCGCTGAGCGTGGCTTGTTCGATTTTCTCTTCCTGGCAGAGGGTTTGCGGCTGCGCGAACAGAACGGGCTCATCTACGACCTGGACGTGGTCGGCCGCCCGGACACCTTCACCATCCTCGCCGCCCTGGCCGCCGTCACCGAACACCTCGGCCTCGCCGGCACCATCAACAGCACCTTCAACGAGCCGTACGAGGTGGCGCGGCAGTTCGCCAGCCTGGACCACCTGTCCGGCGGGCGGGCCGCCTGGAACGTGGTCACCTCCTGGGACGCCTTCACCGGCGAGAACTTCCGGCGCGGCGGCTTCCTCCCGCAGGACCAGCGGTACGAGCGGGCGCGCACGTTCCTGGAGACCACCTTCGACCTGTTCGACTCCTGGCGCGGCGGCGAGATCGTGGCCGACAAGGACTCCGGTACGTTCCTGCGCGACGCCGCCGCCGGCACTTTCGCCCACCAGGACGCGCATTTCGACATCGCCGGCCGCTTCGGGGTGCCGCGCTCGCCGCAGGGCCGGCCGGTCATCTTCCAGGCCGGCGACTCCGACGAGGGCCGTGACTTCGCCGCATCCTCAGCCGATGCGATCTTCAGCCGGCACAGCACGTACGAGGACGGCCGGGCGTTCTACCGCGACGTGAAGGGCCGGCTGGCGAAGTTCGGCCGTACGCCCGAGCAGTTGCTGATCCTGCCGGCGGCGACCTTCGTGCTGGGCGACAGCGAGGAGGACGCGGCGGAGCGGGCGTACCAGGTGCGGCGCCAGCAGGTCAGCGGCGCCACCGCGATCAAACTGCTGGAACAGGTGTGGAACCGGGATCTGAGCGGCTACGACCCGGACGGCCCGCTGCCCAGCCTCGACCCGCTGCCGGGTGAGAACACCATCGCCAAGGGCAGGGCGAGCGTACGCATGCACCGCGATCCCCTTGCCGTGGCGGCGAAATGGCGCGCCATCGCCGAGGACAAGAAGCTGTCCATCCGGGACCTGATGGTCGAGGTCACCGCCCGGCAGTCCTTCGTCGGCACGCCCGCCACCGTCGCCGAGACCATCGACCGCTACGTCCAGGACGACGCCAGCGACGGCTTCATCCTCGTCCCGCACATCACCCCGGGCGGCCTGGACGAGTTCGTGGACACCGTCGTCCCCCTCCTCCAGGACCGCGGCGTCTACCGCAGCGCCTACGAAGCAACCACCCTCCGCGAGAACCTCGGCCTGCCCCCGCTCTGATTCAGGCGGTGTCGAGGGTGCCGTAGACGACGGCGAGTACGGCCGCGAACATCAGCGCGGCGAGCCCGCTGGCGCCGAGGGTCGGTTCGTCGCGGCGGAACATCTCGGCCAGCAGGGCGATGCCGGCTGCCGCGACCAAGAAGGTGATGACAAGCAGAACAAGCATGGGGTACTCCCGCAGTGAAGGGCGCGGCCGGCTCGGCCGCGCAAGGAAGGTGGCGTCCCGCGAGACGCCATGAGGTCTGTTGATTCACCCGCCCACCGACGCGGCGCCCCCCATGCCACGGCCCGGCGATCAACGCTGAGTCGTGCCCGAAGACGCGAGGCAGCTCGGCGTTGATCATGGCGCGGGTGGACCGGACGGCGTGGCTGGTCGGCCGCTGCCGCAGCGGCTGGACGACGGGCGTCAGGCGGTGGACCGGGCGCGACGTGGCTGGTTGGCCGCTGCCGCGGCGGCCGGGCGGGGCCTCAGGCGGGCGGGGAGCGTCCGCGCGGGACGCCGGTGGCCGCGTCCGGGTGGCTGGTGTGTTCCGGGGTTGCGGCGCGGGCGCGCGGGAGGGTGGTGGGTGTTGCCGCGCTGGGGAGGACGATCGTCGGTTGTGCTGCGCCGCCGGTGGGGGCGCTCGCCGGCCTCGGTTCGGACCATGCGCCGGTGACCGGCGGCAGGACGTTCAGCGCTGGCAGGCCGTACGTGGGCGGGGTGGGTCCGGCGACCGCGGTGTGCTGACGGGCGCCGAGCGGTAGGGCTGCGGCGAGCAGCACGGCAAGCAGGAGGAGCCCCGCCGACCGCCGTCGCATCATGTCGACGACAGTACGCCTGGCGCTGTTGTCAATGGACCGTTGACAGTTGATAGAGTGAGCTGGTGTTGCAGCAGATCCCTCGTGATGGCGCCGAAGCCTTGGCGGCGTTGGCCGGCGTGCCTCGGATGCGGGGCGAGCTGGACGACCTGGAGCGGGCGCTGATCGCTTCCGCCCGCGAGTCCGGCGCCAGTTGGGCCGCGATTGCCGGTGCGCTCGGCCTTCGCTCCCGGCAGGCCGCCGAGCAGCGGAGCCTGCGCCTCGACGCCGCTCTCACCACGCGCCGTGACGCTCCGGAAGCACGGCAGCACAGGCGATCCCGGCACGCCGCGGACGAGCTGGCGGGCAGCGCGGTCACTGCCCTGCGCCGGGCCGTACGGGACCTGCTCGCGAGCGGTACCGGCCTGCCCGAGCTCACCCGCAGCACCTTGCGGATCGCCGCCACCGCCGACCCGGGAGCGCTGGTCGACCTCGCCCGGCTCGCCGGCGCGGACCTCGGCGGGCACCCCGCCAGCCACACTCAGGCCGTACAGGAGTTCCTGACGAACTTGCTATGACTTGACTCAAGAATGACAGGACCTCCAGACTTGAGCGCCGTCGACTCAAGGGTTGGAGGGCACTGTGATTCGTTCCCATCGCGACTTCCGCCGGCTCTGGTCGGCCGCCGCGCTCAGCCAACTCGGCTCGCAGGTGAGCGCCCTCGCGATCCCGCTGACCGCGCTCACCGTCCTGCACGCCAGCACGTTCCAGATCGGCCTGCTCACCGCGCTGCAGGGCGCGGCGTTCCTGCTGATCGGCCTGCCCGCCGGCGCCTGGGTCGACCGCCTCCGCCGCCGCGGCGTCATGGTCGCCGCCGACCTGGCCCGCGCCGCCCTGCTCCTGTCGATCCCGCTGGCCGCGTGGACCGGCGCGCTGACCCTCGGCCAGCTCTACCTGGTCGAACTCGGCACCGGCCTGTGCACGGTGTTCTTCGACGTGGCCTACCAGCCGTACCTGTCCTTCCTGGTGGGCCGCGACCGCCTGGTGGAGGGCAACGGGCGGCTCGAAGCCAGCCGCAGCGCCTCCTACTTCGCCGGACCGAGCATCGCCGGCTGGCTCGTCCAGGTGCTCACCGCGCCGGTCGCGGTGCTCGTCGACGCCGCCAGCTTCTGCTGGTCCGCCGGTTGGCTGGCCGCGATCCGCGCCCGCGAACCCTTACGTACCAGGCAATCCCACCGGACCCGGCTGCGGCACGACATCGCCGAGGGGTTGCGCCTGGTCCTCGGCCACCCGGTGCTGCGCGCGTTCGCGCTCTTCAACGCCGCCAGCGTGCTGTTCCTGTCGATGGAGCACGCCCTCGACATCGTCTTCCTCGCCCGTACGCTCGGTATACCGCCCACCGGTATCGGGCTGCTGTACGCGGTGGCCAGCCTGGGCGCGGTCCTCGGCGCCCTGGCCGCGCCGCCGATCAGCCGCCGCGCCGGGCAGGTCCGCACCATCCTGGCCGCCGCCGGCATCGGCAACACCGCCCTGCTGCTGATCCCGCTCAGCCGACCCGGGCCGCTGCTGGCCTGCTTCGTGCTCGGCTCCGGCATCTCCAGCTTCTGCATCGTGACGAACAACATCGTCGCGGTCGCGTACCGGCAGAGCCTGTGCCCGGATCGCCTGCTGGGCCGGATGAACGCCACGTCCCGCTTCCTCAGCTGGGGCCTGATCCCGGTCGGCGCCCTGCTCGGCGGCGCCCTCGGCACCGTGCTCGGCGTCCGCACCGCCCTGTGGGTCGCCACCGCCGGTTTCGCCACCGCCACCCTCGTCCTGCTGGCCGCCCGCCGCCACCTCCACGCCGCCACCCCCATCGACCCCGACCGGGCAACAACGGTGCCCGCCGCGGTGTCCTGACGGGCAGCCGGCAACCGGTGCCGCCCGCGCACAGTTGACGCTGTGGGCACGGCGCACGACGACCACCCCGCGCGCAGACCCGCCGCGGCGCCCACCCACGCGCAGCCCAGCCACGCAGCTGAACGGCTGGCTTCGGCCCCCGACTCTGCCGCCCACCTGCTCGACCTGCAACGCACCGCCGGCAACGCGGCCGTGACCCGCGCCGTCGCCCAGCGCCGGGCGGCCGGCGAGACCCCGGTCCAGCGAGAGCCCGCCGACGCGGGCGCCGCGCCGGCATCTACCGGTACGCCGCTCCAGCAGGTCATGGAGGCGCTGAACCGCCCCGACCCGGTGGCCGGCCTCGGCGACTACCCGGCCGCGTGGCGCGTACTCAACGGGCTCAGCATGAGCGACCTGCTGCGCACGCTGAGCACGCTCTCCGCCCAGGGCCGGCTGGCGGACCTGGCCGCCCGCCAGGATGCCATGCAGGGCGTGGACAGCCCCCGGCTGCGCGCCGCCGTGCACACGGCCCAACTGGCCTCCGGCCAGATCACCGCCGAGTTGCTGGTGAACGCGGCCGAGGAGATCCGGCACCTGCCCGCCGACCAGCGCGACCAGGCCGTACGCCACCTCGCCGGGCACACCGCCGACGGCGGGCGGACCATGGAGGGCGTCACCGCGATCATCGGCTCGGCCTCGCTCGACACCGTCCTGCCGCCGGCCGCGCTCGCCGCCGCGGCCGGGCCGGTGGGTCCGGGGCCGTGGAGCCCGCCCGGCCGGCAGCCGATCCCGTTCTACATCGGCAACGAGGCGCACGAGGGGATCGCCGCCGAGTACCGGGCGCAGCACCCCGGCCACGTGATCTTCACCAACAGCATCCCGATGAGCACGATCCTGGCCAGCCTCGGCATCAACCCCACCAAGGCCGGGCTCGGCCGCGACGTGGACCTGCGCCCCGACATCGCCAACGTCTCCCCCGCCCGGCACCTGTACGAGATCAAGCCGGCCGGGTCGGAGGCGCTGGCCGCCGCCGAGGCGGGGATGTACGTCGGCCTGTTCGCCACCGCCGGCTACCCGATGTCGCTCGGCCCTACCGGCGAGCCCGGGACGGCCGGTGTGGTGCCCGCGCCCGCCGGCCACTACGTGTTCTCCTGCCCGGTGCCGGGCGCGATCACCTACCGGTACCGCCGCGGCCGGTTCGTCCCGGTCCCGGTGCCCGCGCCGGACACCGAGGACAGCGACATCCGGCTGCGCCTGCCGCCGCTGAGCCAGCAACAGCAGGCCATTGTGGTCCAATCGACCGCTATGACGGTGCTGCTGGTGATCATGGTGATCCTGCTCATTCCGGTCGGGGCGTGACGGTGCTGGTTCCGGAACCCCTGTACGGCCCGGCCGCGACCGTGCGCGCCCGCGGGCTACGGTGGACCAGGCGCTACCTCGATACCGGCGACTGGCCGGCCACCCCGATGGTCGACACCGGCACCGCGGGCGGGCCTATCCTGCTCAGCCCGCCGCTGCCCGGCGCCGGTGCCGGGCCGGCGGCGCACTGCTACCTGCCGGCCGGCGAGGTGACCATGGCCATCGCCACCGAGCGGGCCGGGCCCGAGGTGGCCGGCAGCGCGTTCGCGCAGTGGCTGCGTACGGACTGGGGGTTGGCCGGGCTGCTCGCGCCGGTGAACGTGAGCTGGCTGCGCGACCCCGCGCGGTACCGGCCCTTCCTGGCGGCCCTCGCCCCGGCCTGGCCGCGGCTGCTGGCCGAGGGCGACCGGTTCAGCGCCGGTTCCGCGCACGGCCAGGACATCTGGTCGGTGCCCACCAACCTGACCTACGTCCTGGCCAACATGGGCCTGGCGGTCAGGACGCTGGACCGGCCGCGTACGGCCGGCGAGTTCGCCGCCCTGGTCGAGCGGACCGCCGGGTGGGACGGCATCCCGGCGGTGGACTGGACTGGCGAGGGTCAGTGAGGGGTCAGTGGGGTCAGTGAGGACTGGCGAGGGTCAGTGCGGGTCAGTGGGGGTCAGTGCGA
>Ga0081455_10002985_pt1 | contig 19740 bp, 17 predicted proteins | sample TabmetS3T2R1_FD_70207 | JGI IMG/M metagenome (GOLD analysis project Ga0081455, IMG submission 70207) | Tabebuia heterophylla rhizosphere microbial communities from the University of Puerto Rico - S3T2R1 | ecosystem: Host-associated > Plants > Roots > Rhizosphere ... | reverse complement strand
GCTCCATGACGAGCGCGCGCGCGAGCGCCAGCCGCTGCTGCTGGCCGCCCGAGAGCTTGGTGGCGTCGCGGTCGACCAATTCCTCGAGCGCCACCGCGTGCAGCACCCGCATGACGCGCTCGCGGATCTCCTTCTTGGGCAGGTGGCGCACCTCGAGCGGGAAGGCCGCGTTCGAGAACACGTTCATGTGCGGCCAGATGGCGTAGGATTGGAACACCATGCCGAAATTGCGCTTGTTCGGCGCAACGAAAACGCGCTTGTCCGACGAATAGACGAGGCGACCGCCGACCTCGATCTCGCCCCCAGTCGGCTTCTCAAGCCCGGCGATCGAGCGCAGCGTCGTGGTCTTGCCGCAGCCTGACGGTCCGAGCAGGGTGAACAGCTTGCCCTCCGGCACCTCGAACGCGACGTTCTGCACGGCCTTGACCGCCCCGCCGCGCTCGTTGGCGTATTCGGTGAAAAGCGATCTGACGCTGAGCACTTTTCCGCCTTTGCATTTTTTAGGTTTCAGCAATCCCGAACCGCCGACCGGCGAGCTGCGCCAGCATCACCAGCAGGAACAACGCGAGGATCAGCATGACGCCGAGCGCGGAAAGCTCCACATACTGACCATTCTGCCACAGCTCCCAGATCATGATCGAGACCACCTCGCTACCCGGCGAGTAGAGCAGGATCGAGCTCGACAACTCGCGGATCGAGACGATCATCACGTAGATGAAGCCGGCGAGCAGTCCCGGCTTCAACAGCGGCAGGACGACGCGACGAAAGGTCATGCTCCAGGAGGCCCCACTCATCGCGGCCGATTCCTCGAGCTCCTTGTGGATCTGCAGCATCGAGGCCGAACTGTAGCGCATGCCGTACGGCAAGAAACGCGTCACATAGGCGATGAAGATGATCCACAGCGTGCCGTAGATGCCGACGTCGATATACAGATAGCAGACCATGATCGCGAGCCCGAGCACCAGGCCGGGAAAGACCAGCGGCAGCGACGCCAGATTGTCGAGCATCCAGCGGCCCGGCACTTTGGTGCGCACGACGATCCAAGCGATGACCGCCGACACCAGCATGACGGTGGTGGCGCTGCCGAGCGCAAGCACGACGCTGTTCCAAACCGTATTCATAAATTGCGGATAATCGAGCACCGCGCGGTAGGAATCGAGGCTGACGCGGCTGAGCGCCGCCCAGGACGGCGCGCTGTAGAATTTCTGCAGCGAGGACCAAACCAGCACCAGGAACGGCAGCAGCACGATCACTGTGAAATAGAGGATGAAGATCGCCGCGGTGACATAGCGCCAACGACCCAAATCGATGGTGCGCGGACGAAAGCCCTTGCCGGTGACGGTCGAAAATCGTCCGCCCTCACTCGAGAGCCGCGACTGCGCATAAATGCCGAGCGAGGTGATGAGCAGCAGCGTCACGGCATAGGCGGCGGCAAGCCCGATCTGGCTCGGATATTGGTGGATCGCCTGATAGATCGAGGACGTGTAGACGTGGATGCCCACGGGCAACCCGAGCAGCGCCGGCACCTCGAACGATTCGATCGCGCGCACGAACAGGATGAGCAGCGCCCCGAGCGCCGCCGGCCAGGCGAGCGGCAACGTGACCCGCCGCGCGATCTGCGGCACGGAAGCTCCGCTCATGGCCGCTTGTTCTTCAAGCGCGGGATCCATGGAACGGAACGCGGCGGTCATCAGCAGAAATGCCACGGGCGAGTAGTGCAGCCCATCGACCCAAATCATCCCGGCCATGGTGTAGGCGTTCACGAACACGGCGTCCGTGTCGAACAGCGTCTGCAGGGCGAGATTGATCAGACCGATTTTCGGGCTCGCCAGCAGAATCCAGGAAACCGTGAAGAGAATGCCTGGAATCACCAACGGGATGATCGCAAGCGCGAAGAAGAGCGTCTTGAAAGGCGTGTTGGTGCGTTCGTTCATCCAGGCAAGCGCGGTGCCGACCACGAGCGAGAGCAAGGCGGCGCCGATTGAGAATTGCAGGGAATTGAACAGGAGGCGTGCGTTGTCGCTGCTCAAATAGGCGGTGCGGAAGTTCTCGAGCGTGTATTGCGCCGGCACTCCCGCCGTCTGTGGCGTGAGGAAGCTTTGCCAAAGCAGGAACACGAGGGGTACGAGGGAGAGCCAAACGACCAACGCCACCGGGGCGCCGATCAGCAGCCATCTCGCATCCAGTCGCGCCGCAACGGTGGGCAAAGGAGCGAGCCGCCCAACCGCCTCGGTCACGGGCGCGACTCGCCATGCAGCGGTGTAGGGTGGGCAAAGGCGCGGGCCAGAGGTCCAACTCTTGCCGCCGGAACGGCGCAGCGCCGTGCCCACGCGTCGGCAGTCTCCACGCCCTTACATGCCACACGTGGGCACGGCGCTGCTCCCGTGCGGTGGAGACCACGACGTATCTGGGCCGCGCCTTTGCCCACGCTACAGCCGCTAATCATCGTCGTGATGATGGTGATGCCCATGATCATGGCCGTGCCCGTGATCATGGGCATGGTGTTCGTGATGATGAATGCGCTGGGGCGGACGGCCGCGGCGCGGATCCTCGCTGAACAATAGCGATTTGATGGTGACCGGGACGGTATATGAGGGCATGCGGATGCGTCCGAGATCGATATAATCGAAATCGCGCAGCACCAAGCCATCGATCGCCAGAATCTCGCTCTCGACCAGCAGCTCTTCGCGCAGGATGGCACCCAGTGTTTGTGCCACGTCGCCGTCGAGCATGAGGTAGAGCGGCCTCCTGCGCTCGATCGTTCTGGCGAGCCCGTGGCGGATGCCCTCGGCGAAGGCCAGGATCCGCTCGTAGGACGGCGCACCCTGCCAGCGCAGTGCAAGCGCCACTTCGCCCTCGCCTTCGATGAGATCGAAGGCGGTGAAATGCGCGCGGATCGCCTGGGCGAGCTTTCCCGCGTCGATGGCCTCTTCGCAGATGTAGGGCGGTTGCAGAACCTGCAGATTGCGCCGCGGCAGAAGCTCGCCCGGTTTCGAGATGTAGCTGGTATTGCCGCTGAGCTGCACGCTGTACTCGGAAGCCCCGAGCGCGGTGGCGCGGATGCACTCGCCGGGCGCCAGCAGCGGCCATGGCAGCGCGCCGGCATCGATCCGTGCCCGGATCGCGCGGCCGAGCCGGCGTCCCATGTCGCCGAAGTCGCGTTGCTCGCGGCCGTAGACGTATTCGCCGACGCCGCCGGAAAACATCACGCCGTCGACGCGGCCAAGCTCGCCGATCGGGTCGGTCAAATAGAGATGTTCGACCGCGTGCGGCAGCGGACGCTGTGTGAGCGCCGCCACCAACAAATCCGCCATGCTGGTCGCGACGTTATCGAGTTGCGGACTCGAGACCACATCCCCGCGCGACCAGGAAAAGCCGGCTTGGCGTGCGTGGAACTTTCCCGCCGGATCGAGCCGCACGATGCGGCCGCTCTCCTCCATGACCTGCAGCCGGCCGCCGACGTGCAGCGCCGCCGTCGCGATCACGTTGCCCTTCTCGACAATGCCGAGCTTGGTGGTGCCGCCGCCGATGTCGACGTTGAGGACGCGCTTATCCTCCTCGTACGAGAGCTTCGAGGCGCCGGAGCCATACGCCGCGAGCATCGATTCCATGTGGTGTCCGGCCGCCGCGGTAACGAAATCGCCGCGCTGCTCCGCAAGCAAAGCGGCGATCGCCGCGGCGTTCTCGCGGCGCAACGCCTCACCGGTCAGGATGACCACGCCGGTGTCGATGCCCTCGGGTTGCACGCCCGCCGCTTTATAGGCGTCATCGATAATGATGCTAAGCGCCGCGTCGTCGATGCGCTCGTCGCTCGCGTACGGGGTCAGCGCCACCGGCGACTGGAACAAGGTCTCGCGCGAGACGACGTAATACCGGCTGGTCAGATCCTCGCCGTAGCGGCGCAGATTGATGCGCGAGAAGATGACCTGCGTCCCGGAGGAACCGATGTCCATGCCGACCGTCACCAGCGTCACGTGGTCCTGGATCCAAATCGGATTGTCTTCCAACCGCTCGTTGGCATCGGGCTCGAAATGATCATGGTCGTGATCGGCGTCGCCGTCATGCTCATGCACGACATCCCGGCCGAGCAGATGGTCGGCGAGCGTGTGGCTGCGCTTCTGATCGTCGGCCATTAAACCTGCTCCTTGCAGCGCAGTAGACCTATGCCGTGGCTTGGCGTTATCGCATGGGCGATCGAGCACGGTCAAAAGCGCGCCCTTCGAACGAGCTCGCAAGTACACGAGGAAGCGTTGCGCAGGCGAGCACTGGCCGGCCAGATATACGGGCTGTTTACCAGGCTATGAATCGCACGCCGCTCCAAGCGGGCCGAAAGTCTTGAATTCGACGCCGCGGGACGGGTAGCGACAGCTAGTGCAGGCATGACAAGCTTCACAGCGCGTGGCAAAACGTTGCCAAAGACCGGTCGAAAGGAAACGCCGTGCTGGAAAAGGCGCAAGGCCCGCAGCCCCAAAGCTTCAATGCCTACGATCGGCCGCACTGCGACCTTCGCGAATTCATCGCGCGGGCGGAACGCGCAAACGAGGTTGTGCGCATCAAGGGCGCCGACTGGAAGCTCGAAATGGGCACCCTGGCCGAAATCGTGAACCATGCCCGGCCGGAGCCGCCGGCAATCCTGTTCGAGGACGTGCCGGGCTACCCCAAGGGCATGCGGCTACTCTCCGGGGCCACCAATTCATCGAAGCGGCTCGCGATCGCGCTCGGGCTGCCGGTCCCCGAGCATCCGCTCGACGTCGTGCGCGCCTATCGCGACCGCATGAAGCGCCACCGCCCGATTCCGCCCAAGACCGTGGCGACGGGGCCGGTGCTCGAGAACGTCGACCGCGATGGTGATGTCGACGTGCTGAAATTCCCGGTGCCGCTCCTGCACGAGCACGACGGCGGCCGTTACATCGGCACCGATGATCTCGTGATCATGCGCGATCCGGAGGCAGACTGGGTCAACGGCGGAACCTACCGCGCCATGGTGCAGGACAAGAACCACGTCTCGCTCTGGATCTCGCCGGGCAAGCATGGCCGCCAGATTCGGGAGAAATATTTCCGGGCGGGAAAACCGTGCCCTGTCCTGATCTCCTGCGGGCACGATCCGCTGCTGTTCCTTGCCGGCGGTAACGAGCTCAAATTCGGCCTGTGCGAATACGACTATGCCGGCGGCCACCGAGGGGAGCCGTACGAAATCGTCCTGAGCGAACTGTACGGCTTGCCGATGCCGGCCCATGCCGAGATCGTGCTGGAAGGCGAGATGGTCGAGACCATCAAAGCGAGGGAAGGCCCGTTCGGCGAGTTCACGGGTTATTACGCCTCAAGCCCAAGCGAGCAGCCGCTGATCGAGGTCAAGCGCGTCTACTACCGCAACGATCCCATACTGGGCATCGCTTCGCCGATGCGCCCGCCGTCCGATTTCTCCTTCAGCAAGTGCGTGATGAAGGCCGGCATGATCTGGGACGAGGTCGAGCGCGCGGGGTTGTCCGGCGTCGCCGGCGTGTGGGTGCACGAATTCGGCGGCGCGCGCATGTTCAACGTCATCGCCATCAAGCAGGCCTATCCCGGCCATGCGCGCCAGGCCGGCCTGCTGGCAGCCGGTTGCCAGTCGGCCTCCTATCTTGGCCGCTTCGTCGTGGTTGTCGACGACGACGTGGATCCCAGCGACCTGTTCGATGTGATGTGGGCCATGTGCACGCGCTGCGACCCTGCAAGCGACATCGAGTTCGTGCGCCGCGCCTGGAGCGGGCCGCTCGATCCCTTACTCGACAAGTCCAGCTCGACAAATTCCCGCGCCATCATCGATGCCTGTCGGCCGTTCGAGCGTCTTGCGGATTTTCCCATCGTCGCGCGCGCGAGCCCCGAGCTGCGAGCGAAGGTCAAGGAAAAATTCGCCGATCTGCTCGGCCGGATCGGATGCGCCTGACACGCCTACAAGAAGATCGATGATGATCGCACTTTCTATTCGTCATGGCCGGGCTTGTCCCGGCCATCCACCTCTTTAGCGCTGCGAGCGAGATCAAGACGTGGATGCCCGGCATAAAGCCGGGCATGACGACAGTCCAGAACGGAGGAACCAGCGATGCCCGACTCATTCGCCGAACTACGCCACGAACTGGCCGTTGCCAATCGCATCCTTGCGAACGAGGGCATCATCGACGCGTTCGGACATATCAGCGTGCGCAATCCGAAGGATCCGAAACGCTATTTCATTTCCCGCCATCGCGCCTCGGAGCTGGTGGAGCCCTCCGACATTCTGGAAATGACCCTCGATTCCGAGCCGGTCGTGCCCACCAACGTGCGGCTCTACAGCGAGATGGTGATTCACGGCGAGATCTACAAAGTGCGTCCCGACATCAGTTCCGTGTGTCACCACCATGCCCCTTCAGTGCTGCCTTTCTGCGCGACCGGGGTGGAGCTCGTGCCGCTCTTTCACCTGGGCGGCACACTCGGGGAAAAGGTGCCGTTCTGGGACAGCCGCGACGAATTCGGCGATACGAATCTGCTGGTGCGCACGCCGGAGGAAGGGGCCTCGCATGCCCGCGCCCTCGGTCCACACTATATGCTGCTGCTGCGCCGTCACGGCGCCTCGCTCGCCGGCAAATCGCTGCGCGAATGCGTATTCCGTTCGATCTACAGCACCCGCAACGCCGAGCTGCAGCTGCGCGCGATGGCGATCGGAACGTTAGGGCCGCTATCACCCGGGGAGGTCGAGAAATGCGGCGGCCATAATCTTGGCTCGCGCGGCGTCGAGCGCGCGTGGGAGTATTGGGTGACCCGGCTGCAGAAGGCGGAAGCGATGTGTGCCGCGGCTGGCCTGCCGCGGCTGAAGGATCTCGGCAAACTGGCGCGGCCGCAAACGGCCGGGCTTGCGCCGGCGCGATCCGCCGGCCGCAGAGAGCTCCGCGTCAAGAGCAGGTCTGCCCCGAGAAAACGGCAGGGACATCGGTCGCGTTAACAATCCGTTAACAGTCTCCGCAGCTACATCGCGGCGCAAGACGATAATCGTCGCGTGCCGGGGGCCGCGATTTTGAAACTCGGCAACAGCGCGGCCAGACATTTCACAAAAGCTTACGCGTGGCGCCCGATTGTCGCCAAAAACGATTTGTACCCGCGCGGCCCGCACGAAACATCGGGGGAACACGATGCAGACAAAACGCACTTACCAGGTGCAACATTGGCCGAACGGTCAATGGGATCCGCAGCACAACTGGCGCAAAGTCGAGGCGGCCAGCGAGAAAGAAGCAGCGGAGAAGGTGTGCGGCCGCGCATTGACCGACCGCGGCACGCTTGCGCAACTTCGCGCGCGAGTCCTCACATTCGGCGATTTCAAACAGCGCAGCGCCAGGTCGTTTTACGCGGCGGAGTAGATCGCAGCCGCTGAGCTGCCGCGCGCACGGTCGCACTCGTTCATCCCACCTTTCGTCCTACGATTGAATCCTCGCTGACGGCAGCATCTCACGCTGCGACCACCGGCGTGGGGGACGTCCTTCTTTCGGTGAGGCGTAACGCCATCTTTGGCGCATGGACCTCGCGCCGGGCGAATGCGTTCGGCGGCACGTTCGGCTACATCCAAACTGCGGCGCGGGGCACGCGAAGCGTTGCGTGTCTTCAGGTTATCCCGTAATGACAGCCGTCAATTACGGCTGGTTTGCAATGATGGGAAGCGCGGACCGCTCTAACGCGGCCGATTTGAGGGAGGCGCCTGGATGACGGGGATGTACGAGCAGCCGCGGCCGGGCATCGGGCACAATCAGCCGGACGAATATGCCGAGGAGAAGAAGCACGAGAAGTGGGAGCGCTGGGCCAAGAAGCGCACTTTCGTGCGCGCCCTCGAGGGCACCTACAGTCACCTCTATAAGGCGCTGCTCGAGGAAAAGCGGGTCTATTCGTCCCGCGACGTCCCCTGGAAGGGGGGCCCCGGCCAATTCGGCAAGAGCGTGATCAGCCCGCAAGCAACCGGCATCATCCAATCATTGGAATCGCACATCGAGGCCTACGCACCGGCGGCCTACGGCCAGAAGCACGGACACCTCAACAGCGCGGTGTTCTACGTGCTCAAGGGCCGCGGCCATGACGTGCACGACGGCCGGCATATTCCCTGGAAGGCCGGCGACGTGATGATTGTCGAGAACGGCTGCGTGCACCAGCACTTCAACGACGATCCCGAGAACGAAGCCATTCTCCTGGTGTTCAAGGCAAAGCCGCTGTTTCTCTTCATGCATCTCCTGTTTCAGAAGATCGTGGAATGGCCGCCCGACAAATTGCCGCCCGGGCAGGATTCCTACAAACCCCCCGCTGACATTTGAGGAGCGCGAGCAATGGCTTTCCAGGACAAAGGCCCGGCGTGGTCCGGCTCCGCCAATTGCACGTTTCACGCCGATGACGTCGCGGCCTCGCAAAATTTCCGCAAGCAGTACGAAACGCGGACGAACGTCGTCAAAGCCGATGACATGCCGTGGGAGCGTTGCGCCGACGGCTTGATCAAGCACCTCGTTCATCATCGCCTGAACACGCGGGAATGCTGCGTCGAGGCTTATATGCAGTTCCTCAAGGCCGGCGAGCGCTCCGGCAAGCATCGGCATATGTGGGAGGAGATCATCTTCGTGGTCGAGGGCTCCGGCTACGATCTGCACTGGGATATGCGGTTCGATTGCCTCGATGCCTTCAAATGGGAGTGGACCGAGGTGCCGAAGAAGTTCGAGTGGAAAGAAGGCGACTACATCTACATCCCGCCCTTCACCACCCACCAGCACTTCGCGACCGCGGACGCGCGGCTCATCATGATGAGCAACCGTATGGTCAAGGAGATGGGCTACGACTGGTTCGATCAGGTGGAAAGCGCGCCGGGATTCGAGGCTGAGCATCCGTCGGCGCGGTGACGCTTAAGGGGCGCGCCGATGCAGGATGAGACCGGGCGAAGCCAGAACTATCGCGGCTGGCAGTCCGATGTGATCGTCGATCTGATCAAGCGCTACGGCTTTCCGCACATCACGCTCAATCCCGGCGCAAGCTTCCGCGGCCTGCACGATTCGCTGATCAATTACGGCGGCAACGAACCGCCGATGATGCTTTGTCAACATGAAGAGATCGCGGTGCAAATCGCGCACGGCTATGCCAAGGCGACCGGCAAACCGATGGCGGTCATCCTGCACGATCTCGTCGGACTGCTGCACGCCTGCATGGCCATCTACTACGCCTACATCGATCGGGTACCGATCTTCATCATCGGCGCAACCGGCCCCATGGATGAGGGCAAGCGCCGCCCGCACATCGACTGGACCCATTCGGCGCTGGTTCAGGGCAACGCGGTGCGCGACTACGTCAAATGGGACTACCAGCCGACGTCGATCGAGGGCGTTCCGGAAAGCTTCGCGCGCGCCTATTCGATCATGACCACCGAGCCGCAAGGCCCGGTCTATATGTGCTACGACGCCGCGCTTCAGGAGGCGCCGCTGACCGCAAAACCGCGGCTGCCTCCCGCTGGCGCAGCGGCCACGCCCGCGCCAATGGCGCCCGATCCAAACGCAATCGAGGCGATCGCGGACAAGCTGCTCGCCGCCGAGCATCCCATGCTGCTCGCAGAATATGCCGGACGGCGTGCGGGCGGCTTCGAGAGCCTCGTGGAATTGGCCGAGACCGCCGGCGCGGCGGTGTGGGACGTCAACAGCGCGCTCAACTTTCCCAACAAACACCCGCTGTGCCTGAGCATGGACCAGGCATCGCTTCGACACACCGATCTGATCGTGGGCCTCGACGTCAACGACTGGGAAAAACAGCTCACCGCGCTCGACAGCGCGCTGCGCACGCGCGAGCCGCTTACCCCGCCATCCTGCGACTTCGTCGAGATCGGGTTCGGCGAAATCAACATCAGCAAATGGGCGTTCGACTATTGCCGCATGCAGCCCTGCTCGATACGGGCCTTGGGGGATACTGCGCTCGGCATTCCGGCGCTCACCCGCCGCTGCAAGGAGCGGATTGCCGGCGACGCGAAGCTCAGATCGCGCATTGCCGAGCGCAAGGCCGCGATCGCCAAGCGCCACGACGAGGTGTGGGCAAAATGGCAGGACGAGGCGCGCCGGAACTGGGACGCCTCACCGATCACCTTCGCACGGCTCGCGATCGAAATCTGGGAGGTCATCAAGAACGAAGATTGGGTGCTCACTGCCAACACGCTCAAGCAGCAGGTTCGCAAGCTCTGGGATTTCGACAAGCCATACCGGCACCCCGGCGTCGAGCTCGGCACCTCGACGCAGATCGGCATATCGCTGGGCGTGGCGCTGGCGCACAAGGGCACACGACGCGTCGTGGTAGACATTCAGCCCGATGGCGATCTGATGTTCGACGCCGGCGCCCTCTGGATTGCCGCGAAATACCAAATCCCGATGCTCGTCGTCATGCACAACAACCGCGCCTATTACAACGACTGGGAGCATCAGATCCGAATGGCCAAGCTGCGCGGGACGGACGAGTCGAAGGCCCACATCGGCATGGACTTGTTCGGCCCTGAGCCGGATTTCGGGGCACTTGCCCGGGCCATGGGCTGCTACGGCGAAGGACCGATCGACAAACCCGGGGACGTGCGTCCCGCCCTGTTGCGCGCGCTCGCAGAAGTCAAGAAGGGGCGGCTCGCGCTCGTCGACACCATCACACAGCACCGTTGAGGCGTGCTCGCCAGTAAACAGTCACGCCGGCTCCAAGCCCTTCTGCTTGAGCAAGGGGAGAGACTTCGCGGCCACGAATTCCAGGAGCGCGGCAGCGCCCTCCGGCTCGTTCGCCGCCGTCAGCACGCCCCCCGAGAAGATCGTGATCTTCTGTAGCGGTTCCGGTAATGGACCGACGATCTCGACGCCGGGGACGGGCAGAAGCTCGCTGATCTGTTGAATGCCGATTTCGGCATCGCCTTTCGCAACCACCTCGCCGACCGGCGTGCCGGGATCCGGAATCACGATCTTCGATGTCATCTGATCGGCAATGCCGAGCCGACTGAGCACCGTGGGAAAATAGAGGCCGCTCAGCCCGGTCTTGGAATGCGCGACCGATTTGGCCGCAAGAAGGGCGCGTTTGAGCGCCTCCGACGAAGCAATGTCGGGGCGCTTGGCGCCCTTGCGCACCGCGACGCCAATGCCGGAGCGAGCGAGATCGACGCGGCTGCCGGCAACCGCCTTGCCTCGGTCGATGAGGGCATCGATCGCCTCCGCCGTCAGGATAGCGACGTCGCCACCCGCCCCGCTCTCGAGATCCTTGAGGAGAGCGTTCGTGGATCCCCAGATGGTCGCAACTTTCTTACTGCTCACGCGTTCGAACGCGGGGATTAGATCGAGCATCACCGATTTCACGCCGTTGGTGCAGAGCATTTCCATCGCAGCGATCCTTTCATGTTTGGCAAATCGTTTGACGGCGGGAGGGGCAAGATGCCACTCCTATCGCCTTAACGGGAGACCAAAGTGCCGTCTACCGGGCTGGCATCCGTCGAGAGGCAATGATGGACAGTGAAAGCGCACGCATGAGCTCCGCCGTGGAGGCCCGCTTTCGGGTTGATTATCCCAATTCGAAGCCGCGCGTCGTCAAGGTCGTTGCGCTCGATGAGGCGAGCGAACGCGTGGTCAAGCGCGTGGCGCAGCGAGAGTGGCAACGCGCAACGTTCTTCACCTCGATCAAGTTCGAGAATGCACCACGGAGCGGGGAGAGCTGGTCGATGCAGGCCTGGCTCGGCGATCTTGCCGGCCGCACCAAGGCTTTGGTCGAGGAGGTGGCAGCGGCCGATCTCGTGGTGATGGTGTCAAGCGCGGGCACCAGCGCGCAACCGGCCGCCGTCATCGGCGAAGCTTGCGCCGCCCGCAAAGTGATGACCATGGCGCTGATCATCGGCAGCGAACAGCGCTCGAACGAGGAACTGTCAAAAACACTGGCGACGCTGCGGCCCTACGCCTCGATGCTGGTCATCGCCACCGGCGACGAATACATCGAAGAGATGCTGTCGGCCTTGCGGGCCTAGCTGCTGGGCGTCGCGCAATTCGCACCGCAGGCACGGAGTTGGCATGAGTCCCGCGCGCAAGATCGTCGTTGTCGGCGGCGGGCCGGCTGGCGTGGCTGCGGCGCTCGCAGCCAAGGAGCAAGACAGCGCCGCCGAAGTCATCCTGCTCAGCGACGAACGGCATGAACCTTATGAGAAACCGCCGTTGTCCAAGGCCGTCCTCACCGGCAAGGCAATGGCCCATGACGCACCGATTGCCGGGCCGAAAGGAGTAGCGGCCCACGGCGTCCGGCTCGAACTCGGCACGGCAGTCAAGGCAATCGATCGCGACGCGCACACGGTGGTCATCGATGCGGGCGAGCGCATCGGCTACGACGCGCTCGTGCTTGCCACCGGATCGATGAACCGCACGCTGCCGATGTTTGCGCCGGGTCGGAACGGCATTTACTACTTGCGCACCGAAGCGGAAGCGCACGCGCTCAAGGCGCGCCTGCATCAAAGCCGCTCGCTCCTTGTCATCGGCGGAGGCCTGATCGGACTGGAAGTGGCCGCCTCCGCCGCGGAGCTGGGCGTCAAGGCGAGCGTGATCGAAATTGCGCCACGCGTCCTCGCGCGGGCCTGCAACGAAGAGCTGTCCGCACTGATCCACGAGCGCCACTGCACGCGCGGCGTCGATCTGCGGGTCGGCATCGCCCCGTCGGCCTTACGCGAGCTGGCAGACGGACGGCTCGCGGTCGATACCGAGGGCAGCGGCACGATCGCGGCCGATCTCATCGTCGTCGGCGCCGGGGTCGCGCCCGATGATCGGCTGGCACTGGAGGCCGGTCTCGCCGTGCAGGACGGCATCATTGTCGATCGTCAGGGCCGCACCAGCGATCCGGCGATCTTCGCGGCTGGCGACTGCGCGCGCTTTCCCGGACCGCGCGGGCTAGTGCGGCTGGAGAACTGGCGCCATGCGCAGGAGCATGGCGCGATCGTCGGCCGCAATGCCGCCGACGGCGATGTTTCGTATGATGCGGTGCCCTCGTTTTGGTCGGAGCAGCACGACATGTACATCCAAGGCGTGGGCTGGCCCGTCGCGCAACCGAGTGCCTGCGTGCGGCGGCCGCTCGGGGCGGGCGCCGCGCTCCTGTTCGAGCTCGACGGCCGGCGGCTGGCTTACGCCTGCGGCATCAATGCCCAGCGTGAGATCGCGGTGGCGCGGCGACTGATCGAGCGCGGCATACTGGTTGAGGCCGGCGAGCTCGCGGATGCGGGCAAGCCGCTCGCTACCTTGCTCAAACCGAGGGTATAAGGCTTGCCGGCACGAAAGCGTGACAGAGGACACCAATGAACGGGGCGAAAGCGCGCGTTGGCATCGTGGGCGTCGGCCGCATGGGGCTTGCGATGCTTAAGCATCTCGTCAAGGAAGGCTATCAGGTGACGGCCTGCGACATCGACGACAAGCAATTGGCCAAGGCGCGCGCGGCCGGCGCTGCTGCGGTCGCCACCCCGGCCGAAGTGGCGCGAGCGGCCGATTTCGTCATCGTCGCCGTCGGCTATGACGAGGAGGTCCGTCAAGTCGTGCTCGAGGTGGACGGATTGCTCGCCAATCTCGCGCCTGGCTCGATCATCGCGGTGTCCTCGACCGCCAAGCCCGGCACCGTCAAGGCGCTCGATGAGCAGGCAAAGGCGCACGGCGTCGCCATTCTTGACGCGCCAATCTGCCGTGGCCGCTTCGCGGCGGATGACGGAACGCTCCTTGCGCTTGTCGGCGGCAAGCCCGACGTGGTCGAGCGCGGACGCGCGATCTACCAGTGCTTCTGTTCGGACTATGCCCATCTCGGCGATGTCGGGCACGGCCAAGTCGGCAAGACCATGAACAACCTGCTGCTGTGGATCAATGCCGTGGGCCTGATCGAAGCCGGCCGACTCGCCGAGACCACCGGCATAGATCTCGTCAAGTTACGCGCGGCGCTGCTGATCAGCTCGGGCGCTTCGGATGCGCTCAAGGAGTGGGACGGGGTCTCCTTTACTTGGGCACTGAAAGACATGCAGATCGTCGCCGATCTCGCCGACAAGGCCGGCCTTTCGCTGCCGATCACCGGCGCGATCAAAGAACTGGTCAAGGAGGCACGGCGCATCAAGACGGCAGGCGCCGCGCCCAAGTGGACCGGAGCGAAAGCCCAATAAATCAGTATCGGTAATCAGAAACCGATCATCAGAAATACGACCAAGAATTCGCTTGACTCGTGTAACGAGAATCTTCCAAGTTTAGGCATTCTCCAAATTTGCGCTTGCAGCTCGTGACGCGCAGAGCGGCGCGAGTGCGCGTACTTGTCCCTGTTATTCTTCCTGTTATGGGTCCTGTTCTGCCCCTGTTATGGGCCTATTATTTCGGTGCCGCGGTTTTGATTTCTCTATTGTTTCCTGGGTGTTGCGTAGATGAACCGGTATTTTTCCTGTTATTTACAGGAGAACATCAGTTGGACTGCACCGTTCGAGTGAGACACGAAAGCACGCACGCGCAGTCCCCGTCGTGGATCACGACAGGTCCATCGCCGAGACGCCGCCGTCGACGAACAAATTGGCGCCATAGACGAAGGAGGAGTCGTCACTGGCAAGAAACAGCACCGCCTTGGCGGCCTCTTGCGGTTGACCCGGACGCTTGGCCATGTTCGGAACCGGCCGCGTGGGATCGAACTCATCCTTGCCGACCGGAGAGCCGATTTTGTTGGGTACGATCGCGTTGACTCTGATCTTGTGCGGCGCAAGTTGCGCCGCCATGGCGCGGGTCAAATTCGCAACCCCGCCCTTCGCGGCGGAATAGGCGACCGCGCGGCTTCTGCCCATGAAGCCGGATGTCGAACCGATATTGATGATCCGCCCGCCCGTGCCCTGCCTCGCCATCTGCAGCCCCACGTGCTTGCCCATCAGAAACTGGCTCTTGAGCGTCACCGCTAGTACCCGGTCCCACTCCTCCTCGCTGATATCGAAAATGTGCTTGTTATCCGAGATCGCAACGTTGTTGACCAAAATATCGATACGGCCGAAGCGCTCGACCACGGCATTGACCAGGGCGGCCACGTCGCTCTGCCTGGAGACGTCGGCAGTGAACAGCTCGGCCTCGCCGCCTGCACCCCTGATCGCGCCCACCACCCGCTCGCCGCGTGGCTTGTCCATATCGACGACCGCAACCTTGGCGCCCTCGGCCGCAAACAATTTCGCGATCTCCTCGCCGATGTTGCGGCCAGCGCCAGTCACCACCGCTACCTGATCCTTGAGCTTCATCCGTCAGCCTCTGGCTCGCGCCCGCCTGTCATTACATTTGCCGGCGCATGTCGCAACAACGGGCGGTCTCGCCGGACTGCCACGAACATGATAGGAGAAATGCTCAGACCACGGATGTCGCCATGACCGCGCCGCTCAAGACCGTCGAAGGGTCTAACATCGCCGCTCTCATGCGTGAGATCGGCGAGCAAGCGAGAAGCTCTGCGCGCGTGTTGGCGCTGGCGCCGACGGCGCAAAAGGACCGAGCGCTCGCGGCAATGGCGGCGGCCATCCGTGCGCGGCAGGCGCAGATACTCGCCGCCAACGCCGAGGACATGGCCGAGGCCAAAGCATCCGGCGCTACTGCCGCCTTTCTCGATCGCCTCGCGCTCGATGAGCGGCGCGTCGCCGCCATGGCCGACGGCCTCGAGGTCGTGTGCGCGCTCCCCGATCCGGTGGGCACTGTGACGGAGCACTGGACGAGGCCCAACGGCATGACCATCGAGCGCGTGCGCGTGCCGATCGGCGTGGTCGGCATCATCTACGAGAGTCGACCCAACGTCACCGCCGACGCGGCTGCGCTGTGCCTCAAGGCCGGCAATGCGGCAATCCTGCGCGGCGGTTCCGAGAGCCACCGCTCGAACCAAGCGATTCGTGCCGCGCTGATCGAGGGAATGCGCTCGGCGGCGCTCCCCGAAGATGCAATCGCCCTCGTACCGACGCGCGAGCGCGTTGCGGTCGGGATGATGCTTTCGGGGCTCGACGGCGCGATCGACGTGATCGTTCCGCGCGGCGGCAAGAGCCTGGTCGCGCGCGTGCAGACGGAGGCGCGCGTGCCCGTGTTCGCTCATCTCGAAGGCATTTGCCACGTCTACGTCGATAAAGCGGCGAAGCTCGACATGGCACAGACGATCGTGCTCAACGCCAAAATGCGGCGTACCGGCGTCTGTGGTGCGGCCGAGACGCTGCTCGTTGATCGCGCCTCGGCGGCGACGCATCTCAAGCCGCTTGTGACCATGCTGCTCGACGCCGGCTGCGAAGTGCGCGGCGACGCAGCCACCCGGGCGGTCGACCAACGTGTAAAGGCGGCAAACGAGCAAGACTGGTCGACCGAATATCTCGATGCAATCATCTCCGCCAAGGTCGTGGACGGCGTGGATGGCGCGATCGCGCATATCGAGCGTTTCGGATCGCACCATACCGACTCGATCGTGACCGAGGATCAAACCACGGCGGAGCAATTCCTTAACGAAGTGGATTCAGCAATCGTCTTGCACAACGCCTCGACCCAATTTGCCGATGGCGGCGAATTCGGATTCGGCGCCGAGATCGGTATCGCCACCGGCCGCTTTCATGCGCGCGGGCCGGTCGGAGTCGAGCAGCTGACAAGCTTCAAGTATCGCGTGCGCGGCTCGGGGCAGATCAGGCCGTGAAACCCTCGCGTGCGCCGCCGCAACCCGCTCCCACAAGGGCAGAGGGTCAAGCGGGACGCATTGTGCTACCTCCTCACGCCCCCGGCATGCGCGTCGGTCTGTTCGGCGGCACGTTCGATCCGCCGCATGAGGCGCATCTTCGCGCCTCTTTGCTCGCCATGAAGCGGCTCGGTCTCGACCGAATCTGGTGGCTGGTGACGCCGGGCAATCCGCTCAAGGACACGAGCGGCCTTGCCCCGCTCGCCCAACGCATCGTCGCGGCCGAGAAGCTGGCGCGGCACCCCCGTATCGCCGTCACCGACTTGGAAGCGCAGATCGGGACGCCCTACACATACGAGACCATCGCCTATCTGCGCCGCCATTGTCCGGGCGTCCGCTTCGTCTGGATTATGGGCGCCGACAACCTGCGCAGCTTTCACCGCTGGCAGAGATGGCGCGGCATTGCCGCCATGGTGCCCATCGCGGTGGTGGATCGGCTTGGACCAAGCCTCTATGCCAGCGCCAGTCCCGCGGCCCACGCGTTCGCGCGGGCGCGGCTGCCCCAGTCGGCGGTGAAGTCTCTGCCCAACCGCAGGCCGCCGGCCTGGATTTACCTCCATGGGCTCAAGTCGCCGCTATCGTCGACCGCCCTGCGCGCTGCCCGTCATCGTACTGATGCGAAAGCGCCACACTATGGAGATTGCGGAACGGCGGCAGGTTGAAACCGTTAACCGCCCGTGCCTATCTTAGGCTTGCTCCGCTTCGCGCGGGGCAGTGACGCAGCGAAAGGAAAGGAACCCTGACCCCACTACTCTCGCGGGCTGGCGCTCACCGCGCCGCCGAACCCATCTCCAAGGTGCGCCCTGACGCCGAGGAGATTCTCCGCCTGGTCCTCGCCCGCCTCGATGATATGAAGGCCGAGGACACCGTCACCATCGATCTCACCGGCAAATCTACGATCGCCGACACCATGGTTGTGACCTCCGGAAGGTCGAACCGCCATGTGGGCTCGGTCGCAGATCGCGTGATCGAAGACCTCACCGCGGCAGGCTTGCCTGAGGTGCGGGTTGAAGGCATGCCGCACTGCGACTGGGTGCTGATCGACGCCGGTGATGTCATCGTCCACGTCTTCCGGCCGGAAGTCCGCGCCTTTTACAACCTCGAAAAGATGTGGGCGCCGACGCGGCCGCATCGACAGCGGGCGAGTTGAATAGGACGGCATCCGTAAACGAGTAAAGGGCTTGAGGCGGTACACGGTCCGTGCGTATCGTCACGCATGCGCGTCGTGGTCGCAGCCGTCGGCCGCCTGAAGCAAGGTCCGGAGCGCGAGCTCGCCGAGCGCTATCGCAAGCGTGCCGCGGAGGCCGGCCGCAGTGCCGGCCTGAGCGCTGTCGACGTGATCGAAATCAAGGAGAGTCGCGCCGGGGATGCCGCACGTCGCATGGTCGAAGAATCGATCGCCATCGCCAATCTCATCCCCGAGCGCGCGATCACGGTGATCTTAGACGCACGCGGTGAAAGCATAAGCAGCGCCGCTTTCGCGGGGCGGATGCAAGACTGGCGGCAGCAGAACAAACCCGCGGTCGTGTTCATCATCGGCGCTGCCGATGGGCTCGCACCCAGCCTACGTGAAAAGGCTAGTCTTGCCATAGCCTTCGGTACGGCGACCTGGCCCCACCAACTTGTTCGGGTGATGCTGTTGGAGCAGCTCTACCGCGCCGTCACCATCCTCTCCGGGCATCCCTATCATCGCGTGTGACGGAGATTGTCTCCCACGCGAGCCAAGAAAAGAGGAAGCAAAATCACGCATTTACGCACCACGCCCGCGCCAAGCCTCGTTTCACGTCTTAATCCGGCGCCAATCGTAGTTATCTATCCACGGGTCGGAAGCGCTTTGCAGAACGAATTGATGCAGGTCGTGTTGCCCGTTCGCCTCCTTCAGTGGCTGATGCTGGCGGTTTTGGGCGGCTGCCCGCTCGGGTTGACCGCCGCATCGGCGCAAGCGCCGCGCCAGCAAGCTCCAGCCGCTGGCCCAAGCCTGGATACTCTCAAAGCGCGCGATCAGGAGCTGGAAACCGTCCGCGCCGAGCAGCGTAGGACGCTCGAGAACGAGGCGCGGCTCAAGCGTGAGATCGAATCGATCGGCGACGACCGCCGCAAATTCAATCAGCAGCTCCTTGAGACCGCGTCCCGTGTGGTGGCCGTGGAGGAGCGGATCGCGCAAACGCAAGCGCGTCTCGAGCCGCTCGATGATCGGGAGCAAGCGCTGCGGACTTCGTTGGAGCAGCGGCGCAGCGTCATCGCTGAGGTTCTGGCGGCCTTGCAGCGGATCGGTCGGCATGCCCCGAGCGCTCTTGTGATCAGGGCAGAAGACGCGCTGCAATCGGTTCGCTCGGCGATGATGCTGGGCGCGGTGCTCCCGGAAATGCGACAGCAAGCCGAAGTGCTCGCAGCCGATCTTGCGGAACTGGTGAGCCTCCGCCAGCAGATCGCTGCCGAGCGTGATCGCCTCGCGCGCGATCTGTTCGTGCTCGCGGATGAACGCCAACGCCTTTCGCTGTTTATCGACGAGCGCCAGAAGCGTTTAGCGGAGACGGAACAAGCGCTCGCCGACGAACGCCAACGCGCCGCCCAGCTGGCGCGTCAAGCGGAAAACCTCAATCAACTCATTGCCAAGCTCGAACACGGCCTCGACACCGCTGCCCGCGCAGCGCGAGCGGCCGCGCGCGCAAGTGAGGATGCAAAGGCATCGAGTGGCAGGCCGGACCTCGCCGCCCTCAAGGATCCGGGCCGGTTGAGCCCGGCCGTCGCCTTTGCTTCCGCCAAAGGCACGCTACCGCTGCCCGTCAACGGCGCTCGAATCAAGGAATTTGGGGCTGCAGACGGCCTCGGCGGCACCGAAAAGGGCGTCTCGATTGCCGCCCGTGCTGGCGGGCAAATCACAGCCCCGTGCGACGGATGGGTGGTTTATGCGGGTCCTTTCCGCAATTATGGCCAACTCTTGATCCTTAATGCCGGCGGCGGATATCATGTCTTGCTCGCTGGGATGGAACGGATATCCGTTGATTTGGGGCAATTCGTGGTGACGGGTGAGCCCGTCGC
>Ga0081455_10002984_pt1 | contig 19742 bp, 13 predicted proteins | sample TabmetS3T2R1_FD_70207 | JGI IMG/M metagenome (GOLD analysis project Ga0081455, IMG submission 70207) | Tabebuia heterophylla rhizosphere microbial communities from the University of Puerto Rico - S3T2R1 | ecosystem: Host-associated > Plants > Roots > Rhizosphere ... | reverse complement strand
TCGCCGAATTGACCGAACACCTACCGGAGAGCAGCCCGAACTACTTCATCCTCGACATCAAGCGCGATGAAAGCGAGGCATTTCAGACGCTCGTGCGCCGCGAGGTGGCCGAAGCGCGCATCGAACAGGCGCCGATGCTGCGCGGTCGGATCATGCAAGTTGCCGGGCGGCCGGCCGAGCAAGTGAAGGCCGCGCCGGAGGCGCAATGGGTGCTGAACGGCGATCGCGGCCTTAGCTATGCGGAGACGGTTCCCGCCGGCTCAAAGCTCGTCGCGGGGCAGTGGTGGCCCGCCGACTATGCCGGCGAACCGCTGGTTTCGTTGGAAGCGGAGATTGCCAAGGGGCTTGGCCTGAAACTCGGCGATACGCTGACCGTCAACGTGCTCGGCCGCAACGTGACGGCCCGCCTCGCCAACCTGCGCGAAGTGAAGTGGGAGAGCCTGTCGTTGAACTTCGTGTTGGTCTTCTCGCCCAATACGCTGAGGGGTGCACCGCACAATCTGTTGGCCACCGTCACGCTGCCAAAGGAGGCCTCGCTTGCCACCGAGGCCAAGTTGGCCCAGGCGATCGGCCGTGCCTTCCCATCCTCCACGGCCATTCGCGTCAAGGATGCGATCGATGCCTTCGGCGTCATCTTCGCCCGCGTTATGGTGGCCGTGCGCGCGGCCGGCAGTGTCACCCTGATCGCGGGTGCCCTGGTCCTGGCCGGTGCGCTGGCAACCGCGCAGCGTCGGCGCATTCAGCAGGCGGCCATTCTGAAGACGCTGGGGGCGACGCGCCGCCGCATCCTGCTGTCGCACCTCCTCGAATACGTCATTCTGGCGTTGTTTACGTCGTTCATTTCATTCCTGATCGGCACCGTAGCGGCCTGGCTGGCGGTTACCCAGGCGATGGAGCTCGAATTTACCTTCTCGCTGCGGGCAGCGCTGGAAACCATGGGGCTGGCGACGGTGCTGGTCGCCGCCTTCGGCGGTTTTGGCACCTGGCGCGTCCTCAAAGCGCCCACAATCCCCTATTTGCGGGCGGACTAGCCCCGGATTTGCGGCGGCTTGGAGCGTCCAAAATGAGGGGCGGGGCAGCCGCCGGGTACGCCCTGCCGGGCTCTTGCCGAGGCGCGCGACATTACCCATTTTCAAGGTCGCTTTTATGGTGCCGGTCCTTGCAAGCGAGGGGCCGCGTCGCCATAATCTGCTGGTGCGAACCAAGGGTTCGCCTAAAGTTGAAGGGAAGGATCCTATGGCCCAATACGACAACAGGTATGCGCAGAGTACCCCTGCGCGCACCGGCGTTGCGATCGACGAGGGCCTGCGCGCTTACATGCTGCAGGTCTACAACTACATGACGGCAGGCATCGCCCTGACCGGCATCGTCGCGTACATGGTGTTTTCCTATGCCGTTACCACGGATCCTGCGCTCGCCGTCAAGTCGGCGACCGGGGCCACCCTGGCGCTGCATCGGGGCATGTATCTGACGCCGCTTGGGTATGCGATCTACGCGTCACCGCTGAAGTGGGTTGTGATGCTGGCACCGCTGGCATTTGTGTTTTTCCTCTCGTTCCGCATCTACAAGATGAGCGTGAGCGGAGCCCAGATCGCCTTTTGGCTGTTCGCGGCGGCCATGGGCGTCTCCCTGTCCTCGATCTTCCTGGTCTATACGGGCCAGTCGATCACGCAGGTCTTCTTCGTCACAGCGGCGGCGTTCGGTGGCCTTAGCCTTTACGGCTACACCACCCAGAGGGACCTGTCGGGCTGGGGCTCGTTCCTCATCATGGGTGTGATCGGGATCATCGTGGCAGGTCTCGTCAACCTGTTCCTGCAGTCGAGTGCCCTACAGTTTGCCATCTCCGTCATTGGCGTCTTGGTGTTTGCTGGGCTGACCGCCTACGACACCCAGCGCATCAAGGACGGCTACTACGAGGTGGCGGGCAACGCGACGGCGGCGACCAAGGCTGCCATCATGGGTGCGCTCAATCTCTACCTCGATTTCATCAACATGTTCGTGATGCTGCTGCAGCTGTTCGGCAATCGCGAATAGGGCTGCTGCGTCCGAGCCATGAAGGAAAGGGCCCCGCCTGCAGCGGGGCCCTTTGCATTTTCCCGAGCGCTCAGGCATGACTTGGGGGCTGCCGGTCAAGACGCGGCAGCCCCGCCAAGCTCTATCCTGCCATGACGAAGCCGCACCTGCGCCCCGCGACCGCCGCCGACCTGCCCGCCATCTGTGGGATCTATGGTCCCGCCGTCAGCGGCGGCACGGCCAGCTTCGAACTCGAGCCTCCCGATGCGCCGGAAATGTTGCGGCGGTTCAAGGCCATTACCGAGGCCGGTTACCCTTATTTCGTGGCCGAGCTCAATGGCGGCGTGTTGGGGTATGCCTATGCCAATGCCTACCGGCCCCGCCGCGCCTACCGCTACACGGTGGAGGATTCCGTCTATGTGGCTCCGGATGCCCAGGGCAAGGGTATGGGCCAGTTGTTGCTCGGCGGCCTCATCGATGCCTGCACGCGCCAGGGCTTCCGGCTGATGGTTGCAGTGATCGGCGATTCCGCCCAACACCGCTCCATTGCCCTGCACCGGCGCATGGGCTTCACCTTCTGCGGCACCATCCATTCCGTTGGTTATAAGCACGGCCGCTGGCTCGACAGCGTTCTGATGCAGCTGCCGCTGGGCGCGGGGGACAGGACGGCGCCGACCGACGCGGACCGGTCCCCTTAACGGGACACCGAGCCCCTGTCGCGGGGCGCGCGCGCCTTAATAACTTGCCAAGCGGACGGCCTTTTCGAGCGCACCCAGCACGCGCCGCAACTCGTGTCCGCGTTTGAGGACCAAGCCCGTTGCCGTAACGATACTGTAAGCGCCCTGCCGCCGCGCCAAGCGCGGCTGCTTCTCGATGCGGTAGAGCGGGATTTCGCTGGCGCGGCGAAAGACGGAGAACACCGCCTTGTCGCGCTCGAAATCGATGGCGTAATCGCGCCATTCGCCGGCCGCCACCTTGCGGCCGTAAAGCGCCAGGATGTCGTTGAGTTCCCGGCGATCAAAGCTTGTGAGCGTCGATTGAGGGGTTTGCAGAGAAGCGGTTTTGCCTGCCAAGCCCGCACCCATGCGCGGGCTAAACTGTATGGGCTCGACTTCGCTCAATGGCGCCTCCCTAGCTCTGACGGCCGGCATGATCAACGTTTCGCGCGGTGTTTTCAAGGCTGCCTTGCGGCATGAGGGCGTCGAACCGGGACAAGGGGTGGTCGGTCTCTGGCCGTCGGCTGGCGGGCCTGCCGTCTAGAGGGGCCTCAGCATCGAGGCGGCATCCGCATCGAGGCTCCAGGACAGACCGGGCGGCGCAAATTCCAGCTTAACCTTGCCCTGCAGCGCCTCAGCCACCATGCGCTCGATGACGAGGTGGCCAAATCCCTTGTGTTGCGGGGGTGACGCGGGTGGACCTCCGCGCTCGACCCACTTCATTTGGAAACGCGCTTTGTCGCGAACTTTGCCGAGCCGCCAGGTGATCGTGATCCGACCCTCTGGGCCCGAGAGGGCCCCATACTTGACGGCATTCGTCGACAATTCATGTAAGGCCATGCCGAGGTACTGCGCGGACAACGGCGTCAACAGAACGTTGGGGCCTTTGATGGCAACGCGGTCGCTCGTGCCCGCATAGTGGCCGAGCTGCGAATGCACGAGCTCCTTCATGGAGACGCCGCGCCATTCCTGCTGCACCAGCAAATCGACCGAGGAGGCCAGGCTCTTCAGGCGCGCGCTGAAGTCTGCCGCAAAGTCCGCAGACGAGCTGCTGGCGCGCGCCGTCTGGGCGGCAATGGCCTGCACGACCGCCAACAGGTTTTTCGAGCGGTGAGAAATTTCCGACATCAGAAAGCGAATGTGCGCCTCGTGTTCCTTGCGCTCGGTGATATCCATGCTGACGCCATAGACGTGCGAGGGTCGATGGCTGTCATTGAAGGCTTGCGCCCGCACGAACAACCAGCGCGTTTGCCCATCGGGGCGGACGATCCGGAACTCGTCTTCGTAAATGCCGCGCCCCTCTGGTTTTTCCCAGCGTCGGCGCAGACGCACGCGATCGTCAGGATTGAGAAACGGTTCGAGGTCCTGCAGGTGGGAAATCGGCCGGTCGCGGCTGCTGCCGAGCTGGTCATAAATCTCTTCCGAGCAGGTCAGTGTTCCGCGTTCCAGGTCGAGCTCGAACGTCGCCATGCGCCCCGCCACCAGGGCAAGTTTTCGCTGATTGCTGGTTTGCAGCAGCAAACCCAAGGTTTCGACCAGCTTCTGTTCTGTTCGCTTGCGCCCGCTGATGTCGCGCACCACTGCCGACACGCCCGCCACCCGACCGTCGCTGCTGATAATCGGTGCCAGCGTGATCGAAACGTTGAGGGACGTGCCATCCTTGCGAATGCGTCTGGCCTCGGTTCGGACATGTTCTCCGCGGCGCACTTGCGCGTATCGCTCTTGGAATTCCGCGTCCGCACCGGCCGGGTAGAGGAGGCGCACCGATTGGCCAATGATTTCCTCGGCGCGATAGCCGAACGTGCGCGTTGCCGCCGGATTCCAGGATAAAATAATGCCCTCGGGTGAGAGGCTGAAAATGGCATCGTCGGCAGCGGCGACGATGGCCGCCAAGCGCGTGTTGAGGGCCTCCGCTTGCTTGCGTTCGGTGATGTCCATCGCCACGCCGAGCACCGAGCACGCCTTGCCGTCCCGATCCCGCCGCACCTGGCCGCGCCGCTGTACCCACCTGACTTCGCCATCCGAGCGCACAATCCTGTATTCCTGCTCAAAGGCGTCACTCGCGCCCTCGATAGCGGTGCGATAGGCGCTGCGAAACTCGGCACGGTCTTCAGGATGCACGAAGCTCAGCACCTGGTCCGGCGAGCCCGTAAAATGCTCCGAGGTACGTCCATAGAGCCGGTACATCGTCTCCGACCAGGTGACGCGGTTGCTTGTGAGGTCGCGCTCCCACACACCGAGCCCCGTCGAGGACAGCACGAAGGAGAGGCGCTCCAGAACGGAGCGAAGTTGCGCCTGTTCCGGATTTTCCAGGGCGACGCTGTCTGGCGTGTCGGCCCTACTGTCGTTCACGACCTTGCTCGCTCAAGCAGAACTCGTCATCTTAGCGCAATCTGGCAGCGATCGCAGGCCCTTCAAGGGCGAAAACCCCGCGAAGTGCCGAGACCCGGGCCAAAGCGCGGAAGCGTCATGGCCGAGCCATCGAGCTGGCAGCCGGTGGGCAAAAGAGAGCCCCCTGGCCCCAAGATCGAGGCTCGAGCGTCACAGCAGGTGCAAAGTCCGCAAAAGCGCGCTAGGCATCGCCGGATCGCGAACGCCACCTTGGCGGCCTGAGCTGCCGTTGCCGGCGCGTGCCGGCCCCCACAACAATCTTGCGGTTGCCGGCGTGGGCGCGCAAGCTCGGCGTGGCGGAGTTGGGCGCGCGCGACGCGGCCGTGCCGCCATCGGGAGCGTTGAGCCGCCGAGCGGCAAAGTCTGGCCGATCAGGGAACGATGATGAGAGACAAGGGAGAGCGTCGATGGTTCGCTACCTGAAGCGCGGAATGGACGCAGGCACGCTAAAGGCGGCGGACGCCCAGGTGCGTGCGACGGTTGAAGCCATTTTGAGCGACGTGGAAGCCCGCCGCGATGTCGCCGTGCGCGCGTTCTCCGAGAAATTCGACAACTGGTCACCGCCATCGTTCAAACTGAGCCCGGAGGATATCGAGCGCGCCATCGCGCAAGTGTCGCGGCGCGATCTCGACGATATCAAGTTCGCCCAGGCGCAGGTGCGCAACTTCGCCGACAAGCAACGCACGACGTTGCAAGATCTGGAGGTCGAGACCCTGCCGGGCGTCATCCTGGGGCACAAGCACATCCCGGTAAATGCGATCGGCTGCTACGTGCCCGGCGGGCGTTATCCCATGGTTGCCTCGGCGCATATGTCGATTGTCACGGCGCGCGTGGCCGGGGTGAAGCGCATTATTGCCTGTGCCCCGCCCTACAAGGGCGGCCCGCACGGGGCCATCGTGGCGGCCATGCATTTCGGCGGTGCCGATGAGATCTACGTCTTGGGTGGCGTGCAGGCCGTCGCCGCCATGGCTTTGGGCTGCGACAGCATCGCCCCCGTCGACATGATTGTCGGTCCCGGCAATGCCTACGTCGCCGAGGCCAAACGGCAATTGTTTGGGCGTGTCGGTATCGATCTGCTCGCCGGCCCAACCGAGACATTGATCATTGCCGACGACAGCGTCGATGCCGAAGTCTGCGCCACGGACCTCTTGGGCCAAGCCGAGCACGGACCTACCTCGCCCGCGGTTCTCATTACCAACTCCGAGAAGCTGGCGCGTGCCACCGTGGCCGAGGTCGAGCGGCTGCTGCAGATCCTACCCACGGCCGATGCCGCCGCGCGGGCCTGGGCCGACATGGGAGAGGTGATCGTTTGCGATGATTACGAGGAGATGCGGCGTGAGGCCGACCGCATTGCCTCCGAGCACGTCCAGGTGATGACCCGCGAGCCCGACTACTTTTTGCAAAATATGCAGAACTACGGGGCGCTGTTCCTGGGTCCTCGCACCAATGTCGCTTATGGTGACAAGGTGATCGGAACCAATCATACGTTACCGACGCGGCGCGCCGCACGCTATACGGGCGGCCTTTGGGTCGGCAAATTCCTGAAGACCTGCACCTATCAGAAGGTCCTGACCGATCAGGCCTCCGCCGAGGTGGGGGCGGTCTGCTCGCGCCTGTGCGTGCTGGAAGGCTTCTTTGGCCATGCCGAACAGGCCAACGTGCGGGTTCGGCGCTATGGTGGTCAAAACGTGCCCTACGCGGCGGCCGCGGAGTAGCCATGCAGGTCCCGGCTCGCCCTTCCTTTCGCCTCGACGGCAAGCGGGCGCTCGTGACGGGCGCTGGACGCGGCATCGGCCTTGCGGCCGCCTTTGCCCTGGCCGACGCCGGGGCGCACGTGACTTTGGCCGCCCGTACTGAAACGGAAATCGCGGCGGCCGCTGCGGCCATCCGCGACCGGGGTCAGCTCGCCGATGCACTGGTGCTTGATGTCACCGATCTTGCCGCCGTGCAGCGCGCGCTTGCGGCGGCCGCGCCTTTCGGCATTCTCCTGAACAATGCGGGCACCAATCGGCCCAAGCCTCTCATCGATGTCACGATCGAAGACTTCGACGCCATCATGACGCTCAATGTGCGCGCTGCCTACTTCGTGGCGCAAGCCGTGGCACGCCGTTTGATCGAGGCAAAAGAAGCCGGCTCGATCATCAACGTGTCATCGCAGATGGGTCACGTCGGTGCCGCCAACCGCTCGGTCTATTGCGCCTCCAAGCATGCCATGGAGGGTTTCACCAAAGCCATGGCGATCGAACTCGCCCCCCATAACATCCGCGTCAACTCGTTGGGTCCAACCTTTCTCGATACGCCCTTGACGCGTCCGTTTTTCCAAAACCCGGGGTTTCGTGACGAGGTGCTATCCAAGATCAAGCTCGGGCGTCTGGGGACGGTTGACGACCTGATGGGTGCCATCCTTTTTCTTGCCTCGGACGCCTCTTCGCTCATGACGGGCTCTGCGCTGTTAATTGACGGTGGCTGGACGGCCGACTGAGGGTGCGTGGGCCAATTTCCTGGCGCGCCTGGCGGAGACAGCCGCGGCCAGGTAAGGTCCCGCGCCCCTTGCGAGGGGTGCCGGCTTGCGCTCTGATGCGCGCCGATCGTGAGCGGATAGGACTATGCCTCAGATGCGAGCGCCTGCCCGGCTGGCCGTCGATATCGGCGGGACCTTCACCGATATCGTTCTGCTCGTCGGCAAGCGCCGTCTCGTCAACAAGCTCCTGACGACGCCGCGCGCCCCCGAGCAGGCCGTCATCGAAGGCGTGCGCGACATCTTGGCGCGCGCGCAACTTGGCTTCGCCGACATTGCCCTATTCGTGCACGGCACGACGCTCGCAACCAATGCCATCATCGAGCGCAAGGGTGCCAGGACCGCCTTGCTGACGACGCAAGGATTCCGCGATGTCATCGAGATCGCCGACGAAGGCCGTTTCGATCAATACGACATCAACATCGTGAAGCCCATGCCACTGGTGCCGCGCGAGCTGCGTTTCACGATTCCCGAACGCATGGACGTTGACGGCCAGGTTCGCCTCCCCCTCGACGAACAAGCGGTACGGGCGGTGGCGGGCCGTTTGGGCGAGCTCGGCATTGATGCGGTGGCCGTTGCCTTGATCCATGCCTACGCCAATCCCGCACACGAGGTGCGCGTCGGCGAAATTCTAAATGAGTTGAACCCTTGCCTGGCGGTGACGCTATCCTCACAAGCCTGTCCGGAGGCGCGTGAATACGAACGCACCTCCACCGCGATCGCCAATGCCTATGTGCAGCCGCTCATCTCGGGCTATCTGCGGCGCCTCCAAGCCACGATGCTCGAGCTCGGTTATCGCAATCCCATTCATTTGATGACCTCGGGCGGCAGCCTCGCCAGCCTAGAAACCGCCGCCCGGTTTCCAGTGCGCCTCGTGGAATCGGGCCCCGCCGGCGGCGCGATTCTGGCCGGACAGCTGGCGCTCGAGCGTGGCGAGCGGCGCATCCTGTCGTTTGACATGGGGGGCACCACCGCCAAAATCTGTTTGCTCGATGATGGTGCGCCCTTGAAGGCGCGAACGTTCGAACTCGATCGGCAATCGCGGTTCAAAAAAGGCAGCGGTATGCCGGTGCGCATCCCGGTGATTGAAATGGTCGAGATTGGCGCCGGTGGCGGCTCGATTGCCCGCGTCGATAGCCTGCAGCGGATCCTGGTTGGCCCAGACAGCGCCGGTGCGGAACCGGGCCCGGCCTGCTACGGGCGGGGTGGCCACGAGGCGACGGTCACCGACGCCGATCTGGCAGTCGGCAAGATCGATCCGGACCGGTTCGCCGGCGGCAAGATCGCCATCGACGTCGGCCCGGCCGAGGCCGCGCTGACGCGTGGGGTTGGCAACAAACTCGGCGGCAAGACCAGCGAACAGGCTGCGGTCGGCATCAGCGAAATCGTCGATGAGAACATGGCAAATGCGGCGCGCGTGCATGCGATCGAGCGTGGTGTTGCCATTGGCGAGCGCACGCTGGTAGCTTTCGGCGGCGCCGCGCCCCTGCATGCCAGCCGCATCGCGGAAAAGCTTGGCATCAGCCGTATCATCGTGCCGCCGGATGCAGGTGTCGGCTCGGCGCTCGGCTTCCTTGCGGCACCGGCTGCCTACGAACTTGTGCGTTCCCGCCACATGCTGCTTTCTCAGTTCGAGGCGGCTGAGGCCAACGCCATCATCGACGGCCTGGTGCGCGATGCGGGCGCGCATTGCCGAGCCGCTGCGGGCGAACGCCCCATCCTGCTGCGGCGCTCTGCCTTTATGCGCTACGCCGGGCAGGGCCACGAGATCATGGTTGGCTTGCCCGATCGGCAGCTGGGGCCCGCCGACGTTGCGACCTGTCGCCAGGAGTTTGAGCGCGAGTATAGCCGCTTGTTTGCGCGGCATATTCCCGACGCCGAGATCGAGATCATGAGCTGGATGGTGCTCGCCACCACCGAGAGCGAACTGCCTCAACGCCTCTCGCCCGTTGCACGGAGGTCGACGCCGTCGCCGGTCGGCACGCGTGCCATATTCGATGCGCGCCTTGGCAGGCGCGAGATCGTGCAAGTTTTCGAGCGTAGCGCGTTGTTGCCGGGCATGTACATTAACGGGCCCGCGCTGATCATTGAGGAAGGCACGTCGACCTATGTGTCTCCGGGCTTCGACGTCACCGTCGATGCCGGCGAGGCTCTGATCTTGACGGCGCGCACGAAGGCACACTGAGGAGCCCAGCATGCGCAAGGTGCCGAATGACATCGACCTGCAGATTATGTGGAATCGCTTGCTGGCCGTGGTCGAGGAGCAGGCGCAAACCCTGCTGCGTACCGCCTTCTCGTCGATCGTGCGCGAGGCCGGAGACCTTTCGGCGGGCGTTTTCGATGCGCACGGCCGCATGCTGGCGCAGGCCGTGACAGGTACGCCCGGCCACGTCAATTCGATGGCGGAATCGGTCAAGCATTTCATTCGCCATTTCGGCTTGCAGGACATGCAGCCTGGCGATGCCTACATTACCAACGATCCCTGGCTCGGCACGGGCCATCTCAATGACTTCGTCATCACCACGCCCTGTTTTTATCGCGGGCGACTGATTGGCCTGTTTTGCTGCACCTCGCATCTGATGGATATAGGCGGCATTGGCTTCGGGCCCGACGGGACCGATGTCTTCATGGAAGGGCTCTACATTCCCTTCCTTAAGATCCTCGATAGAGGCAAGGTGAACGAAACCTTGCTGGCAATGATCAGGGCCAACACGCGCCAGCCGATCGATACCGTTGGCGATGTCTATTCCCTCACCGCCTGCAATGATGTGGGCTGCAAGCGCCTAGTGGAAATGATGCAAGAGTTCGAGCTCGAAAGCTTGGACGTGCTGGCCGAGCACATATGCGCCAAAAGTCGTGCAGCCGTGCTGGCCGAGATCGCCACCCTGCCGAAGGGCTCCTGGTCCAACAGTATGACGACGGATGGCTTCGATGGTCCCATTACGCTGCGCGCCACAACCACCATCAATGCCGATGGCATTCACGTCGATTATGCGGGCACCGATCGGCAGGCGCGTCGCGGTATCAACGTGCCGCTCGCGTACACCACCGCTTACACGGTGTTTGGGCTCGGCTGCATCGTTGCCAGCAAGATCCCCAACAATGCCGGCTCGCTGTCGCCGCTGACCGTGTCGGCACCGCCGGGGACGATTCTCAATGCTGCCAAGCCAGCTGCCGTGTGCATTCGCCACGTGATCGGTCAGATGCTTCCGGATGTCGTGTTCGGCTGCTTGGCCCAGGCCATTCCCGAGCGCGTGCCTGCCGAGGGCACGTCCTGTTTGTGGAACCTGATCGTGCGCGGAGCCGTGCCGGGCCGGCGCGGCGGCAACTATGCCTTTAGCATGGCGATCACGTCGAATGGAGGCACCGGCGCACGGCCCCAGGCCGATGGTTTATCGGCAACGGCCTATCCATCGGGAGTGAAGGGTACCCCGATCGAAATCGCCGAAGCGATCACACCCTTGATTTTCTGGAAGAAGGAGCTGCGGCCGGGCTCGGGAGGGGCCGGGCGCACGCGGGGTGGCCTCGGCCAGATCATCGAAATCGAGAGCGCCGTCAACGAGCCGTTCGAGCTGCTGGCGGCCTTTGATCGCATCCACTTTCCCCCACGCGGCCGCGCCGGCGGCAAGCCTGGCGCTGCCGGCGCGGTGGCGATCAAGGGAGGACGCAAACTCCATGGCAAGGGTACGCAAATGGTGGCTGCCGGCGAGCGTCTGCTGGTGATGACCCCGGGCGGCGGCGGCTTGGGAGCCGCCGAGGCGCGCGATCCAGCGCTGATCGCGGCCGATGAGCGCGAAGGGCGTCTCCTGAAATCGTCCTGACACCGCTGGAGGCGGCTTGCCGGGCTGCTCGACAGGTTGCACGCTACGGCCACACTCAGGGTGGGCAGCCCTCGCAGGGCACGCCGGACAGCGAAAGTGGCGCTAGCGCAAGGGCGAAGGACGTAGCATGGACCGAATCAATCAGCGCATCGCCGACGAACTCGGCGTCGCCGTGGGCCAGGTAATGGCGGCCGCGGAATTGATGCGTGACGGCGCTACCGTTCCCTTCATTGCCCGCTATCGCAAGGAAAAAACCGGCGGGCTCGACGACACCCAGCTGCGTACCCTGGAGACGCGGCTCGGTTACCTGCGCGAGTTGGAAGAACGCCGCGGCACGGTGTTGAGGTCGATCGAGCAGCAAGACAAACTGACACCCGAGCTCGCAGCCTTGATTGAGGCCGCCCGCACCAAGGTCGAGCTCGAGGACCTATACGCCCCCTATAAGCCCAAACGGCGCAGTAAGGCGCAGCTTGCGCGTGCCGCCGGTCTTGAGCCCCTGGCGGAGGCGCTTTTGCGCAACCCCGCGCTCGATCCCGTCGCAACGGCCGGCAACTTTGTCGACCCAGGCAAGGGCATCAGTGACGCCAAGGCTGCGCTCGATGGCGCCCGCCAGATTTTGTTCGAGCGTATCGCCGAAACGGCAAAACTGGTGGGGGACTTGCGCGAATGGCAGTGGCAGGAGGGGGTGCTGGGCGCAAGGGTGGCCAAGGGCAAGGAAGCGGAGGGTAGCAAGTTTTCCGATTATTTCGAGTTCAACCAGAAGATCCGGGACTTACCATCACACCGCGCCCTGGCTTTAATGCGCGGCCTCGCGGAGGGCATCCTCAGCCTTGATCTCGACGTGCCCCACGACCAGGCCGGACCCCATCCGGCCGAGGTCAAGATTGCCTTGGCATTCGCGATCGCCGACCGCGGCAGGCCGGCCGACAAGTGGCTGCTAGAGACCGTGCGATTGGCTTGGCGGTCGAGGCTCGCGGGGGCTCTGAAGACGGATCTCATGCTGCGGCTCAAGGAGCGCGCGGATGGGCAGGCAATCCAGGTCTTCGCCAAAAATCTGAAAGACCTCCTGCTCGCCGCACCGGCTGGCGCGCGCGTGACCATGGGGCTTGATCCTGGCTTTCGCACCGGGGTTAAGGTGGCAGTCGTGGATGCGACCGGCAGGCTGGTGGCGACCGACACGATCTACCCGCACGAGCCGAAGAACGATTGGCGCGGTGCGCTCGCAAGCCTCGGGGCGTTATGCCTCAAGCACAAAGTTGAGCTCCTGAGCATTGGCAACGGCACGGCCAGCCGCGAGACGGATAAGCTCGCGGGTGAGTTGATCGCCAAGTTACCGGGTCCGAAACCCCTCAAGGTGGTGGTGTCGGAAGCAGGTGCCTCGGTCTATTCGGCCTCAGAGCTTGCCGCCCAGGAATTTTCCGACCTGGACGTCAGCTTGCGTGGCGCCGTGTCGATCGCGCGCCGCCTGCAGGACCCTCTCGCGGAGCTGGTCAAGATCGAGCCAAAAGCCATCGGTGTTGGCCAGTATCAGCACGATGTGGACCAAATGCAGCTCGCCTGCTCGCTCGACGCGGTGGTAGAGGATTGCGTGAACCTGGTGGGCGTCGACGTCAATACGGCGTCGAGCCCATTGCTCGCACGCGTCTCCGGGCTCAATCAAGCGCTGGCCGGGAACATCGTCGCTTTCCGCCATGAACACGGCGCCTTCAAGGCGCGAACTTCGCTCCGGAAAGTACCGCGGCTCGGGCCCAAGGCCTTCGAGCAGGCCGCGGGCTTCCTGCGCATCAGCAACGGTACGAACCCACTGGATGCGTCGGCGGTGCACCCGGAGGCCTATCCGTTGGTGGAAAGGATTGCGACCTCCGCCAGGCGCCCGCTCGCCTCGCTGATTGGTGACGGCGCGTTCCTGAAATCCCTCAAGCCCAGCATGTTTGCCGACGGCAAGTTCGGCATCCCGACCGTGAGCGATGTGCTCAAGGAATTGGAGAAGCCGGGCCGTGATCCGCGTCCACAGTTCAAAACGGCGAGCTTTGCCGAGGGTGTGGAGAAAATCTCGGACCTTAAGCCGGGCATGCAGCTAGAGGGTGTGGTCACCAACGTCACTGCCTTTGGTGCCTTCGTGGATGTCGGAGTTCACCAAGACGGCTTGGTGCATATCTCCGAACTGTCGGACCGCTTCGTCAGGGACCCAGGCGAGGTCGTGAAGGCTGGTGACGTCGTGAGGGTCCGTGTCAAAAGCGTCGACGTGGCGCGCAAGCGCATTGGCCTTACCATGAAAAGCGGGGCCATCGAGGCAGCGGCAGGCCGGCCTGCCGCAAGCGCCGCGCTAAAAGTAGGCTCCGGCAGTTCGTCACAGCCGCCTGCGGAGAACGCCTTTGCCGCTGCATTGAGGCGCGCGAGGAAGCAGAAATAGCCTGGCGAGATCGCCTATGCTGGTTGAAGGAGGACGCGCATGAGGCTCGGAATTCTGTTGCGCTATGCGGGCGAGGCCGGCGGTCCCAGCATGGATCATGTGCTCGAGGCCGAGCGTCTCGGCTATGATTCGGTATGGTCAGGTGAGTCCTATGGCACGGATGCGGTGACACCCATTGCTTGGGTGCTGGCACGCACCAGCAAGATTAAGGCCGGCACCGGCATCATGCAGATGTCGGCGCGTACACCGACCTGCGCCGCGATGACGGCTGCGACCTTGCAGGCCATGTCCGAGAACCGCTTTTTGCTTGGGATTGGTCCGTCCGGACCGCAAGTGATCGAGGGATGGCATGGCATGCCCTATGGCAAACCGCTAACGCGCACGCGCGAATACATCGCCGTGGTGCGCAAGGTGGTTGCCCGCGAAGCCCCCCTGCAACATCAAGGCGAGCACTACCAGATCCCCTACAGCGGTCCCACGGCGACGGGCTTGGGCAAACCGCTGAAGAGCATCCTGCATCCGAACCCTGGTCTCAAGATCTACACGGCTGCCATTTCGCCGGCGGGTCTGAAGACCGCCGGCGAGATCGCCGACGGCGTCCAACCCATATTTATGAGCCCGGAACAAACAAGCCTCGTCAGCGAGCATGTGCTCGCTGGCATGGCGGCAGCCGGCGGCAAGTCACTGGCCGATTTCGACATTGCCCCCTTCGTGCGCGTAGCGATGGGGAGCGACCTTGCGGCCTGTCGGGACAGATTGAGGCCGGAATTGGCGCTTTACATCGGCGGCATGGGGGCGCGCAGCAAGAACTTCTATAACGACCTCGTCAAGCGCATGGGCTATGAGGAGGCCGCCAGCAAGATCCAAGATGCCTTCCTGGCCGGGCGACGGCAGGAAGCCGCCGCAGCGGTGCCCGATCGTCTGATCGATGAGACAGCCCTGGTGGGGCCGCCGGAGCGCATCAAGGACCGGCTGCAGGTCTGGAAGGCCAGCGCCAAGGATCACAGCGTTGGCACTTTGCTGTTGGGGGGTGCCAGCACGGAAGCGCTGCGCGTCGTTGCCGAAGCGGTGCTTTGACGCGCAGGGCCAGCTCATGCACCTGGGCAGGCTCGGCGGTCGCGGACGCGCCCCTTCGTTTAATTTCGGCCCCCGCCGCCGCCGGGATTGCCCGCGCGGTTTTCGCGCAGCATCTGCTCCCACCAGATCGAGCTGCCAAAGGGCAGCTTATCGGCGTCGCGCACGTAATAGTCGCTGGTCTGGCGTCGATAACCGCGCCCACGACAATGGCGCCGACCCTGCTGCCACCAGCAATGCCGCTCGGCGACGCGCTGGAGGTGCTCTCCAGGTGGCCTTGCGCTGAGATCGCTGCCGAGGGGACTGGCTTGCGACCCTGTCGCGGGGGCGCCCACGGTCAGGGCAACGAGCAGATAGAGGGGCCAAGACTTGCAAGCCACGACAAGGGTTCTCCGGGCAGTGGTGCAGGATTTTGCGGCAGCGCCAAAGCTAGCATTCTTTTTGTCTTCCTTGTGCTCACATGGCCGTGACAGCTCGGCGCGGCGAGCCGCTGGGTTTCATGTTTGGCTTGTCGGCGGGCACCAGGGACCCTGAGGCGCATGCGCGAGGCCCTATTTTTCCTCCTCTCCAGCTTTTGGGCCGGTGCGGCGCACGCCGCCACCCCTGGGGATGGCAAGACGATTGCGGCGGCCCACAACGCCCGAGCGGCGATCACACACCAGGAAGCGGCGCGCGAGCACGCTCTCGCTGGTAAGAAGCCTCGGTTGGTGCACCTCCAACTGCGGCCGGATCCGCTGGCCCACTCACCGCGGCCGCCGCGAAGCGGCGTAGCCGAACGGCCTCGGATCGGCCTCAGGGCAAAGCCGGGCTTGTCCCGGGATCGAGGCCCCCCTGAGCGGCGCTTAGCGCGGGGGCGCACCACGTCAGGTGCCGCCGTGCTTGCCGCGCCCCAGCCGTGTGCGCAGGGAGCAGGGCCACACGGCAAATGCAGCGCGCCTTTTAAGGTCGTCGCGCACTCTCCGGTCCTGGCGAGGGGAGAGGCTCAGGATCACGTGTGGCCCTGCGGTACCCACACCGATGCTGCCCCATGTAGGGCCACCACTTTCGGCCAGCCGTCCGGACAACTGTCGATCGCAGGCGCGGAGACTACGGATTGAGGCGTGCGACGGGCGCGGGCGGGTCATCGAGCGGTTTCAAGCGCGTGCCCCGTTCGGCGCTTCGCGGCGTTGACGCACGCACCGTCATCCTCAATCCGGCCTTGGAGGACGCCGCCCGTTGGATGGGGCACGCGGCTGGCAGCTTCTGCGGCACGTTCTTCTGCGAGAGCTTTGGCCTGCCTACTTCGTCGCGGGGATGGTGTGCGTGGCGAGCGCCGCGCTAGCTTCGACCTTGTCGCGACAATGACACGAGGGGCGCCCTTACGTTTCATTTTTTCTCTGGCGCCTGTTCCAGGCGGAAAAATGCTGCAGCCGGGCTGCGCTCGGCACCGGCGACCCCACGCGCGCTTGCGCGCGATCTCATTATCGCGCTCGTGAGCCCGTGGCTGCTGCCCCTACTCGGCGCTTCGCTCACGCCCATGCATTCGATCGAGGACCTGCAGTACGGCAACGATCGGGGGATAGCTCAGTCCATTGGTGGCATTAATTACCGGCCTGACGCTTGGGCTCTCGAGTGATTGACAAAGCGCAGCGGCTGACGTCAGCGCCGGCTGGCGACTACCCTGGGAAAAGTTGACGCGTTGCCCGTGAGGCCGACCCCAACCTTCGTGCCAGCCAAGCACGGGCAAAACATGTACAATCTGTTCGGATAGCCTAGGAAAGGAGTGCGGTCGGGATGAGGAACCTGTCTCCCAACGCTGTTCGATGGGAAGGCGCCGAGTTCCTGGAGCTCGCCGAGGCGTCTGCTGGCATCGGCGTCTGGGACATGGATTTGGCATCGGGCATGGTGCGCGGCAGACCGCAGTTTTTCCGCCTAATGGGCTTGGATCCTAACACCGAACAGGTGCCAATCGATGTAATGCGTGCCCTGCGGCACCCCGACGACCGCGCAAATGTCGTGGACGGCTTCCAGCAGTCCTTAAAGAACCGTAGCGACTATTACGAGAGTGAATACCGTATCCTGAAGGATGGGCAGATCCGTTGGATCTTGGGGCGTGGACGGGTCGTTCGCGATGACCGCGGTGAACCTGTTCGCTACAGTGGAGTCGACATCGACATTACGGAGCGCAAACGCTACGAGGAGACCCTTCGTGCGGCAGAGGCACGGTTCTTGCGCGTGTTCCAGCTTGCGCCCATCGCCATGAGCATCAGCACTCTGCAAGAGGGTCGCTACATCGAGGTCAATGCCGCTTTGCTGGCACAAGCTGGCTACTCTCGCGAGGAGATGATCGGGCGTACTGCGCGTGACCTTGCTGTTTACGTAAATGAGGATGACTTTAGCAAGGTGCGCGGAATGCTCGAGGAAAAGGGGGTCGTGAAAAACCTCGAGGTGACGCTGCGCGGTAAGCACGATGCCCGCACCGTCTTGCTGAACGCGGACGTGCTGGAGCTGGGGCGGGAACAATGCCTGCTCACGGCCTCCGTGGATATCACCGAGCGCAAGGCGGTCGAGGGCGCGTTGCTGGAAAGCGAGCAGCGCTATCGCAATCTTGTCGACAATGCCAACGACATCGTCGCCACCTTGGATCTCGCTGGGCGTTTCACCAGCATCAATCCGGCGGTCGAACGCGTTCTGGGCTATTCACCCGATGAGCTCATCGGTAAGTCCCCCGACCAGCTTGCCGCCCACGGTGCGCCACCCATCAATGAGGCCCTGGTGCAACGCCAGCTGCAGGAGGAAGGTGCAACGCGCTACGAACGGCAAATCTGCTGCAATGATGGGCGCGATCTTGCACTCGAGGTTAATTCGAAGCTGATCTACGACAATGCCGGCAACCCCATTGCGGTTCACTCGATCTTTCGGGACGTGACGGAGAGGAAGGACGCCGAGGCTCGGCAATTGCTGCTGATCCGCGAACTTCAGCACCGCGCCAAGAACCTCCTGGCTGTCGTGCAGTCCATTGTCAGCAACACCCTTCGCAACAGCAAGGATGTGCAGGCCGTCAACACGACCATATCGGGCCGATTACAGGCGCTGGCACGCGCCCAGGAGTTTATCGCCGCCGGGCCGGGGGGTGGCGCGCCACTCGGGGAGATCGTGCATGCCGAGCTGAGCGCATTTGGCGGGCGCGTCAGCATTAGCGGGCCTGCTCTCCTGGCCGGTACCGCTTTCGCGCAAATGTTTGCCATTGTCGTGCACGAGCTGGCCACAAACGCCACGAAATACGGGTCATTGTCGGTACCAGAGGGACACGTCGACGTGCATTGGTTCGTCGAAGACGGCACCACCTTGTCGTTCTCTTGGAAGGAACGCGGAGGTCCCCCCGTTGAACCGCCCGCGCTGCTGGGCTTCGGCAGCGAGGTGATGCGCGTGGCCCTGATCGAAAATCCGCGCATCGCCTTCGCGGCCACCGGTTTCGAGTACGAAATAAGGGTGCCCATCGGCAATCTCAGATGACACCGGGGCGTCCATTGCCGATTTCAAGCGCTCGGGGCTGGCTGCGGGCGAGACGTGAGCTTGCCGCCCAGACCCAAGACCAAGGCGATAAAGGCGAGGGCCAATGCGACCAGCGCCGCAACGCGTACAACTGAGACGGAGCAAAGGCTGGCGTATGCCGGCGAACACGCGGAAGGTCGACCGGTCAACCCGCTTCGGCAATCCTTTCTTGGTCCGCGATTACGGTCGCGATCATGCGATCGGTTTGTTTCGGGCTTGGCTCACGGTAGGAGGTTGCCGTGTTTGGGTGCCACCCAAGGCGCGCGCCGGGCTGGCAAGACGACGTCGCGAAATTCTGGAAGCGTTGCCAAGCCTGCGCGGCAAGAACCTGGCGTGTTGGTGTCCCCTTCCCGAAGCGGGCCAACCGGACCTATGCCATGGCGCGGTGCTGTTGGATTTGGCCAACCGCTAGTGGAAAGCGCGGAGCGGCCGCAAGGGTGGGTCGCCATCACGACAGGAGGGGCCGCGAGGGCCCGGCGCTCTTTATGGTGTCGGCACACGGCCCGCCCTCTCGGAGCGCGGGCGCCTGGGTGACGCCCGTGTCTCCGAGGAGAGCCTTTGTTGCCGATTAGCGGCGGCCGCCGGTATCGCCGCCGCGGCCGCCCATGCCGCCGGTGCTCATTCCGCCGCTCATCCCACCAGCAGCGCCGGCACCGCGACCGCCTTCGCCCGAGCCTGCGCCTCGGAAGGCTGCACCGTCGCGCCCGCTCGTGGCGCGAGCCGTGCCTTCCCGAACGCGGCCGCTGCGTTCGCCGACGTTAACGGAGGTGCGCGTAGCACGGCCGCTGCGCTCGCCGGCATAAGCGGCGCTGCGCCTAAAGTGACGTCGGTGAAAGCGCCGGTCGCGGCCGACGTCGACACCCACGGCTACGCCGCCGTAGCCGTACCCATAGCCGTAATCGTAATCGTCATCATCCAAGTACGCGGCACGGTAGCCATAGGTGGGCGCGGCGTAGCCGTATGCGCGCGGGGCATAGGAATAACGGTAGACGCGCGTTTGGCGGTAGCCATCGTCGTCGTCACACGCCCAAGCTGAGCTTCCGGCGAGACCCAAGAGACCCAGTGAAGCCAGTGTTATGATCGCAGGTTTGCGCATCTGCCTAACTCCTTTTTCTCAGAGCACAATTTTCACACCATGCGAAAACGGTGCGGGTCGGTGGCGGTTCCGAAAAAGAGGTCCCATGCGGCGAGCTTGTTTCGAGCAGCTCCTCCCGGTGGCTTTGCTTGGAACGAATTGCCGAGCGCGCGAGCGCCGCGCGAGA
>Ga0081455_10002983_pt1 | contig 19742 bp, 17 predicted proteins | sample TabmetS3T2R1_FD_70207 | JGI IMG/M metagenome (GOLD analysis project Ga0081455, IMG submission 70207) | Tabebuia heterophylla rhizosphere microbial communities from the University of Puerto Rico - S3T2R1 | ecosystem: Host-associated > Plants > Roots > Rhizosphere ... | reverse complement strand
GGACGGGCCGCCATGTGGTCCACCCGGGTGCTCATCCGGATCGGCAGGTCGAACTGCAGGGCGTACTGCTCCAGGTAGGCCGCCACCTCCTCCTTGCCGGGGAAGTGCCAGTCCGGTGCCGGGAACGGCAGGCCGGGGAGCCCGTCGTACTTGGCCGGCGTGTAGAGCCGCAGGGTGTCCCACTGCTGCCGCCAGTTGTCGCCGACTCGCTCATTCCCGTCGACGATGAGGAACCGACGTCCCCGTCGCTGTAGGTGGTATCCCGTCGACAACCCGGCCTGGCCGGCGCCGATGATCAGTGTCTCCACGTGCTGGTTGGTCATTTTGTGCCTCCTGTGCGTCACCGATGACGCTAGGAAGCGCGGGCGGATGTCGGCGTCGGGCAGACATCCCATCTTCAGCTGGGAGCTCGTGGGTGGTTCTGCGTAGAGACCGACTAGCGCAGCCAGCGGCGCAGGTACGCGTCCAGGCCGGAGAGGTCGTCGCTGCCGCGGTAGGCCACGTGGCCGTCCGGTCGGACCAGGAAGTGCGCGGGCGTCAGGTCGCGCAGGCCGAGACGGCGGCTGACCTCGCCGGTCGGGTCATGCAGCGCTCGGGCGCCTTCGTCGCGACTGAGGAGGTGGACCGTGACCAGGTCCGGGTATCGCTGTTCGATCTCGGCCCGGATCGTCAGTGGCCACGTGGCGACTGATCCGCACAGCAGGAGGTGGAATCCCGGACTGCCGAGCACGGCGTGGTGTGTGGTCGGCGAGCCGTCGACGCGGAGCGGCCCGTCGGGCATCCGGTCGCCGGGCCGGGGTCCGTGAGCCGGTGGGTTCGGGCCGTCGACCGACAACGGGCTTTTTCGGTAGCGGATCGCAAGCTCGGAGACGGTGCGGAAGCCGTACGCCCGAACCCGCCGGAATCGGACGACGAGCGGCACGATGCGCGGCACCACGTGGGAGCGAACGAACTGGATCAGCGGGTTCGTCGAGGTGGCGAACATGAACGCCCGATCGGTGAAACGGAGCACCCGGCGCCCGACCGGAGCACGTTCGGACTCATAGGTGTCGAGGATCGCCGGATCGGCTCGGCCGTTGACGGCGAGGGCGAGCTTCCAGCCCAGGTTGAGGCTGTCCTGGATGCCGGTGTTCATGCCCTGACCGCCGGCCGGACTGTGGATGTGCGCGGCGTCGCCGGCGAGGAACACCCGGCCAGCGCGGTAGCGGGTCGCGCCGCGCTTGTGCAGCCGGAAGTTCGCCATCCAGACCGGGTCGCGCAGCCGTACCTGCCCGGCGGTGTGGTTGTCGACCAGCGCCTGCACCTCCTCCAGCGTGATGGAGAGATCCGGCGGCGGCGCGTCCGTCGGCGAACGCATTCCCAGCACCCGCCAGGTCGTCGGCGAGCCCAACGGAAAGAAGAACAGCAGGCCACGTGGCGCGAGGAAGGCGTGCGCCGAGTCGGGTTCGATCCCGTCGGCCTCGACATCGGCCAGCACGAACGTCTGCGGGTACGACAGGCCCTCGAACTCGATCCCGGACTGCGCCCGCACCGTACTCCACGCGCCGTCGCAGCCCACGACATAGCGGGCCCGGATCAGCTCCTCACGGCCCTCGGCATACCGCAGCCGGCAGCTGACGTCACGGTCGTTCTGGCGCAGCTCGACGAGCTCGACACCGCGCTCGAGCGTGACGCCTCGGCCAGCGAGGTGCTCCCCCAGCACCTGCTCGGTCACGGCCTGCGAGAGGAACAGCAGGTACGGATAGGCCGTGTCCTCGATCCCGAAGTCGAACAAGCGGACCGTGATCGTCCGGGCGCCGATGTGCATCCGTACCCGGATGCCGCGATTCCCGCGCTCGAGGAACCGCTCGGTCACGCCGTACCTCGCCAGCACCTCCAGCGTGCGCGGCTGGACGGCCAGCGCCCGCGACTCGTGCACCCGGTCCAGAGCCTGGTCGACGATCCGGAATCTCGTCCTGTACTCCACCAGCTGGGTGGCGAGCGCCAGACCGGTCGGCCCCGCTCCGACCACGAGCACGTCGAGCAGTTCGGCGTCGTCGGCCTCATCGCGAGCGGTCATACCAGCACGATGCCACCACCACGGCCGCCGGCCGCAGCATCAGAGCGTCAGATGCGGGCCGAAAGGCCCATGAAAACCGGGACCTCGTTTCTTAGATTGCTGCTTGTGTGGCGTGCCGCGTTCGGGCAAGGAGTCACGGAGCGACCGCCACACGCGCATGCGGCGCTGCCGCGTCGCGTGGAGCTGCCCTTCCAATCGACCACGTTCGCCACGAAAGGACCCGCCTCATGGCCGCATTACCCAACATCGTCCTTGTCCACGGAGCCTGGGCCGACGGCTCGTGCTGGAGCAGCGTGATCGAGCGCCTGCAGGCCGACGGTTACCGCGTCACCGCTCCTCAGCTGCCGGAGACCTCGCTCGCCGACGATGTCGCGAGGGTCCGCCATGTGCTGACCCGTCAGGACGGCCCGACTGTTCTCGCCGCCCACTCGTACGGCGGTCAGGTCATCACCTCGCTCGGCACCGACGCCCCGAACGTCGTCGCCCTCGTCTACATCGCGGGCTTCGGGCTCGACGAAGGCGAGTCGATCGGCGCGCTGCTGCAGCAAGGTCCCCCGACCCCAGGGGTGGCGCATGTCGACGTCGACTCGCTGGGCTTCGGCTGGATCCCCGAGGACGACTTCCTCGGCCATTTCGCTGCCGACATCGATCCGGTCAAGGCGAAGACGATGTACGCCGTACAGCAGCCGCTGAACGTGTCCACGTTCGACGACGTGATGGGCACTCCGGCGTGGAAGGCATTCCCCTCGTGGTACCTGGTCGCCCAGAACGACGAGGTGATCCCACCCGAGGCCGAGCGGCAGTTCGCCAAGCGGATGGGCGCCGACATGGTCGAGATCGTGAGCGGACACTGCGCGATGGTCTCCCATCCCGAGGAGACGTACGAGCGGATCGTGGCCGCGGCAAGGGCTGTCGCCTAGCCTTAGCCACCATGGAACGCGCCTGCTTCGTCATGCAGATCCGCCCTGGCCTGGAAGAGGAGTACAAGCGTCGCCACGACGAGATCTGGCCCGACATGGTGGAGGCACTCCAGGCTTCGGGCTTCACGAACTACACGCTGTTCCGCCGGGGCACCAGCGTCTACGCGTACCTCGAATGCCAGCCCGATCGGGCAACCGCCTTCACCGCCATGGACGCCACCGACGTCAACCGGCGCTGGCAGCAGTGGATGTCCGACGTCATCGAGTCGATCACCGACGACGAGGGCGATCCGTTCTGGGCCGACGAGGTCTGGCATCTGGACTGAGTGCAGCGCCCGGACCTTCGCGAATCAGCCGAAGGTGAACGCGTGGGCCTGGGCGCCGGGGTCGAGGAAGGTGATCTCGAAGGTTCGCTCGTCGACCCGTCCGGGCTGCCGGACGAGCTGGTACAGCCGCTGCTGGATCACCGTCCCCTCGCCTTGATCGTCGATGTCGTCGCCGTGCGCTGATCCCGGCGGTTCCCCGTCGACGAGTACCCGGAATCGCACCGATGCCCCCGGCGCGGACGGGCCCATCACCAGATGGAGGTCACGGGCGTGGAAGCGGTACGCGATCCGCCCGCCTGCTTCGCTCGACGTGGCGGCCTCCTCGGTGATGGTCCAGTCGCCCGACAGCGCCCACTGATTGCGACCGAGCTTCGCCGGGACCGCGTACAAGTGGCGCCGGCCCAGCGCCGCACCGCCCGGCGACGAGAAGTTCACGGTGCGGTCGAAGCCGGTGTAGTTCTCGGGCGAATTGAGGCTGGGCCAGTCGGCCTCCGCCTCGAGGCCTCGCGCATCCACCGACACCAGCGTGTGCTCGACGCCCACCGACCCGGCGACGCCCAGGACTTGCTGGATCACCCGCTCCGAGCGCTCGTAGTCGCCCTCGCCGAACTGATGGTGGCGGATCAGCCCGTCGGCGTCGGCGAAGTAGAGGGCCGGCCAGTAGCGGTTGCGGAAGGCACTCCAGACCGCGTAGTCAGGGTCCAGCGCGACCGGGTATTCGATCCGCATGTCCCGCACCGCCCAGCGAACGTTGTCGACGGTGCTCTCGAAGCTGAACTCGGGGGTGTGGACGCCGACGACGACCAGGCCATGCTCGGCGTACTTCGCATGCCAAGCCCGCAGGTAGGGAAGCTGGCGAAGCCAGTTGATGCAGGTATAGGTCCAGAAGTTGACCAGGACGACCTTGCCTCGCAGCTCAGCCTCGGTCAGCGGTGGCGCATTGAGCCACCCGGTCGCACCGTCGAACGACGGCCGATCGGTCTCGATGGGCAGCGGGATCGAGGTGGTGGACGGCCCGGCGGACGCTCGCCCTTGTTCTGTCATGACGATGCCTTCCCTTGGCTGCTCTCGGCTGGAACCGAGTGGCCGCGGGCCGTGCCGCCCGGGCAATGCCGAACGTCGGTGTCACCCGACCCTAGGCACGCGGCGATCGAGTAGTGAAGACCAGAGCTCGCTGCTCACGTACGCGATGGATGGAGCACCCGCGGGCGACGCCGGTAGTCACGAGCGAGGAACTCATTACAGACTGGCCTGTGATCGTCGCGCTCGTCTCGGCGTATCGGCTATAACAGGTCTATGCCCGCTCATCGTGTTGTTTTCTTTGTTCTCTCGGGTGTTATCACAGCTTTCCTACCGCCGACCGCGACGGCCGACGCCAATCTGTATCGCACCTCGGCCGAGATCCGGCGGCCGTCGGCCGTCATGCAGCCCGCCACGAGCCTCGCACCGGGTCTCACATACCGCGAGTTCACCGGAAGCGGCCCCATCGTCGGGCGGGTTCTCGAGGCCGACCTGACCCAACCCACTCTGCATCCGACGTACCTCCACTCGACGAAGGTCACGGCCAAGGCCCGGCTGACCAACCTGGCCAACCGCGCCGGCGCGGTCGCCGGTGTCAATGGCGACTTCTTCGACATCGGTGCCACCGAGGCGCCGTTGGGTGTCGGCCTCGACGACGGCGTCCTCCGCAACGCCCCGCAGTCCGGATGGAACCGAGCGGCCACCTTTTCCCCCGGCAGTACGGGCAACCTGGGCCGCCTCACCAGGGTCTTCCTCGACGGCACCATTCGCCTCCCCGACGGCACGAGCCTCGAGGCGACGAACCTGAACTCGCCGAGGATGGCGACCGATGGCATCGGGATCTACACCCCGGCCTGGGGCACCGAGGACCGGAGCCAGGTGGTCGACGGCGTCCCCATGCCACAGGCCCAGGCCTTGACAGCGGAGGCCGGCGAGAGCGTTCGGCTGCCACGGGCTCAAGCGCAGACCCAAGCGGCGACGTTCGAGGCCGAGATCACCAATGGCGTCGTGACCCGGGTGAGCTCGACGCCCGGCGGTGCGGTCGCGTCGGGCACGATCGCCGTCCTCGGCGCCGGCGCGGGAGCAGAGGCGCTGGCCGGCCTCCGAGTCGGTGATCGGGTCGACGTGAATTACCGCCCGGACAGCGCGGTGGACGCCACCGTCGCAATAACCGGCAACCTGGTCCTGCTGCGAGACGGCGTCGTCGTTGCGCCGGACAGCTTGAGTCAGCCGCGAACCGCGGTCGGTTTCTCGGCCGACGGAACGAGGATCTGGCTGGTCACCGTGGACGGTCGCTCGGATGCGAGTGTCGGCATGACGTACGTCGAGCTGGCCAATCTGATGAAGTCGCTCGGCGCCGACGACGCACTGAACCTCGATGGCGGCGGTTCGACGACGATGGTCGCCCAGATGCCCGGCGACGATGCCGTATCCGTACGCAACACACCATCGGACGGTGCCCAACGACCGGTGCCGAACGGACTGGGCTTCGTCACAACTGCGCCACGGTCGGTCTGCCTCAGGGCCAACTACGACTTCCCGGCCTATCCCAAGCTGGCCAAGGGCGACACCGGCGATGTGGTCGTCACCGCCCAGTGCCTGTTGGAATCCGTCGGCTTCGATACCGGGGCTGGCGAGCCCACCGGCACCATGGACCCGGTCACCGTCGCGGCGGCCAGGGCGTTCCAGACCACGATCGGCCTACCGGTGCGCGGCACCGTGAACGCGGCCACCTGGACCGCGCTGCTGTCGGCCGGAGACACCCCACTGCTGCGGATCGGATCGACGGGCTGGGCTGTGGAGCGGCTGCAGCGAGCGCTCACCGCGGCACTGCATCGCACCATCGCGATCGACGGCGACTTCGGCCCGCAGACCGAACAGGCGGTCCGCGACTACCAGAACTCACGCCAGCTCGCCGTCAGCGGCATCGTCCGCGCCGGCACCTGGTCCGCGTTGCAGTCCGGCAGCTAGCCCATGGGCTCTCCGCTCGGACGGGATCATCCGCGGAGTCGTACGGTCCGGAGTCCGTCAGAGGTAGCGGCTGGGTAGCTGCGGCGGATCGGCAGCCCGGATTGGCGTTGGGCCAGAGGTCAGAAAGTGGCCTAGCGATATTGCCCGCCGGTGCTGCCCGGTCTGGATGGCGCGAGGTCGAAGCCTGAAACGGCGACGACAGCGACGGACGCGACGAAGCCGAGTGCGGACCAGATGCCGCCCCACACCTCGACGAGCCCGATGCCGAACAGGACGACACCGCAGAGTCCAAGAATTCCGGTCATCGAGACGAAAACCGTGCGACGGTCCGGCGTGCTGGGGACGGCGGTGACGCCGGCATCCGCCAGCGCAGAAAGGACCACCACCGGGTCCTGCGGATCGGGTACGCGATAGCGAAGGGTCTCCGGCTCAGACGTTCGGCTCTGCGGATGGTCCGACATGTGGGAGCCAGTACCCGACATTACTGACCCGTAACCGGGTGTGAGGGCTTGTTCCTGGCCGACCAGGTCGTCGCGAAGCTGGAAGCCGACGGCGTCAAGGTCGGAGCGTTCCGGCTCGCCGACCTGCATCTGCCTTACGGCATCGAGACCACCATCGATGACGACGACGACTGGCCAGAGGTACACGAACCTGCATGCCGTCGCACAGGCGCTGCGAGAGAACCCGATTCCGGCGCCACCGAACGCCGGGTGATCTGTCAGACGACCCAGCGCAGTAGCCGGCCGGTGTGATCATCAAGGCTGGCGTGGTCGCCCAGCGACTCCGCTGCCGCGACGAAGGCGTCGAGGCCGTTCATCAGGTTCGCGCGCTCGTGGTCCGGCATCGCGTCGACGATCCGGGTGAGGATCTCCAGCCGCTCGGCGATCACGTCGTTGACGAACCTCGTGCCGCGACGGGTGAGGGTGAGCGACACCTGGCGGCGGTCGTGTTGCGCATCGCGTCGGTCGAGCAGGCCGGCCGCGACGAGCCGTTCGCAGGTCCGGCTGGCATTCGAGGCGTTGACGTCGAGCCCCTCGGCGACGGCGGACAGGTTCAACGAGCCCTGGGCGTGGACCATCACGAGCACGCGCAGTCCAGGCACGGACACCTGCTCCTCGACGGCGGCCAGGGAATGCGCCACGGCCGCTGAGATCACCTTGCTCGCCGCCAGGAGCGTTTGAGTGTCGACATCGGGGGCTATTCGCTCGGGGCTGGCCATCCCGTCAGGGTAGGCCGTCAAGCCGCGAAAGGGACAGACGGCACCGCCGAATCGCCGGTCATCCGACCTGGGTCAGATGATTGCTCGCGAGAACGCGGTCGCATGCGACACACACCAGCCGACGGGTGGACGCATAGACCGGGTTACCGAGCCCGCCGTGGTCCAGATGCTTCTCCTCGGTGCGGGTATGCGCGGTACACATGCCGGCCCCGCAGTTCACACATGCCGCAACAGCAGCTTCTCTGGTTCCCTGCGCTCCGCAGTCGTAGCAGTTCATTGCCCAACCTCCCAAGTCGCGGGCAGTTACTTGCGTGTGCGCAACATTAGCCCATGCGCAAGAAAATATCCACTGCGGCGTCCGATTCCTGGGCGGTCAGCCCGCGCCGAAGCACACGAACCCCGGATTGGCGTCGGAGGCGGCCAGCGCGGATGCGGGCGCGTGGCCAGCGAGCAGCGCGGTGTACATCGACTCCATCACCTCCGGGGCAAGATCGTCCGCCACCCGGCAGACGGCGGCCACCACGGTCCCGGCACCGGCACCGAGGAGAGCGGTGGCCATGCCGAGTGACTCGTCGCCCGGCCGTACGTCATGCCGGCCCACGTCGCAGGCCGACAGCACGACCAGGGCCGGGGGCCGCTCGAGAGCGTGAACGTCGTACCCCATCAGCAGCCCGTCGCTCAGCTCGAGTCCGCTGAACAGGGCGTTGTCGGCGGAGTGGTGACCGTGAGACGCCAGGTGGGCCACGTCGCTCCCGGGCAGGCCGGCGAGCGTCGCGTCTACCGTTGCCGCCGTGCCGGTCAGCACGCTGGCGTTCGGCAGCCGCCGGGCGAGGGCCGCCACCTCCTCGTCACCCCGAGCGATGCGGGGACCGACGACGAGGAGCGCCCGGGTGCTGGGATCGAGCCCCGGCTCCACCCGCAACCGTGCTCCGCTCCAGGTCGTCGCCGACAGGGCAACAGTCAGCGGACGCCCCCGCGTCGGTGCCAGCACCGGCCACGGGACGGTGACCAAGGCGCCGGTCGGAACCAGGACCAGGTCGCGGTCACCCACGAGCGAGAGCACCGGCTCCAGAAGGCGGCGGGTAACGATGTCGGCGTCCCGACGGGTCGCCTCTGCCAGGGTCTTCGCGACTCGGGCCGGCAGTTGGCGCCCGGCCACGACATCGAGATCAGCGCGCAGCCGCCGGACCGCTGCCAGGATCGGCGCGACGGCGCCGAGGTCGATCACGCACACACGACCTCCCGCCAGTACGAGGGCAGCGAGCCGACGCCCTATCGGCAGCTGGATCACCATCGCCGCATCGCCGAGCTCGGCACGGATCCGGCCGATCCCGACCCGCCGCGCCGCATCTGCCGGAGCCGTGGTGTGCCACGCATGCTCGCGCAGTGAGCGTTCCAGCTCGTCGCGGCGGGTGCCAAGACCGGCCACCGGGCTTCCGTCCAGCTCGCGTTCGGCCAAGGCGCTCTGTACGCCGCGCAGCTCGGCGACCCAGGCCGCCACCTCGGGGTCCGCAGGGGGCCGAACCGGCGGAAGTAGCAGCGCCTGCGCTCGAGCGCGCTCGCTCCACGCGAAGATCTCCGGGATTCGTCCCGATCGGATGGCGCTCTCGAGACCCGCAGCCGCCACCGCTCTTCCGTGCACGGTCGTGCCGGTCCGTAGGTCGACCGAACCGACGCGGGACCGCCGGTCCTGCAGGGCCGCCAGCCCCTGGGACAGGTGGCGCCGAGCGCTGGCTCCGTCGCCCCGAGTCACGGCGACTTCGGCCGACGCGAGCCGCCACAGCAGGCGGGTGTCGAGCCGGTCGGCCCGGCGGGGTACGGCCCGGCGCAATCGGTCCGATGCCTCGTCGGCGCCGCCCGCCCCCAGGGTCGCGAGGGTCGCGCGGGCCGCGACGATGGCTGCGACCCTGGCGTCCTCCGCGCGGCCGAGGGATTCGAGGCGAACACCTGCCCGGTCGGCTTCTTTCCGTACCCCGGTGGCCCGCCGGCCGGCGAGTTGCTCGGCGCGGAGCCTGAGAAGCTCGGCTCGGGCCGCCCAGCGCGGGTTGTCGCGGCGCTCGAAGCTTGCGCGGGCCCGGGCGGCGTGCCGACGAGCGGCGGTGGGCCGGTCCGCTAGCAACGCGGCCTCGGCCCGGGCGAGATGGGCCTCGGCGAGGTCCTGGCTCATACGCTGCCCGCCGAGCCGTCGTACCGCGTGCGCTAGCTCACGATCCGCGTCGGTGAACAGCCCGGCGGCCAGCAGAGCGCGGGCCCGGTCCAGCGACAGCACGGGCAACAAGCCTGGAGCCAGCTCGGCGTACTCGACGGCGACGGTGCTGTAGGCCCGCAACGCAGATGGCAGGTCGCCAGCGAGGAAGTCGAGGTAGCCGAGGTTGTGACGGGCTTTGGCCCGCAGTAGTGAGAACCCGTGGGCGTCAGCGAGGGCCCGGCAGGCGCGGAGATCGTCGCGGGCCGGCCCGAGATGGACGGTGGCAATGTGCATCACCGCACGGTTCAGCCGGACCGCCGCGACATCTTCGGCCTGGCGGTCCGGATCGAGCAACGAGAGCGCGGTGGCGTACGCATCGGCGGCGAGCCGATCCTGCCCGATGAGAAGGAGGCCACGCTGCCCGTGCAGTGCGCCTCGCTCGGCCGCGGGGAGCAACGTCTCGGCCTCGGTGAGGAGACCCAGTCCTACGTGAATGTGTCCCTGCTCGGATTCGGCCAGGGCGAGGCTGACCAGAATTCGCCCGCGCAGCGTGCTCGTGGCGACGTCATCCGGATCAGAACGGCCGAGAATCTCCAGGGCCTTGCGCAGCCGCCGAACCGCGACGCGTGGCCGGAACTCGGCATTGGCGTCGATGCCCGCGGCGTGCAGTGCCGCGGCGCGCTCGTGGAGGTCAGTCGCGGTCACAGCTCGAACGTGGGCGTCACGATCAGCGACCCGCCGCCGAGCCGGACCACGACCTGCGTCAGCCCGCGGCGCACCCGGTCGACGACGAAACGGCCGGCGCTGTCGGCGACGGTGCGCCGGTCGGCGGCGCCGCCACGGCTACGCAGCTGGACGTCGTGGCCCGCACCGGGAGCCAGCCAGCCGTCCACCCTGACCCGGTTGCCGGCGACGTCGGTGATGGTCAGCAGGATCGTCAGGCTCGTCGCTGCGAAGCTCATCGTCTGCGTGCGCTCGTCACTGCCCCGGGCCGTCACCAGCTCCTGCTCCTCGAGCCGGGCCAGCTCAGCTCCGAGCTCTGAGGCGGCGACGGCGAAGACCATCTCCTCGTCGAAGTCGTCGGGTGGGCCGTCGATCCGGCCGTGCAGACCGGCGATCCGGTCCAGGATCTCGACGTCGAGCTCATCGATGCCGTCGAGCTCTCCGGTCGCCTCGATGTCGTCCGGGTCGCGGGTGCCGTCGGGCCGGTTCATGATGACTCCCACAGCGGGTCGGCCAGAAGCAGCGCCCGAAGCTTGGCCAGGCACCGGCCGCGAGTCGGACCGATGCTGCCGTGCGGCATCCCGAGGGCGTCTCCGACAACGGCGTAGTCGGGGCGGTCGACCATCGCCACGATTCGCAGCAGTTGGCGGCATCGCTGCGAAAGCTGCTGGAAGGTGCGCCACAGCACTCGGTCCCGCTCGTCGGTGATCAGGTCCGTCCCCAGCTCGGGCGCCTCGTCGACGATGTCGACGAGCGTGTCGCTGGGCTCGGTGGTCTGTCGCTTCCGGTTGGTCCGCCAGGCCTCGCGCTTGGTGGTCACCACCAGCCAGGAGGTCAAGGCCTGCGGGCTACGAATCTCATCCAGGCGGGCGACCAGCTCCAGCCAGGTGTTCTGGACAACGTCGGACACGTCGGACGAAGGCACACCCTGGGAACGCGCCACGTGCCAGAGCAGCGGATTGAGCTCTCGGACGATGGCATCGACTGCGCCCGCCTCGCCCGCCTGGGCACGCTCGAGGTACTCCGCGAGCCGCTCCGCCCTCGTGGTAGTCGTGGCCGGGTCAGTCGACGACGCCATGGCTCGCGGTCCATTCTTCGAGGTCGGCCACTACCGCGTCCAACGCGGAGGTCGCGCGGGCGCCTGCGGCGGCCGAACTGTTGTCGAGGAGGCTGCCCGGCGTGGCTTGCTCGATCAGCTTCGCCGCGATCGACCCTGACACCCAGGCAGCCGCGAAGGAGGTGCCACTCCACCGGCCGATGCCGCTGGCCTGGAAACTGGGGTCGGGCTCCGTGGGCTCGTCGTTCGCGTCGATGTCTTTGGGCGGCGACACGACGGGTTTGAACTCGAACTCCGGCAAGGCGCTCACCACGGACGTACCAGGCGCCTCGACGCTGACCCACCCCCCGGTACTCGTGTAGGCCGCCAGCGTGCCGTCAGGGTCGCGAGCACCCACGCTGACCAGCTCGGTATCGCCCGGGGCGCTCTCCTCGCTGAGGGCGGCCGGGAACACTCGTGTGTCCGTTGCCTCATTGCCCGCGGAGGCGACAACCCGGACACCGAGCCGAGCGAGATCGCCGAGCACCGTGCGCATCGCCTCCGAATCCGGCGTGTCCTCGTCGACGTCTGGGTAAAGGCCGAAGGAGAGGTTGACGACGTCGACGAACCGCTCGGGCCGACCGTCGACGGCCTTGGACACTCGGTCACGAAGCCACCAGAGGGCGTCGAGCACGTGCTCGTCATCGGCGACGCCGTCACCTTTCATGACGGGGACCGAGAGCACGCGGGCGTCGGGTGCGAGCAGACGCACCATCCCGGCGATGAACGTGCCGTGGCCCGCGGTGCTGAGCAGCCCATCGGCGACACCTTCCTCTGGTACCTCGAAGTCGGGAGCCCAGGCGCCGCCCACCCGGCGGGCGTCACGCCAGAACGCGTCGTCCTCCTCGCCACTACCGAGCCAGGGATGCTCGCGTACCGGGGTGTCGAGCACCGCCACAACCGGTCGCCGCCCACCCTCGAGATCGGGTTCTTTCGACCGCGCGGACGGGGCAAGGCCGGCGAGGTAGATGCCCTCGCGGTCGGTGCCGTGGCCGTGCCTGACCGTCCCCATGCCCACGAAGTACGCGGGCTGAAGCCGGACGCGCCCGGTGAATCGGCGATCGGCACGCAGGGTCTTGCGCACCTCCCACGCGTCGACATCCGAGCCGGTCAGTTCGAGGAATCCGGGCTTCCTGTCGCGATGGCGCTTGATCCTCAGGTTCCTCAGCTTCGAGTGCGGGTCCTTCCGGATGTCCTCGATCTCCTTCAGTGTGTCACTGAGCCGATCCGGGTCGGTGCGAATGACGGCTCGCTGATAGGCGAACGGCAACCCGCCGATGTTCCTGATGATGTGTGTGGCAGTGGTGATGTGGTCCTCGGATGCAGTCATGGCTCTTCCACCTTCCTGACGTGCCGGCTCGCACACCAAGACGTGTCATGACCCCTCGAGGAGATACCGCTACGAGCGGACGCGCATGTGACTCTTCAGGGCTGCAGAGCAGCACGTCCGCGCGTACGCATCTCTATCCGCCGTCTGTTTCCCGGCTCCCGTCTTCCCCATGAGCGTAACGCCGATCCCTCCCTGCCGCGACCGAGTTGGTGACGGCCATGTAGGGGCCTCCGGGTTGGCGCTCGCCCGCTGATCTCTCGGGGCCGGATGTATCTGGGCCGCGCCGTCCGCCCCGACATGTGCATGGGACACCCGGTCCCAACAACATCCAAGGAGACAGAAATGACTAGTAGCTCACGTACTACCCGCCGGCTGGCCGCTGGTTCACTCGCGGCCGCCGCCGTCGCAGTACTCGCGGCTGCCAACCCAGCGGCCGGCGCGAGCCCCTCGGCCTACGATGCCGCGTGCTCGTTCGACCCGGCGTCCCTGCCGCAGACGGCAGACGCCGCCCAGGGCTGGTACGACCAGTGCTGGACACAGCAGCCCTTCTACACCACCAAGGCCGGCCTCCCTGCGGACGTCGTCCAGAACCGGTACATCCAACGCAAGACGGGTGACGTCATCGTCACGATGACCAGCCCTTCCCATGCTGACGAGACCGAGACAACGAACACCGACCGTCCTACCGACTGGCGGCGCCTGATGGACCAGGTCCCGGATCAGACACCGACGGCGGACCGTCCTGCCAATTGGCGGCGCCTGATGGTCGAGATCCCGGAATCGCCGCACCTGCTGGGCCGTCCGGCACCCTTCGGCGGGACCGCACAGCACGGGTTTCGCGGCCTCGTCGAGTCCGGCGCCGGCCACCCGGCGTGGACCGGCAACCGGAGCCCGATGGAAACCGAGCAGGCTCAGGAGCGGATTCGCGACGCATTCGAGCGCGGCGTTGGACCCGGTCAGAGCCTCTACATCCGATGAGACCAGGGGTGAGATCACCCCATCCGCACAACTCAAGACAAGCCCGCCCTCTCCCGACGCGATTGACGGAGAGGGCGGGTTTCTCACGTATGGGCAGTGGTCGGCCCGGGAGATCGGGAAACGGCGAGCGCAAACCGCACGGCTTCGTCGATGCTCGATCTGCTCGGTGGGTGGGTCCGCCCGTCGCGCTGGGCCGGCACCATGGACCGGGCGGACTGACCGGCCGCAGCCCGCATCCGCGTCGCGTCGGCACTCCTCCCCTCCGCGGCGAGGCTTTCCGCCAGGCCCTCGAAGCACTCGGCCAGGCCGACGTAGTCACCGAGTTCGTAGCGCACTCGAACGGCGTCCACGAACAGGGCTGTGGCCCGCTCGTCCTCGCCGCGTACGCCGGCGATGACGCCGAGGTTCTTGTAGGTCGATGCGGTGCATCGCCGGTCACCGATCTTGCGGAAGACATGATCGCATCGTCGTAGAGACCCGACGCCGTGTCGGAGTCAGGTGTGCGCTGCCGTCCAGGCGTTGCTCGCGCTCGGCTCAGCCGGGCCGGCCGGGACGTCGTGCTCATCGACGACGACATCGCCAACATCTCTACTCCGCGACGCGGACCGCGAGTGCTGGCTTGATCCCGGCCGCCCGTCGGGCCGGCAGCGCGGTCGCCACGATCGACGCGAGCAGCGCGGCACCGACCGTCAGGCCGATCTCGCCCCAGGCAATGGGAAACGCGACATCGATCGAGCCGAACGCCGGGCTGTTCCGGTAGAGCAGCCAGGTCGTGAGGACACCGAGGACGGTCCCGACGACGACTCCTTCCAGGGCGATGAACGTGCTCTCGGCGAGGAAGGCTCGGCGCACGGTCGAGGCGCGGAAGCCGAGGGCGCGCAGCACTCCGATCGTGCGGCGGCGTTCGCGTACGGCCCGGACCATGACGACCCCGAGCCCGGTGATGCCGACGAACAGTCCGAGGGCGAGGTAGCCCTGCATGAGATGGAAGAACTGGGTATTCGCCGCGTACGCATCGCGCACCGACTGCTTGATGTCGATCGCGACGGCGCCGTTGCCAAGAAAACGACTCTCCAGGGTTTCGGTGACAGACGGCACGTCGGTCCCAGGCCGCGTCGCCAGCAGAAGGCTGGATCTCCGGGCATCGGGGCCGAAGGTGGCGCGCGCCGTGGCGTCGCCCATCAGCACCGGGAACCGGAACTCGCCACCGCTGATGCCGTAGAACGCGGTGCCGTCCGTCACGAGGCCAGCGATGGTGAAGTCCGTCGGCTCGCCGGTCCGCGGGTTCGTCAGCGTCACGGTGTCACCTGGCTCGATGGCCTTGCCGGGAGGTCCGCCGGGCGAGCCGTAGAAGGCGTCGACCATCACGTACGACGGATCGGTCAGCACGAGCTTCCAGGCAGCCGCGTCGTCGGGCAGCTGGTCGAGCCGATCGTCGAGGGCCGGCCCCTTCTGGAGATCGGCGGGCAGGCCGACCGCGATCGTGGGCAGCGGGTCGTCGGTGCGCCCGAGTGGGTCGCTGCCGTACGCCGGCGCGGTCGAGAGCGGAGCCACCTCGGTCACCTGGTCTGCCAGACCGACCTGGTTCAGAGCCTGCTCGGCGCCGGCGAGCGGGGTGTTGGGGTTGTAGTCGAGTCGTACGGACCAACCGGCGGATGCGTCCTGGACCGACTGGTCGACCCCGGCCGCGATGATCGCCGAGATCTGCGTGAGGAGCACGATGACGAGGACCACCAGGCAGTACATGGCCAGCGTGGCGCCGGTCCGGAAGCGTCGGGCGGTCGGGTAGGCGACCGCGAGGCGCATCGCAAGACCGGACTCGGACGGTCGCTCGATCCACCGTCGCAAGGGGCGCAGCAGGACGGCCTGATGCTGGCTGAGCAGCACGATGGAGGCGAAGGACAGCATCGTGCCGAGCACGACGTACGTCGTCGTCGACGCCTCGTCGTAGACATGCGGGCAGACGATGTGGGCGACGAGGCCCCAGGCCAGCACCGCGACGGCGACGGCCGTGGTCGCGACCGGCGGCGGCATGACCAGGCGGAGCAGCGGGATCGCCGAGACGGCCGCCAAGGCAGGGAACACGTAGGTTCCGGCTCCTTGGCTGGAGGCGTTGAAGACGACCGGCCACGACGCCGCGACGAACACGGCGGTGAGGATCGCCGAGAGCACCACGAGTCGTCGATGCCCGCGCGGCCGGCGTGGCAGGTCGAGATCCCGGATCGCGCCGATGATGTTCATCCGCGCGATCCGCACGCTCGTCAGCGCGACTGCCACGAAAGCGATCAGGAATCCGGCGCAGATGCCGTTGACCAGGGTCGCCGTCCGTACGTCGTAGACGATCGCGAGCTGATTGTTCTCCTGGTTCCAGCCGTTGAGGATGTTGACCGCCAGGACCACCACGACTCGGCCGACGAGGAGTCCGAGCGCGGCGCCGAGCACAGCCGCGATCGCGGCGTACACCGAGCCCTCGATGGCGAACTCCGCGGTGACCCGCCGACGCCGCATGCCGATCGCGCGCAGGATGCCGAGCTGGCCCTTCCGCTCCTCGGTGAGCATCACGAAGATGTTCACCAGCAGCAGCACGCCGGCGATGATGCTGAAGCTGGCGATGAACAGGAACAGCGCGCCGAGGACGTCGCCGGTCTCGCGGGCCGCGTCGAGCACTTCCTGCTTCGGAGTGCTCACGACCGCACCGGTGTCGGCGAGGTCGCCCAGCGCGTCGCGGATGGCCGGCCCGACCTCGCCGGTGAGCTGCTCGCCGGCTTCGACTCCCCCTCGGTTGGACACCACGGTCGTCGTCACAGGTTCGCGGCCGACCGAGGCGGCCGCCGATACTAGCGTCCCGGGTTGGAAGAAGGCGTTGTCGTTCTCGGCGGCTCCGACGCCCATGCCGGCGAGGCCTTCGGCTGGAACCACGTCTGCCACGGTGAACTGCTGCGGCTGGCCGTAGAACTGGAAGCTGACCTCGTCGCCCACCGTCGCGTCCAGCGAGTCGGCCAGGTTGTCGTTGATGACCACCTCGTCGGGCCCGGGCTCCGCGACGTCGAGCCCCGAGTCGTCCGGTGCGCCGAACTCGGCGGCGTCGTGGAAGTCGAGCTCCCAGACGAGTGCCCGGGGCTCGGTCCACAGCCCGCCGGCCACCTCGTGGACCGCCGCGGACTGATCACCGCGTACGGTCAGCAGCCCGTCGACCCTGGGATCGTCGGCGAGTGGGGCGAGGCGGTCCGACGCGGCGTCGCCGACGGACATCGACGTCGTACTCACGGTCTCGTCGATCGGTCCGAGTACGTCGTACGCGCTCTGCCGTACCGACCGGTCCAGGGAGTCGCCCACCACCATGCTCGCCACGATCAGAGCCGTGCCGAGCAAGGATCCGACGACGACCAGGACCGCCTCAGTGGGGCGGCGCCGGATCTGTCGTAGCGCCAGCCGCCGCAGGATCGGCCGCCGGACGACCAGGAAGACGACGAAGCCGACCGCGATCCCGGTCGTGACGGCCAACGGAATCATGGCCCCGGGGTACATCGCTCATCACCGCTGACTCACTGCGTTCGCGGACTGCGCCGGCAATGGACGCTCGTCGCCGGCCAGCCGGCCGTCTCGCATCAGGATCAGGCGGCTGGCGGCCCGGCCGATCGCCGGGTCGTGAGTCACCAGGACGATCGTCTGGCCGTGCTCGCGATTGAGCTCCAGCAGCAGGTCCATCACCTCGGCGGCCATCGAGCTGTCCAGGTTGCCGGTCGGCTCGTCGGCCCAGACGATCGCGGGTCGGGCCACCAGCGCTCGCGCGATCGTGACCCGCTGCTGCTCGCCGCCGGACATCTGGTTCGGGAGATGGCCGGCGCGGTGGCTCAGGCCGACCCGGCCCAGCATCTCGAGAGCCGCCGCGCGGGCCGGCTTGGGCGGCGTGCCGACCAGCAGCAGTGGCAGCTCGACGTTCTCCACCGCGGTGAAGACCGGGATGAGGTTGAACGACTGGAAGACGAACCCCATCGACCATGCCCGGTGCTCGGTCCGATCGGCATCGCTCATCGCGAACAGATCCCTACCCTCGACGAGGACCCGGCCGCCGTCGATGTCGTCGAGACCGGACAGGCAGTTCAGCAGCGTGGTCTTGCCCGATCCCGACGGCCCCATGACGGCGACGAGCTCACCGGCTCGCACCTCGAGGTCCAGGTCGACCAGCGCCGGCACCTGGACATCGCCGGTGCGATAGATCTTGGACACTCCTTCGGCCACCAGGAGCGGTTCCGAGGCTTTCACTGCATGGCTGTACATGGCTGACCGCCCAGATCTAGGTCCCGTGCAGTGAGGCCGCTGCCAGGTCGAACCCGAGGTGGCGGCCCCAGGTACGGGCGCGCTCGAGCTCGCCGTCCGCAAGCGGTCCGGTCATGTCGGCGACGTAGTAGCTGTGGGCCGGCGAGATCAGGCGGTAGCCGCGTCGACGCAGTCGCTTCGCGACGCCGCGGGCCGCCGATCCGGGCAACCACCGGACGTCGATCCGGGTGTCGAAAGCGGCCGCTCGCCTCCGGTCTGCCGGCGGCAACGCGGCCAGCCACTCTCGTAGGCCGTCGCCGCGGGACTCGAGCGGCGCCTCGGTCTTGGTAGCGGCGTCAGCGCGGGTCTTCGGCCGGGTCAGGCCGAGAACATGGGTCGGACCGCCCACCACCAAGAGATCCACATCGGCCGCCGGCTCCACCGGGGCGTCGCCGACCTCGACGGCGTCCGTCGCGACATACTCGGCCAAGCCTTCGGCGATCGCCTTCGCGACGTCGCGGGTGTTGCCGAACATCGACTCGTACACGATCAGTGCTCGCATGATGATCCTCCCTGCGCCATTCGGCCTTGCACCTTCAGTCCACCCCGCGCGGCTGCTCGACGGCAGAGAAGAAGGCCATCGGACACCAATCGGTGGTCCATGACGGACTGCCCCACGGCCTAGGACCTTCGGCACGTCCGAACGGCACGTCGGCCAGACGGCGACGTCACGACGGATCGTCCCCTCGCTACGACGGGCCTGGCGGTGTCGCTCCTGGAGGCACTTCCCCGTGGCGCTGGTAGTACCACCGGGCGTACGCCTGGACCGCCGTCGGCAAGGTGAAGAAGATGCGGTCCTCGCCCATCCGCTCCACGAAACCCGCCGCCACGAGGTCGTCGCGCAACTCCTGCTTGACCCGGGCCATGGCGAACGCCACGCCGCGCCGGGTCAGCTCCTCCTGGAGCTCGACGAGGGCGTCGACCGCCGTGATGTCCACCTGGACGTTGGCCTCGGCATTGAGCAGGAACCACTCCACGGGCTCCGGAGCCGTATCGACCGCTGCCAGGGCGCGGCGTTTGAAGTCCTCGACATTGGCGAAGAACAGCGGGGAGTCGTAGCGGTAGACGACGAGACCCGGCACCTGCTTCGCGTCGGCATAGTCGTCGATGTCGTGCATCCCGGCGACGCCGGGCGCGTAGCCGAGGATCCCGTCGTGGGGCCGGGCCACCCGGCGCAACAGGTCGAGGATCGAGAGCGCGACCGCGACGAGGACGCCGTAGAGGACGTCCAGGACCAGGACTGCGACCGTCGTCGCCGCGGCCAGGAGGAACTCGCTGCGCCGGAACCGCGCGAGGCGGCGGAACTCCGCGACGTCGACCAACCGGGTCGCCGCGTAGACGACGATGGCGCCCAGCGCCGCCGATGGGAACGTGGACAGCAACGGTCCCAGAAAAAGCAACGTCGCCACGACGAACGCCAGGGCGACGAGCGAGTAGAGCTGACTGCGGCTGCCAAGGGCGTCACCGATCACCGTACGGCTGCCGCTGCTGCTGACCGGGAATCCCTGCAGCACTCCGGACGCGACGTTCGCCGTGCCGAGGGCCAGCAGCTCCTGGTTGCTGTCGACGCTGTAGTTGTTGCGGACCGCGAA
>Ga0081455_10002982_pt1 | contig 19755 bp, 19 predicted proteins | sample TabmetS3T2R1_FD_70207 | JGI IMG/M metagenome (GOLD analysis project Ga0081455, IMG submission 70207) | Tabebuia heterophylla rhizosphere microbial communities from the University of Puerto Rico - S3T2R1 | ecosystem: Host-associated > Plants > Roots > Rhizosphere ... | reverse complement strand
ACAGCGGGTCGATGAGTCCGGAGCCGAAATTGTCGTTGCGCACGCCGGGCGAGAGCCTCTTTGCACTGTGAGCGCGGGGCGGATGCCCAGTAACCCAGATCGACAGCGAGTTCGGCGAGCGCGTCATCCATCTGAGGACGGTCTCGTATTTCTTCGTTGTCATTGTCGTCTCCTCGACGCGAGTCCAAGCAAAGCTCAGTTCCGCAAGAAGTTCTGGATCGCCTCGGCGACAGCTCCGGCCTGTTCGACATGCGGCAGATGGCCGGCCTTGGGAATGATCGTGAGCGTTGAGCCCGGGATCAGGCGGTGGAAGGCCTGGGCATAGTCCGTTGGGATGATCCGGTCGCCGTCGCCCCAGATGATGTGAGTGGGGATCTTCACCCGGTGCAGCCAGCGCTCCAGCCGCGGATTGAAGAAGCGCGGCTGCCATCCGAAACGCGCGCTGGCGATGCGGTTGAGAATGGCGAGATCCTGATACTTCTCAGTGCCGGCACGAGCGGCGGCTTTCTCGCCGATGTTCGGATCCGCATAGGCGAGGCGAGCCACCTCCTCCGGATCGAGAATGAAAATATCCGTTTTGGGTACGCCTTTGACGTGGATGCCGGCGGCCGAGATCAGCGTCAGGCTGCGCAGGCGCGCCGTGGAACGGACCGCCATTTCGAGCGCAATCCAGCCGCCCAGCGATTGGCCGATGATGTGCACACCGGAGAGGTCGAGCGCCTCGATCGCGTCCAGATAGCAGTAGGCCAGGTCGGAAATGTCATCGATCCACGCCGGGGCTTCGGAGCCGCCGAAGCCGGGATGATCGGGCACGATCACTTCGCAACGCTCCGCCAAGGCGTCGAGGATGATCGGCCATTCCCCGAGTCCGTCCGCACCGTGCAGGTAGAGGAGCGGCGCGCCCTGACCGGCCCGGACAAGGGCGAGCTTGCAGCCGTTGATGTCGATCGTCCGTCGGACAAATTCCATGGTCCACCCGCCCCTGGCCCGGTTCGCTCGTCGCGAAAAGGTAGGGGAGGTCCGCAACCGCCTCAAATATTTTCTGGTCCAGCGCCATCCCTGGTTGCACCCAGGCTTCGCCGATTGGATTAGCCGATGGGAGGGGATGCCTCGGACCACGGTCGCACTGGCACCGACCCCCCGCGCACGGGAACTTTTGCAGTCGCCGAGGTGTTCCTACTGGCAGATTCCCACGGGGCGCGTGGACCGAGCGGTTACTGCCACATCGATCATTGCCTCTTCGATACGGCGATGCACGGAGGTTCGCTAATGGCTGATATCACCGTCAATGGAAGAACTCATCGGGTCGACGTCGATCCCGACACGCCACTGCTGTGGGTGCTGCGCGATACGATCGGACTGACCGGCACCAAATACGGCTGCGGCATCGCCCAGTGCGGGGCCTGCACGGTCCATGTTGATGGCGTTGCGATGCGCTCATGCTCGGTGCCGCTGAGCGCAGTCGCCGGCCGGCAGATCACCACGATCGAGGGGCTGGCGCAGAACGGGGTGCTGCACAAGGTGCAGCAGGCCTGGCTCGACCACGACGTGCCGCAGTGCGGTTATTGCCAGTGCGGCATGATCATGGCGGTGGCCGCGCTCCTCAAGGAAAAGTCGAAACCGACGGATGCCGACATCGACACCAATATCACCAATATCTGCCGCTGCGGCACCTATCAGCAGGTGCGCGCGGCGATCCACGCCGCTGCCGCGAGCGCGTGAGCAGGGGGAGGCAGCCATGAATTACGTACCGAAAATCGATCGCCGCAGCTTCGTCGTGAGCGCCGCCGCCATGGGTGGCGGCTTGGCGCTCGGCCTCGACATTCCGTTCGGCGGCCCCCAGGTCATCCGAGCGCAGGACGGCTCACCCGAGATCAACGCCTGGGTGGTGGTCCGCCCGGACGACACCGTCGTCGTTCGCATCGCCCGCTCCGAGATGGGTCAAGGCTCCCTCACCGGCCTCGCCCAGCTCGTCGCCGAGGAGCTCGAATGCGACTGGTCGAAGGTCACAACCGAATATCCTACGCCGGGGCAAAACGTCGCCCGCAAGCGCATATGGGGCGACTACACCAGCACCGGCAGCCGCAGCATCCGCGAGTCGCACGAATACGTGCGCAAGGGTGGCGCGGCGGCGCGCGAAATGTTGATCCAGGCCGCGGCTAACGCATGGAGCGTCCCAGCCGCCGAGTGCAGCGCGTCAAACAGCGTCATCACGCACAAGCCGTCCGGCCGGACGACGACCTACGGCAAGGTGGCCGAGGCGGCTGCGAAGCTTGAGCCGCCCGCGGACGTCAAGCTCAAAGACCCCAAGGATTGGAAGATTGCCGGCAAACCGCTCAAGCGGCTCGACACGCAGGACAAGCTGACGGGCAAGCAGCTCTACGCGATCGACGTGAAGCGGCCGGGGATGCTCTATGCGGCGATCAAGGCCAGTCCGGTACATGGCGGCAAGGTGAAGAGCTTCGACGCCGCCAAGATCACGGGCAACAAGGGGGTCAAGAAGGTCATCCAGGTCGGCGATTCCGCCGTCGCTGTCGTCGGAGACACCTGGTGGCAGGCCAAAACCGCGCTCGACGCCCTGCCGATCGTGTGGGACGAGGGCGGGAACGCCAAGGTGACGACCGCCTCGATCAACGAAGTGCTCAAGGCCGGTCTCGATGCGCAGGACGCTTTCGTCGGCAATCAAAAGGGTGATGTGAAAGCAGCGATTGCCGGTGCAGCAAAGAAGGTCGAGGCAGTCTACAGCTATCCGTACCAGGCTCACGCGTGCATGGAGCCGTTGAACGCGACTGCGCTCTACACGCCGGACAAATGCGAGGTATGGACGAGCTCGCAAAATGCCGAAGCGGCGCTGGCGGCCGCCTCCGAGGCGGCCGGCCTGCCGATCTCAAAGTGCGATGTGTACAAGCTCCTGCTCGGCGGCGGTTTCGGCCGGCGTGGCCGGACGGACTACGTCACCCAGGCCGTGCTGATCGCCAAAGAGATGCCGGGAACCCCCGTCAAGCTGCTGTGGTCGCGCGAAGAAGACATGACGCAGGATACCTACCATCCGACCACGCAGTGCAGGCTCACCGGCGCGTTTGATGCAAGCGGCAACCTGACCGGCTTGCAGATGCGCATTTCCGGCCAGTCGATCCTGGCGGCGCTCGCGCCTTCGCGGCTCCAAAACGGACGCGACCCGGCGACCTTCCAAGGCCTCAATCCCGGCGGCACCGAGGGCGTGCTCGGATACGACATCCCCAATCTGCTGATCGATCACGCGATGCGAAACCCGCACGTCACGCCAGGGTTCTGGCGCGGGGTCAACAACAACCAGAACTCGGTGTATCTCGAGTGCTTCATGGACGAGCTCGCCCACGCGGCCGGACAGGATCCGCTCGAGTTCCGCCGCAAGCTGATGGCCAAACATCCCAAGCATCTCGCCGTGCTCAACGCCGTGGCGGAAAAAATCGGCTGGGGACAGCCTGCACCGCAAGGCGTGTATCGCGGCCTCGCCCAGCAGATGGGCTACGGCAGCTATGTGGCGGCGGCGGTCGAGATCTCGGTGACCGGCGGCGACAAGATCAAAATCCACCGCATCGTCGGCGCCACCGATTGCGGGCATGCGGTCAATCCCGCGCAGATCGACCGTCAGGTTGCCGGCTCCTTCGTGTATGGCCTCAGCGCGCTGTTCACGGGCGAGTGCACGGTGAAGGACGGGCGCATCGAGCAGCAGAACTTCGACAGCTATGATCTGATGCGCATCGCCCAGATGCCGAAGGTTGAAACCATCCTCATGCCGTCCGGCGGTTTCTGGGGCGGCGTCGGCGAGCCGACGATCTTCGTAGCCGCGCCTGCCGTGCTCAACGCGTACTTTGCCGCGACCGGCAAGCGCATCCGTTCAATCCCGCTCAAGACCCACAACATCTCCTTCGCCTAACCAAAGCGAAGCGGCGGCCCCAGCGGCCGCCGCTTTTCACCCACCGAAGGGCGCAGCTGGCCGGCATCATAGCCGGGCCTTATCGCCTTCGCGGGCGAGTTTTGCGCGCGCTATTTTTTTGAATTAATGTCGGCACGATCGAACCGCCGGTTTGAAGTCCCGTTGGGGGAGGGGGAATGGCGCGTCTTACAGGGAACGGACGAGCCCGCAAGCTCGATTTCGATCGGGCACGCATGCGCGGGACGAGGCTGGCGTGAGTCGCGTTTTGCAGCCCGACCGCCGCTCGTTTCTCGCCAGCATCGCCGCCGTCGGCGGCTCTTTGGCACTCGGATTTGAAATTCCGTTCGACACGCGGGCCGTGCAGGCCTCGGTCAGCTCCCGGGAGATCACTGCCTGGATCGTGATCGAGCCCGACGAGACCGTCATCATCCGGGTCGCCAAGTCGGAGATGGGCCAGGGCAGCTTTACCGCGCTGCCGATGCTGGTGGCGGAAGAGCTTGAGTGTGACTGGAGCAAGGTAAGGGCCGAGTTCGCGCCGCCGCACGAAAATCGCAAGCGCAATCGCGTCTGGGGCAATATGTCGACCGGCGCGAGTCGCTCCATCAGCGCTTCGCAGAACGAGCTGCGCCGCGCGGGCGCCACGGCGCGTGCAATGCTCATTGCGGCTGCCGCCACGCGTTGGAATGTGCCGATGACCGAATGCACGGCGGCGCAGGGCGTAATCACTCACGGCCCGAGCGGACGCAGCGTCACCTTCGGCGCCATCGCCGAAGCGGCTGCCGACATGAAGCCACCCACGCAGGTCGCGTTGAAGGATCCGAAAGATTGGAAGCTCATTGGTACCCGGCAAAGACGGTTGGATGTTCCCGACAAGATTGCGGGCAAGCCCATCTACGCTATCGACGTGCAGCTGCCCAACATGCTGTGTGCGGCGATCGTCCAGTGTCCGGTGTTCAAGGGCACATTGAAAGCGGTCGACGAAACCGGGCTCGCCGGCATGAAGGGGATCCGCCAGGTGGTGAAGCTGCCGGATGCGGTGGCGGTCGTGGCCGATAGCTGGTGGCGCGCGAAAAAGGCGGCGGAGGCCCTACCGGTGACTTGGGACTTCGGTCACAACTCCGAGGTTTCAAGCGGCACCATCCGTGCGCAGGTCAACGCGGGGCTCAGCGCCAACGACGCCCGCATCGGCCGCGCCGACGGCGATGTCGACCACGCACTCGGACAGGCGGTCAAGCGGATCCAAGCGGACTACGAGGTGCCCTTCCTCGGTCACGCGACCATGGAGCCGCAGAACTGCACAGCGCACGTAAACGCCGACCTCGTGGAGGTCTGGGCGCCCACCCAGGACGGCGAGACCGCGCTCGCAATCGCGGCGGATGCCGCCGGGGTGTCCCCGGACAAGGTGGTGATTCACAAAATGATGCTTGGCGGCGGCTTCGGCCGGCGCGGAATCTTTCAGGACTTCGTGCGCCAAGCGGTGCTGATCGCAAAGGCGGTCGGCCAGCCGGTCAAGCTCGTTTGGACCCGCGAAGAGGATATTCGTCACGATTTCTATCGCCCTGTGGCGATGGCCAGAATGATCGCCGGTCTCGATGCCAACGGCATGCCGATCGCCTGGAAAATCCGCACCTCGGGCCAATCCATCATCGCCGCGGTCTCCCCGCGCGTGATGCAGTTCGGGGTCGACCGGAATTTCCTGCAAGGACTGCTGGAAGACATGCCCTACGAGGTGCCGAACTATCTCGTCGATTTTGCGATGCGCAATAGCCATGTCCCGGTCGGGGTGTGGCGCAGCGTCAACCATTCGCAGAACGCGTTCTTCAAAGAAAGCTTCGTCGACGAGATGGCTTTTGCGGCGGGGGTCGATCCTTATCTGTTCAGGCGCAAGCTCTTGGCAAAAAAGCCACGGGAGCTTGCCGTGCTCGATGCCGCCGCCAAGCAGGCCGGATGGGGCGCATCGCTCGCGTCGGGAATCTTTCGCGGCATGGCGCTTCACAATTCGCAGAGCAGCATTTGTGCGCAGGTCGTCGATGCGTCGGTCGGCGTCGACGGCAAGATGCGGGTGCACCGGGTGGTATCGGCGATCGACGCCGGCCATGTGGTCAACCCGCTGACCATCGAATTGCAGACCGAAAGCGCGGTCGTGTTCGGGCTTAGCGCGGTGCTATACGGCGAGATCACCATCAAGGACGGGCGGGTGGAGCAGGCGAACTTCCACGACTATCCGATGCTGCGCCTTGCCGAGATGCCGCAGGTTGAGACGGTCATCGTCCCGGGCGACGGTTGGGGCGGCGTCGGAGAGACGGCCGTGCCTCCGCTTGCGCCCGCCTTGTGCAACGCGATTTTTGCGGGAACGGGCAAGCGCATCCGCTCCCTTCCGATCAAAAACCACGACTTGAGGAGCGCATAGCTTACAAAGCGGCCGGCATCGAGAGTTGCCGGGCACGAGGCGTTGCACCCCCCGCTACAGTCTCTGCACCGACCCCCGAGTCTCGACGGGCTTGATCAGCGTCGTCGTTTGAGCGTTTCCGAGGGCTCTCTCCGAAGCGCCTGCGATATTCAGCCGAGAAGCGGCCCATATGGCCGAATCCGCAACTCATAGCGATGTCGGTGATGCTCGCTTCAGGGGTCGCTCGCCTCAGTACTTCTCGCGCCCGCTGAAAGCGGGCATTGCGCAGATAGCGCATGGGCGAAATGCCCCTGCAATCCTGGAAATGCTTGAACAGGGTGCGGCCGGGGACGCCGGAGACTTGCACGATGTCTGAAACGTAATGGGCGCGTCCAAATTCGATTCCATGTAGTCGATGGCACGCTTGACGTCGCGTGGCGAGATTGGCTTTTCGCGCTGTCGCAGTCGTTCGCTGCAGGTGTGTGGATGCGAGAGCAGCAAACCCGTTGTGATGAACTGCTCGAACATGGTCATCATGATGGGGTTGTGCAGCATTGCGTCGGGACGCTCCAAATCGGCGACAGCCGCCAGCAAGTAGCTTGCCAAGGTACGACCGTAGCTCGATGTAAGCGCCAGCGCGGGCTCGAATTCGATCGGCTGGTCCATTGGCTCGCCGAGTAGCGCTGTCAGCTGGCGCAGCAGTGCGTCTTGGTGGAAGTAGATGTGAACGCGCGCGCAGCCCGCATCCAATCGCATGGAGTTATAATTATGCCGCGTGGGCGACATGATTACGGCACGCCGTGTGTTGCAGAAGATGTTGTCGCTGCCGAATTCCGCGGTGAGCGAGCCGCGAACCGGCAGATGGATCCAAAAATCCTTGCGCGTCGGCGCGGCGCGGACCGCCGCTTGCACGCCGTATTGCAGATATCCGACATACATGTTTGGCAAGTAGACCCCGTTCACGCGCACGTCGGGCCCGACATTCTTCCGGTCCAGAAGATCGAATTGGATTTCCTTGCTGCGCAGCCAGGCGCGCGTCTCATCCACGTCCCTGCTATGAAAGATGCGCCGGCCTTCAAGCAGCGGACTGGTGCCGAGGCGCATATCGTTTCCCTCCCCGACGTTCGATCGGACGTCGAACGTTTGCGATAAATACTATTGTCGAAGCGGCTCGCCAAGGCGCCGGGCCTTGTTGCAAATTGTCAAGTCGCGTGGTTTTGGCACGTTTTGGATAAAGCGGCAGGAACTGGATATCTGCGGCCGGGCCATCTCCTTAATCTCGGCAGCGGAGACGGCGGGACGCGCCGAGCACACGCCTGCCGACAACCAGACGGTGCGCAGCGTCTTCGTCATCGACCCGGACAAGAAGATCAAGCTCGTTCTCGTCTATCCGATCACCACGGAGTAGCTCCATGGAGCATCTCTTCACCGCGCTGACGTTTGCTGCTCTGACGGCCGCACAGTTCTTCGCTGTCGTGTTCGTAGCACATGAGCACCGAAGAGCCCGCTCATCCGATAACCACCGACCCCAACTTCGACGACGTGCTGCGTGTGATCGATTCCCTACTCTTCAGCGCCAAGCACAAGGTGGCGAAGTAGCCCGCGGCCCTCGTTGCGGTCCTCGCGCCGGCGTTGTGTAATGTCGGTTCGGCGGCGACGGGCAAGTGGATCCGCTTCCTGCCGCTGAAAACACGATCTGAGGAACGCATCACCAACATTAACGGCCGCAACCACCACCCCCTCACCTACGGGAGGTTCCTGACATGAGTGCCATGCGCATCGTGACCGCCGCCGCCTTGGGCTTCACGTTGGGCGGTCATGTTTCGGTGGCCGGCCCGGCGGATGCTCCGCCCGGCGCGCTCTCCTGCTCCGGCTGCCATGCGCCTGCGCGCACGGCGGACGCGGCGGTAACGCCGCTCACCGGTCGCAATCCGGCGGACATCGTCGCCGCCATGGAGGCATTCAAGTCGGGACAACGTCCATCCACCGTGATGGACCGCATCGCCAGGGGTTTCTCGGACGACGAGGCCAAAGCCATTGCCACCTGGTATGGCGCGCAAAAGAACTGAGGAAGAGGGCCGATCATGACCGCAACGCGCACGAGCCGGCGTGATTTCCTCAAAGCTGCGGCGGCCGGAGCCACGCTGCTGCCGCTCCCCGCCATCGCCCAAGGTGCAGCCGGCCGCGTGGTCGTGGTGGGCGGTGGGTTTGGCGGAGCGACTTGCGCTCGTTTCATCAAGCGCATCGATCCGCGCATCACGGTGACGTTGGTCGAAGCAAACCGGACATTTGTCGCCTGCCCATTCAGCAATGGCGTCATCGCCGGGCTGCGCGAGATCAAGGCGCAAGAATTCGGTTACGACAAGCTCCCCGGTGATCAGGTGGTTCTCCAGCTCTCGCCGGGGACGGCGGTCGACCCACAGGGACGCATCGTGACCCTCGCAAATGGCACGCAGCTTTCCTACGACCGCCTGGTACTCTCGCCCGGCATCGATCTCCGCTGGGACGGTCTGCCCGGCTATACGGAAGCCGCCGCCGAGCGCATGCCGCACGCCTGGAAGGCCGGCGAGCAGACGCTGCTGCTGCGCCGCCAACTCGAAGCGATGGAGGACGGCGGCACGGTGGTGATGTCGGCGCCGGCCAATCCCTTCCGCTGTCCGCCCGGCCCATACGAACGGGCAAGCTTGATTGCCTATTATCTCAAGACCAAAAAACCCAAATCGAAGCTGATCATTCTTGACGCCAAGGATGCCTTCTCCAAGCAGCGGTTGTTCCAGAACGCGTGGAAGGCGCTCTACCCAAGAAATGTCGAATGGGTGTCGCTGTCGAGCGGCGGCAAAGTCACCTCGGTCGATGTGGGTGCGATGACGCTCGTCACGGATTTCGGCCGCCACAAGGCGGACGTCGCCAATGTCATTCCGCCGCAGAAGGCGGGACGTATCGCCGAGCTTGCCGGGGTCGCGGACCGCAGCGGTTGGTGCCCGATCGACCCCGCCACGTTCGAATCCAAGCTGCAGCCCAACATCCACGTCATCGGCGACGCTTCGATTGCGGGCGCGATGCCGAAATCGGCGTTTTCGGCCAACGCTCAGGCGAAGGTCTGCGCGGCCGCGGTCGCCAAGCTCGTCGCCGGCGGCAAGCCCGACGAGCCCAAGCTCATCAACACCTGCTACAGCTTAGTGGCGCCCGACTACGGGATTTCGATCGTCGGCGTCTACCGGCCTGCAGACGGGCAGATCAAGGAGGTGGAAGGCTCGGCCGGCGTGAGCCCGCTCGATGCGCCGACCTCAACGCGCGCACTCGAAGCCACTTTCGCGAATGCTTGGTTCAACACGATCACTACCGAAGTCTTCGGCTGAACGTTGCCGCGCGCTGATCATTGTGTTCGCGGCTGCCGCGGTCATTGCGAGCTGCGGGGATGACGCGCTCAGGGAGGGGCAACTTCGTCCCTATACGGTGGTGGGAGATGCCATCCCCGAATCCCTGACCGGGGCCAAAGGAGACGCGGAACGCGGGCGCAGCATCGTCGTTAATCGACAGGTGGGCCTCTGCCTGCTCTGCCATAGCGGGCCCTTCCCGGAGGAGAAGTTCCAGGGCACACTTGCGCCGGATCTGAAAGGAACCGGAGCGCGCTGGTCGGAGGGTCAGCTACGGCTGCGGATCGTGGATGCCAGCCATCTCAACCCGGACACGATCATGCCGCCTTATTATCGGGTTGAGGGCCTCACGCGAGTCGCCCCGGCATTTGAAGGCAAGCCCGTGCTGAGCGCCGAACAGATCGAAGATGTGGTCGCCTATCTCGTGACCCTGCGCGACGAGCGAACACCATGATGCGAGCCGACGGCATGTGGCAAAGGACCCGGCGCCGCTTCTTGGCCGAAACCGCAGCGCTTGCCGGCGCCGCCACGCTGGGACTCGATTCGCATCCGGCGGGCGCGACGCCGGCATCCATGCAGGCCGCCATCAGAAATGTCACTGGCGAGGCCAAGCTCAACAAAGGCAAGGTCAAAATCGACGTACCGGCGCTGATCGAGAACGGCAACGCGGTTCCGCTCACTGTGTCCTGCGAAAGCCCGATGACGCAGGAGGACCACGTCAAAACCATCCACGTCTTCACCGAGAAAAATCCGCAACCGAATGTCGTCGGTGTCAATCTTGGTCCACGCGCCGGACGGGCAAGCGTGTCGACCCGCATCCGTCTTGCCGATACGCAGAAGATCGTCGCAGTGGCGCAAATGAGCGACGGATCGTTCTGGTCCGACGAGGTTGAAGTCATCGTGACGCTTGCCGCCTGCCTCGAGGGAGCCTGACCATGGCGCGCGCCCTCATCAACGTGCCAGCGAAGGCCAAGCGCGGCGAAGTGATCGAGATCAAGACCATGATCTCGCACACGATGGAGACCGGCTTTCGTCCCGACAGTACCGGCAGGCCGATACCGCGTGACATCATCAGCGAGCTCGTGTGCAAGTATAACGGTGAGGAGATCTTCCGCGCCGAGCTGTTCCCCGCGATTGCGGCCAATCCGTTCCTCACCTTTTTCACCGTTGCCACCGAAAGCGGCACGCTGGGCTTCGAGTGGACGGGCGACAACGGTTTCAGCGCGAGCGAATCCGTCAATATCACCGTCGAATGATCGCGGCGGCTGCTCTTTTCGTGACTGCCTTGTTCGGCGCGGCCGTGGCCAATGCCGCCGAAGTTCCGCTCGCCGAGCGAAAGTCGGGTTACGAATTCATGGCGCGCGAGACACGCGCCATGCAGGACGACGACACGGCCAATCCTGCCATGTTTTCGGTGCTCGACGGCGAAACGCTCTGGCAACGAAAAGATGGCGCCGTCGCCAAATCATGCGCGGATTGCCACGACGACGCGCGCACGAGCATGAAAGGCGTGGCGGCGCGCTATCCGGCTTTCGATGCGGCACTCGGACGACCGATCGATCTCGAGCAACGCGTCAATGTCTGCCGTGCGGAGAAACAGCAAGCAACGCCGTTTGCCTTCGAGAGCAAGGAACTGCTCGCGCTCGCCGCTTATATCGGAAATCAATCGCGCGGTTTGCCCATCGATATCGCAGACGACGAACGCACGAGGCCCTTCCTGCAAACCGGTCGCGAGATGTTCATTCAGCGCCAGGGACAGCTCAATCTCTCCTGCGCGCAGTGCCACGACGATAACTGGGGGCAGAAGCTTGCCGGCGCTCCGATCCCGCAGGGCCATCCGACCGGATATCCGATCTACCGCCTCGATTGGCAAACACTCGGATCGCTGCAGCGGCGGCTACGCAACTGCCTGTTCGGGATGCGTGCAGTTTCCTATCCCTATGGCGCGTCGGAACTGGTCGACCTCGAGCTCTACCTGATGTGGCGCGCACGCGGGATGCCGGTCGAAACACCGGCGGTCCGGCCATAGCCTAAATTCAATCCGCGCACGGTCGTCCTCGCGAAGCGGTATGGCGCCCTCGTGGCGGCCGCTAGTGTGTCTGCGTGCGATGAAAATCCTCCTCCGGACTCGGGCCCCATACGCTGGTCTGGCCCGGCGTCCAGCGTTTGGGGCGCTGCGGCGTGTCGTGGTGCCACGGGCGCGGCTCGAAATAGCCGAGCTCCTCGTCCTTCATCTGATCGAGCTCGCAGAAGAACTCGACGACCTGGTCGTCAACGTTGCGATGATAGGTGGCGACGTTGTGCCCCGGACCGTGCCGCAATGGCCCCCAGATAATCGGCACCCGTTTTTGCCCCATCACCTCACACGAGTTCTGCAGATGCATGAAATCCTTGAGCTCGAAGGCGATGTGGTGAAGCGTCACGTTGGGGCCGGTGAAGAAGTTCACCGTGTGATGATCCGTATTGCAGCGCATGAAGCAGAAGAAATCGCCGATCCAGTCGGAGACCCGAAAGCCGAGGACGCGCTCGTAGAATGCGACGGTGCGCTGGATGTCTGGCGTGTAGAAGGCGACGTGTCCGAGCTTGAGCGGCCCGATGCCGGCGACCTGCGCGTGCTTGGTGAGATAGCTCCATTCCTTGAACAGCTCGATCGTGGTTCCCTTGTCGTCCTTGAACGACAGTACCTGGCCCATACCGGGCACGGAGTCGTTGCGCAGCTCGCCGCGCACGCCGTCCTTGGATAGCTCCCGCGTCAGCTCGCCGAAATCGGAATTGGGCGTGACCTCAAACGAGAGCTTGGTGCAATGCGCGCGATCCGCCCTGTTGAGCTCGATCAGCAGCGGCCCGACCTTGCTGGCGAGAAACGCCCGGTCCTTTTCACGTTCGGCCAGGACCAATCCCATGAACTCGCCATAATAGGCGATGGCCTTCTCCAGGTCCGGCGTGTCGAACGTGGCATGGCCGATACGTCGGGGTTTGATCATGGCATTTTCTCCTTTCGTGATCCGGCCCTCGTTCGCCGACCCATCTACATCATTTCCCCTTCGGTCTTAAGGCGCAATCCATCCGGCGCCCCTCGACAAGACCGACATATTCGGCAAAAGCTTTCGCGAGCGGCAGGTGACGGAGCAAACAGACATGGCTGGCTACAAGCTCGCGACTTACCAGACCTCGGATGGCCCTCGCGCTGGGCTGGTCATCGACGACAAGGTATTCGATGCCGCCAAGCTCACGGGCAAGGCCGCCTACGCGACCGTCCTCGGCATTCTCGAGGACTGGAGAACGGCGAAAGGCGTGCTGCGAAAAGCGGCCGCCGCGGCTGGAAAAAGTCGCGTCAAAGCCTTGTCGCTTGCGCGAACCAAACTCTTGGCACCGGTGCGCTGGCCCTCCGCGATCTATTGCGCGGGCGCCAACTACGCCGACCACGCCGCCGAGATGGCCCGCCGCATGAACCGACCGCTCGAGCCCGATCCGCATACCCAGGGACTCAAGGCCTGGCATTTCATCAAGGCATCACGGGTGCTCGCCGATCCCGGCGCCACGGTGAAGATTTCCGGGCTGTCGAACGAGATGGACTGGGAGGTCGAGTTGGCGGCGGTGATCGGCCGGCCGGCCAAGAACGTGTCGAAGGAGAAGGCGCTCGATTATGTTGCCGGCTACACCGCGGCCAATGATCTCTCCGCGCGCGATCGCGGACGCCGTGCGAACATAAGCGACACCTCTCCCTTCAAGGCCGATTGGACCAAGCACAAGACGTTCGACGGCTCCTGCCCGCTCGGCCCCTGGATCGTGCCGGCGAACGACATCGGCGACCCGCAAAATCTCGGGCTCAAGCTATGGGTCAACGACGTCCTCAAGCAGGACTCCAACAGCAAGCATATGATCTTCAACTTGGCCGAGCAGATCGCGCAATTGTCGAATGGCACGACCCTCCACCCGGGCGACCTCATTCTCACCGGCACGCCCGCCGGGGTCGGCGCAGCGCGCGGGGAATTCCTCAAGCCCGGCGATGTGGTCAAGATCTGGATCGAGGAAATCGGAACACTGACAAATAAGATGGCGTGATTGCAGGCCGACGGCGCAAAGTCATGCCGATAAAGGATGGTCGACCAGCGCTTCCCACTGGTTGTATCCAGCCAATTTTACTATACAAATGGACCAGGATGGCGCACCCGCGGCAAGAAGATCGGCGGACATCCCAAAAGAAGACAATCGAGGAAACAGCACTTCAAGGAGGCGTTCGCAGCATGGCCGAGCAGTTTGTGGGAAAGATCGCCGAGTTCAAGGACGGCGACCGCCGCATCATCTTCGCCGGAGACAATGAGATCGGCGTCTTCCGGCATGAGGGCCAGTTCTACGCTTACAGCAATTTCTGCCTGCACCAGGGCGGTCCTGCCTGCGAAGGCCTTACCATTGCCAAGGTCGAGGAACGGCTTTTGCCAGATAAGACCTCGCAAGGACTCTACTTCTCCGAGACCGAAATGCACTTCGTGTGCCCCTGGCACGGCTACGAATACGACATGAAGACCGGCGAATGCGTCTCGGACCGCAGGCTCAGGCTGCGCAAATACAAGGTCGTGGAGAAAGGCGACGAAGTTTATGTCCTCACCTAGGATGGCAAAGACCGCGCGGCGCGCAGTGGTGACCGTGCCGATGGGAAAGCGAGCCGGCCACGCCAAATCGGTCGAGCGACAGGCGACGGCAAAACGCGCGGTCGAGGCCCCGAACGGCGGTTCGGCGCAGGCGAAGCGGCTTGCCGCCGAGCTCGAGCGCGCCCTTGCCAGCGGCCGGCGCGATCTCCTCAGCACCGAGGCGTTGCAGGCGCTGATGGCGGCGGTCTGCAAGACCTACGCGGCACAAGTTGAAGCGGGCGAGCAGGTACTGCCGCTTCCGCAGCGTGGCGGTGCCACCGCCACGGACGTGATGATCACGGCGAGCGGGCTGCTCAAGGCGGCCAACCTCGCCGTCTTCGAGCTCGGCATGTGGCAGAGCTGGACTGGCCGTTAAGTTTTGATGGGCGGGCTCGCCCGCCGGAACGCAAGCAAGATTTGCAAACGTCAGGAGACAACCATGGACCTCCTCGCTGAACGCGGCCGACGCGTCTCTGTCGATGAGTTGAACACCACCCGACTGCTCGCCCACGCCCGCAAACAGGCGGTGCAGCGCAACCTCGACGACATTGTCATCGTCGACGTCGACGCCCACCACTACGAGAACGAGCACTACAACGACATCCTGCCCTACATGGAAAACGACGTTTTCCGGCAATGGACGATGGGCGGTCGTGGCATGACCGACCGCGGCGCCGTTGTGCCGACCAATGCCGGTTTCATCCAGGACATGGGCGGGCGCGTGACCCGCTACCCGCTGCGCCGGTCCGAGAAGACGGAGCAGGGCGGGAGGCATCGTGACGTGCAGCTCGGCGAGCGCTGGATGGACGCGATGAGCGTGGACTACTCCTGCCTGTTTCCGACGGGAATGCTCAACATCGGCATGCATCCGCAGAAGGAGATGGAGGCCGATCTCTGCTGGGCGTACAACCGCTGGGTCACCGAAAAGGTGCTGCCGGAATCGGGCGGCCGCATGTACTCCATGCTGTGCCTGCCGTTTTCCGATCCCGCCGCCTGCGTGCGTCAAGTCGAGGCCTTCGGCGCCCGGCCCGGCGTGACCGGCTTCATGGTGACCACCGTGCGGCATCTGCAGGTCAACGATAACGCTTATATGCGGCTCTATCGCATGCTGGAGGAGCGCGGGCTCGCGCTCGCGTTCCATTCCGGGCCGAACTGGAACGAGCCGGTCTTCCGCGCCTGCAACCGCTTCCTCTCGGTGCACGCGCTCGGCTTCACCTTCTACAACATCCTCCATTGCACCAACTGGGTGATCAACGGCATGGGCGAGCGCTTCCCCAAGCTGCCGGTGATCTGGATCGAATCCGGGCTCGCCTGGGTTCCGTTCCTGATGCAGCGGCTCGACCACGAATTCATGATGCGGCCCTCGGAAGCTCCGCTGCTGAAGAAGAAGCCGTCGGATTACATGCGTGAGATGTACTACTCCTCGCAGCCGATGGAGATTCAGGACCGCCAGGCGTTGGAGTGCACCTTCCGCATGATCAACGCCGAGACACAGCTCCTCTACTCATCGGATTACCCGCACTGGGATTTCGATCTGCCCTCGACGATCTACGACCTGCCGTTCCTCTCGGAGAAGGCCAAGCACAACATCCTCGGCGGCACCGCGGCGCGGTTGTTCAAGCTGCCGCCGCGCAACGAGAAGCAGCGGGAGAACCTCAAGCGGTTCGGTAATCTCGCCGCCGCGGCCTAGAACCGCGGGCTTGCAACGCGGCCGCCTCCCGGATCGCTTCGGGAGGCGGCTTTGTTTTTGCTGTGGCCTGGGCAGAGGCGCGCCGCGCTTAATCTCGGCTTATGCAAGCGGCTCGCCTTTGCCCACCGCTATGCTGCCGCGCTTGGCCTCGGCGCGAGCGGAACTTGCTCAGCCTCCGCGCTACCGCCCCTCGCATGCAATTCGCTTGATTTTTCCGCCGGTTGGATTGAGCGGGAATCAAACATATCTCATGCCCGATAATTGACAAACGAGCTTCGCTGCCCGATGACGCTGGCGCTGCCGCAGGAGAAACATTGGTGAATACAGCGACGGCCGCCCCGGCCGAGGCCACGCCGGCAAAGACGGCCGAGCGGTTGATTGACGTGCGCGTGAGCGCGATCCGCTACGCGGCGCGCGAGACGAACATCTATGAATTTGCGCCGCTCGATGGAAAGCCGCTACCCCTCTACGAACCCGGGGCTCACATCGACCTGCATTTGCCGAACGGCCTTATTCGCCAGTACTCGCTGATCAGTCCTGAGCCGGATCGCTCAAGCTATGCCGTCACGGTCAAGCGCGACCCTGCGAGCCGGGGCGGCTCGCGGTGCGTGCACGACGAGCTGCGCGTCGGCAGGACGCTCAAGATCAGCGCGCCGCGCAACAATTTCCCATTGGTCGAGGACGCCAGCCACGTCGTGCTCTTGGCCGGCGGCATCGGCATCACCCCGATCTGGTGCATGGTGCAGCGGCTGCACAAGCTCGGCCGCTCGTGGAAACTCTACTATGCCTGCCGCTCGCGCGCCGAGATGGCGTTTCTGCAACCGCTCGAAGCGATGGGCCACACGCATTTTCATTTTGATGACGAGAACGGCGACAAGGTCCTCGACATCAAGCCAATCATCGCCGAGGCACCGAAGGAGTCGCACCTCTATTGCTGCGGGCCGACGCCGATGCTCCAAGCCTTCGAGGCCGCAACCGCCGATTGGCCGCGCGCGCAAATTCATGTCGAATATTTCACTCCCAAGCAGGAGGCCGACAGGAAGGGTGGCTTCGTGGTCGAACTCGCGCGTTCCGGGCAGGAATTCGTCATCCCCGAAGGCAAAACCATCCTGCAGGTGCTGCTCGATGCCGGAATCGACGTCGACTATTCCTGCGAGCTCGGCATTTGCGGCGCCTGCGAGCAGCGGGTGATTTCCGGCACGCCCGAGCACCACGACGCCATCCTCACCGAGGAGGAGCAGGCCTCCAACACCAAGGTCATGATCTGTTGCGCCGGCTGTAAGAGCGAGCGGCTGGTGCTCGATCTGTGAGAGCGCGGTCTCAGCTGAGGAACATCGCAGCGCCCCCAACACTCCGCCCCTCCCACACAAAAGCCATCGGCGCTGCGATGCGTCTCGAAGCATGAGGCTCGCCCTCATCCTTCGAGACGGCGCTTCGCGCCTCCTCAGGATGAGGGCGTGGAGTCACTCTGCCCCACCGCTACTGGTTGAGCAGGGGGATGTCCTTATAATCCGCCGGCTTCGGGATCGTTTCGAGATAGGCGTGCATGTCGGCGAGGTCCTCGTTCGGCAGGATCGCCTCCGCGTAGGGCGGCATCGCGCGATTGGTGGTGCGCACGAACGCCGTGAACGTCTCGAGCGGCATGGGATCCGGCGCGAGCTTGGGGCCGGTGATGCCGCCTTGGGCCTGCATGCCGTGACACTGCCAGCAGCCGTGCTGGATATAGGCCGTCCTGCCCTTTTCGGCCGAGGCAGCGAACGCGCCGCCGCAGCCGAGTGCGAGGCCGGCGGCGAGCGCCGCCGGCCCAAAGCTACGAACCAAACGCATCGACGGCCTCCCTAGCGCGGCTGGGTCCAGACGTTGAGCAGCGCGGGCTGGCCGGATTTCACCACCGCGACCGCTTCCTTGATCGCCGGCCCGAGCTGCGCCGGATCCTTGATCGGCCCTTTCGCCCACCAGCCCATCGACTCCGCGAGCTTGTGGTACTCGATGTCCGGGTTCTGGATGCTGGTGCCGATTGGCCCCATGTCGTTACCAAGATTAGCCACGCGGTTGCGGAAGTTGGACAGGCGTTGCACGTGCATGACCTCCTGGTGGTAGCCGCGGTTGTTGAACATCACGGCCAACTGCGGAATGTTGTGCCGTGCGGCGGTCCACAGCACGCCCGGTGCGTACATGAGATCGCCGTCGGCCTGGATGTTGACAGAGAAGCGGCCGAGATCGCGGTTCGCGAGCGCGGCACCGACCGAGGCGGGAGCGCCGTACCCCACGCCATATCCGCCGGATCCCCCGAGCCACTGATAATGCTTCTCCATCGGCCACAACCGGTGAGGCCAGTTGAAGCCAACGCCGGATACCGCCACCAGTGACCAATCCAGATCCTTTATGTGCGCCCAGATCTCCATCGACATGCGTGCCGTAGTGATCGGGCTCGCATCCCAGGCCAGCGATGCAGCCTGCTTGGTGCGCTCGCGCGCTTCGGCAAATGCTTTCTTGGCGGCCTCGCCGCGTTTCTCGATGGCGGCTTTGCGGTCGCCGGGAATTGCCGCCTTCACCGCTTCGATCAGCGCGGGAAGCGTCGCTTCAGCATCGGCCGGCATTGAAACGTCGACGGACTGGAAGCGCTGGAAGTCCTGATAGTTCGCCTTCGTCAGCAGTTCCGACGCGTTGATGCTGATCAGCTTGGTCTCCGGCTTGATCCGCGACGCGTTGATGCCAACCCCGTGTTCGCCGTTGTCGATATAGGCGTTGACGGTCGCCCAGAAGTCGGTCAGCTCCAGGCCCAGGATGACGTCGGCGTTGCCGACCGCCGTGGGCGGACGGCGCAGATAATGCGTGTTGGGGAAGTTCATTCGGCCGCCCTGGTCGATCACTTGCGCCTGCAGGATCTCGGCCAGCTCGACCAGGAGCCGGACGCCGTTCTCGCTGCGGGCGGCGCGATCGGCGACGATCACGGGGTTCTGCGCATTGGCGAGGAGCCGTGCCGCCTCTTTCACGGCGCCGGTATCGCCCTGCGGCGGCGAGGACGGAACGTAGCGCGGAATGTAGAGCTTCTCGCCGTTATTCTTGATCGGCTCCTGCTGCAGGCCCGCGTCGAGCGAGATCGCGACCGGCCCGTAGGGCGGCGTCATCGCGATCTTGTAGGCGCGCACGAACGACTGCGCGAAGTGCTGCAGTCCGACCGGCGTGTCGTCCCATTTGGTGAAGTCGCGCACCAGCGCGTTGATGTCCTGCGCGGAGTGGAACGTCGGCACACCCGGCGGCCGATGGGCGGCGTCGAGGTCGTTGCCGCCGATGATGATGAGCGGCACCCGGTCGCACCACGCATTGTAGACGGCCATCGCAGCGTGCTGCAGGCCGACGGTGCCGTGGCAGAGCGTCATCAGCGGCTTGCCGGCGATCTTGAAGTACCCGTGCGCCATGCCCACCCCGGATTCCTCGTGGGTGCAGGTCAGGTATTCCGGCATCTTGTTGCCGCCGTAATTGATCATCGACTCGTGGATGGCGCGGAAGCTGGAGGCGCAGTTCGACGGCGCGTATTTGATGTCGAGCGTCTTGATGACGTCGACCATGAAGTCGGAGCCGGGGGTGCCCTTGATTCGCGACAGCTCCTTCGGCGGCGTTCCAGTCTCGGCCGCTGCCACGTGCATATTCGGGGGCAGCGCCGAGGGCCGCCGTGCCGGGGCCGCAGCGGGCGCGATCGCCGATGTCGCACCATTCGCCACCGGCGCCACCGTGGTCGCCGCACC
>Ga0081455_10002981_pt1 | contig 19760 bp, 35 predicted proteins | sample TabmetS3T2R1_FD_70207 | JGI IMG/M metagenome (GOLD analysis project Ga0081455, IMG submission 70207) | Tabebuia heterophylla rhizosphere microbial communities from the University of Puerto Rico - S3T2R1 | ecosystem: Host-associated > Plants > Roots > Rhizosphere ... | reverse complement strand
CGTTCGATGTCCTGTGCGCCGCCGCCGAACAGAGATTGTTCATATGCTCCTTCCCGCTCAAACCGCACCTTGTCGCCTCCGGGTGCGTCGGGCGGGCGTCTTGCGGGATCGTATTCGTCACTCACCAACGTACCTCCCTCAGTAGTTCGTGAAGCGTCGGCTCCACGATGTTATCGCCACCGCCTGTATCCTTCCGTACCATCCGCGCTCCGTAGAGCCGGTTGATGATAGCGTTCGCTTGCTCCCTCGTTACGTTGAGAACCTCCTCTAGATCCTGTCGCCGGAAGCGACTCGCGCTGCGGAGAAGCTTTGCCAAGCCTCGCTGCTCTAGAAGGTATGTCCGGATCTCGTCTCGATGCTCGCGGGCCTCCTCTATGTCGCCCAGTCTCTCCCGCGACCGCTCCGCGTATCCGAGAGTTGGCATATCGTAGATATGGTCTATGAAAGAAACTGCGTCTCGGACGTGATCCTTGGTGATGATGATTCGCTCTCCGCTTTCGTCACTACTGAATGTTCGAGCGGCAAGAGATACTGCCACCCTGGCAATCTTGATGCGAGCATTTGCTGCCTGGATGAGAGGGGGATCCTCGACGTAGCGAGTACCCATCTCATTCGCTTGTGTGTAGACTTCATCCTCCGCTCCTCTCGCCCATGTGATCTGATCTGGCTGCCTAGTCCAGACCCACATGAGGAGAGTATGGCAGGCTTCGCTCGTGTATTTGAGTTCGCCCGTACTGAGGCGCTTATTGTAGTCTCCGGGGTTTACGTCGTACTTGGAGAGCGCCATTGCGAGATCGAACCGCGCGATGTCTTCTGGGTTCCCGATGAGCGGACGCAGCGCGTCTACCCCGTAGGTGAATTGATCCATTCCTCCGTGTCGAGGATTTCCAAGCCAGAGAAGTCTTGTACGGGCGAACGTGACTTCCTGCTGAATCTTGGTAAGGCGAGCCATCCCCGATGCCCGCACGTCGGACATCTTCGCGATTTCTTCGGGGTGGAGACCGGATAGCTCATCGATGACAACCAGTCTTCTGTCGTTGAGAGGAATGACTCCCCAAGTAACGGCCCAATCTCTGCCAGAAATCTGCTGGACTCCTCCAACCAAGCCAGCAATAGTAGCTGCTTCGCCTCCGACAATCTCTCCTGCGCTGTAATGTCGAACGAGTCGTTCAGCAGCTTCCGATTTCCCCGTGCGAGTGTCTCCAACGATGAGAGACTCAAGCCATCCTCTGTGGACAAGTTGACCTCCGAACTTGAAGGAAAGAGGCGAGTGGAACGTAAGATCCATGACGGCGTGCATCTCAGGCCGACCGATGATCTTCGTTACGTGGCTCGCTAGCTCACGCTCGATCTCTCCTAGCTTTTTGATTGGACGTTGCCTCCCCCTCGGCCGAAACCGTGTCATGATCTTGATCGCGTCGGGAGTCAAATCAAACCAGTCTACGCTCGTCTGCTGCTGCTGAACTTCCCAGGCAAGGAACTCATTGCGCTGATCGTTCGGGGAAGGATAGAGCGCGCCGGTGACTATGACAGTCGTGTTCGCCATCGTGTCGTGTCGCCCGACCGATGTGATCTTAATGTTCTTGTAGTCCCGTGCTTGCGTTCCGTCTGAGTGGTCGATACTCGGACGAGCGAACAATTGCTCGACCGCTTGATGATCTAGCACTTCGATGCTGAGCTTGTTACACTTCTGCGCGCCGTACTCCTGGCGCAGCATTTCAAACACGGTCGTCTCCGTAGAGTCGATCATCCCGAGGATCTTGGGACTCGTCGGCGGTATCTCTAGGTCGGCCTCGCCGCCTGCCCCGTTGAGCGGACAGACCTGGCACTTCGGCCCTGCGTCCCGCGTACAAGCGAGCTTCGCCTTCCATGGTACGGAGTATCCTGGCTCCTTCTTACCCTTGATCGTTACCTGGAGCTTGACCGGCTCGGCTACCCGCTGCGAGTCAAAGGAGTCGAGTACCGTGATGATCTGCGCCTCTCCTTCGATCTTCTTCTTCAATGGGTTCGCTTCGGTCAGCAATCGCTCGAAAGCGATGGTGTCGAACTCGGCCCAGAAGTCGGTCAGGTCTTTACCATGTTTGTCTACGATCTCGTAGGGGAGTCGGACGATGCGTACATCTGCGACCCGGGCGAGCGACCGGGCTATCTTGCCTGCGCCGCTCTGCCCGTCCTCATCGCAGTCTTGGGCGATAAAGACGAGCTTGTCTTTGAAGAGAGGATTCCACCGAGGATTCCACGTCTTCGCTCCGGACGTTCGCGTGACCGCGGGGTAGCCGTTCTGAATTGTGACTAGAGTATCCCACTCGCCCTCGCAGATGATGATACGATCTGCGCTAAGTTGGCTGATCGGGAATAACTCGGTCGGCCTCATGCCGGTAACGTTCCAGATCTTGGTCTTCCCCTCGCGCGTCGTGTAGCGCCGTACGTTCCAGATCTCTCCCTCTGGGCCGCGGATCGGGATGGTGTAGACCTCCCGCCCGCGATCCCATCCAATCTCGAAGTCGATCAAAGTCTTGGTGTGAATACCGCGGCTGACGAGGTAGTCGGTCACGGTCTCATCGTCCAGAAGCGCCGCATGCCACCCCTTGATCTTACCTTCGGTGATGACCTCCTGTTCGCTACCGCCGCTGCGCCGGGGAGAGCCATTGACGTTTACTCTCCCCGGCGGAACCCAATGCGACTGTTGCATGATGAGGTCTGTGACCCGCCCGCCGCCGCATCCAGCATGACAGAACCACTCGCCAGTCAGCGTGTTAAGCGACGCCGAGCGATTCGTGTCTTCATGGATAGGACAGAGCATGTCCCACTCGCCATTCTTGCGCGGTCGCCCGATTAGGTACGGCCGCAGAAGGCGGATATGCCGTGCGGAGACAGCAGGCACCGGATCGCAGCGATGCTAGAACGGGTTTGCGACCTTATCATCCGCCCGCAACGCATCGATCATCTTGGCCTTCGTCTTGCGGCCCTTGATGTCGATCTCCGCGCCCTGTTCGTTGCGGGTGGTGATCTCGTCGGTGAGGTCGGACTCATCCCACTCGTCGTAGTCGTCCGGCTCCGACTCCTCACCTGACCCCTCGCCCGCGCCATTCTGGAGCGCCTCGGCATTCTCGGCCAGCTTCACGATCTCGGTGATCCACTTGGCCTTCGTCTTCCGCCCGGAGACGTTGCCAGCGACCCCAAGCTCGGTCGCGTAGTTCTCCAGGTCTGCGACTTCCCAATCGTCGTAGAACGTGGCATCCGTCCGGAGATCCTCCATCAACTCCGGGTCGAGGATGCCGGCTCCATTGGCGTCGGCGTCGTCGGCCTCGGCCTCGGTCTCTGCCTCTGCCTCCCCGCCGCCCTGGTCTTCGATGATCGCGGCGATGGCCTTCTGTGCGGAGAAGCGGCCGGTGAGTTCGATCTCGCGGGCCTCCAACTCCTCCTTCAGATCGTCGTTCGACCACTCCTTGAGTTCGGCCTCCGTGAGAGGCTCGTCGCCATCGGCTTCCGGAATGTCCTCTCCGTCTTCCTCGACCTTGCCGGGAGCAAACAGGTTCTTGACCCGTCCCCGGTACTCGCCGTCGAGGTTGGTGTCTGCGACGACCTTGACGTTGACCGGCTTCCCGATCAGCTTCTGCGTATCGAGGTTGCCCTTCGCCGGAAGCTTCATCGCGTCGGTGAACTCACGCAGCTTCCAGCCATGGGCGGCCTCGTTGTAGTTCGGATCGGTCGGCAGCTTGATGTACGTCCAGAGCAAGGCATACTCCTCACCAACGCTGACCGTGATCTCCAGATCACCGACAGCCCCGCCGTCCGCCTTCTTGTCCCGAACGTTGACGCTGTTGATCTTGCCCTTGTAGAGACCGGGCTGAACGGGTTCTCCTCCGCCACCGGCCTCGACATTGCTTACGTCGTACTTGACTGTCGCCACTACTGCTCCCTCCTTGTTCTACGTCGTCGTCTGGACACTCCACCATTGGAGCGTCCCTTCTGGATCGCTTCTATCATCGTGGGTAGAGTAGGATTGATAATGTCCCCGGTAGCTCCGAAGACAGGTACGCCATCAGGAGTCTTGATCTGACACTTGGCGTAGTAGTTCTCGGTCGCGTTGGTATGAAGAACGCGGACTGTTCGCTTACGGCCGCGATGTTCCCGAGTCTCGATGTCGCCATACCCGACGATGTTCATCATACCGCAGATCTTCTGCGGCATCATCTTACCCTGAACCCATGGCCAGATACACGACGGCGTTACCCCGAAATCGTTTGGCTCCCACCAAAAGGAGTGAGCCGTGATGCCGAGGTTGACTGTGCCCGCGCCGACCGTGTGGCGCACCCATTGCCCGAGCCGCCACATATTGACGCGGTACTCCCCGCGGTCTGGGCCAAATGCCTCTCTGTCTTTCCGCGCGAGTGAGCCGACTGGCCCCTTGCGATCAAGTGCTCCTTCGTATACGTCGTCCAGCCCTACGTCTTGGAGGAGAGAGATCGAGTCCATCCAGAACCAGTCCCAGTTGTGGCCCTCGTGCTGGACATACTCCAGCCCCTCGAAAATCTCCTCCCAATTGCGGACGACCATCTCCTGTACGCCGCTTCCTATGATCGGGTCGGCGTGGTCGATGGGCGGGCGCATCACGAGTATCTTGTAGTCTTTCCCGCCCGTCCCGATGTAGCTCGTTTTACCCCAGCCGATGTCCGCATGGATCAGCATGCTGACCTTCGCGGACGCCCCGGCTGGCTGGATCGTTGGCATAGGCTACCTCACTTCGTTTCGTCCGTGTAGATTTGATGAGCTTCGTAGGGATCCCATCCCCGGGCCGCGATGTCGCGCATCTCAATCCAGTCCGCGCCAATCTCATGTAGCTCGCAGAAGTCGAAGCACCAGCAACCCGGACAGGTGAACTGTCCCTGATTCTTGTACGCGCCCGCGGGTGGCGCGTTCGGCCCTTCCATGCGATCCGACTTCCTTACATTTTCCATGTCCCAGAACTCCGCGAGTACCTGCTGCTTTGCTGCCGCTCGCTCGTTGAAGTCCCGGAAGATTGGCGTTCGCAGGAAGTACGGCGCTGGCTGCTTCTTACTGACGCTGCCATCCTTGTTGAGCGAGAAACCGCCTTCGTCTTTGGGCCTGTCGTCCGGGTACTGCTTACGAAGGTGATTGTAGATCATTCCGGCGGGACGCTGGTTTGGCTTGAGCAGTCCCTTCTCGTAGATCCAGTCGAGTCCCCAAGTCCAGTAGCCGGTCGCCTGAGCGTCGAGAGAGAGGTACATCACATTGATCGCCTTCGCGGTCTTGTGATCCACTATATGGATCTTCCCGGTACGTCGGTTGCGGATGATCAGGTCGAGCGTACCGACATAGATGAACAGCGGCTTACCGTCGAATGTAACGAGTTGCTGGAACGGTTGTTCCGTGACGAGCACTTCCCATTCTTCATCTCGACCATAGTGCTTAACGTAGTGATCCAGCATGGCATAGCCGAGATCCCGTGCATCGGCCCAGACCTCATCCTGCTCCAAGTCTTCGACCTTGAAGCCGAACTCGCCTTGGCGCTTGGCTTCCTCGTCGTAGTAGCGGATGAAGCTCTCGGCGGGATGCGGCCCTCTGCGGACGCCCTTCTTGTAGTAGTCCGCGAGCGCCATGTGGACGAGCGACCCGAAGCGGAGCGGTGGGATGTCATGCTTTGGTTTGAGTACCTCCTCGAACTCCATCCACCACTTCCAGCGGCACCGCTTGAACGTGCCGCGCTCCGAAGTCCGAAGCATTGGGAGACCGTCGGCACCGTTTGGGTGGCTGCCCGGCTTGCCAACGGTCTCCCGATGCTTCACCAATTCCGAGCGTCGCCTGCGGCGTTGGATCGTCGCCATTCTACTCCCTCCTATTCTCCTTCCGATCTGGCGAGAGTTGCCACCCAGCGCCGAGATCGGGTCGAAAGAGAGACCCTACCTGATCGCAAACACCGAGTAAAGACCCCAACCCTAAGAAAAAAGCCGCTCCGAGCGGCCTGTTTTGAGTTGACCGACAGCCGCCCGTTAGTAACGCGCCCGCCCGCGCGAGGCTCCGACCTAAAAACTTGATCTCGCCTACGCGCGTATATGCCCGTAGACGAAGTCATTTTTTCGGGGAGAGAGTCGGCTGGGTCGCGGGCGCGATAAGGGGGAAACATGTGGATGGCAGCCCCGTACTACGTACGGGGCTGGGTGGCGGGTTCTCATAGATTTGGTACCCCCTACTCACGACTATTCGCCGAGTTCCAAGCGAACTAACTCCTCCCATTCAGCGTCTTCGACAATCTCGCCGTCGATGATATCGGGGTCGTCTTCCCAGGATTCTGTTGGTTTCGCTCGGTGTTTCGCGATTGACCACGCGATCCCGGTGATTGCCCCGGCCGCTACGAACAACTCACCGATGATGTCCACGGTAAGCCTTCGCGATTTGGCGACGCAGATCTAGGATGTTCTTGTTCACGTCTAGCTTGTTATCGTTCACCTTCTTGATGTACTCCTCTACGGTTCCGCTTGATCGGTAGACGAGCGCAGTCACTTGGTGAATCCGCGTCGTATCTACCGCTCTGTCTGTCACCTGGGTCTGGTCGTCTGGGTTCCAGGTCTCATCCAGGATATGTACATCCGCGGCTTGGTTCATCGTGATCCCGACACCGGCCGCAGCCGTCACCAAGATCGCGACTCTAACCTTGCCGTCCTGAAAGTCGGCCTGAATCCTGTTCCGCTCGTTCTGATGAACCGCTCCGGAGATGATCTCACAGGGTATGCCGTACCTGTTGAGGTATCTGTGGATCATCTCCGCGGTCTCGCGGAACTGACTGGCGATTAGCGCCTGATCGGTGCCATCCGGGTCGTCGGGATCAATGCCCCGCTCTGCTAGCTTGTCCAGCAGAGCCGGGATCTTGCCCGATTCCTCGGTCGCCTTGACCTTCATATCAACGTGACCCGTCTCTTCATCCACTGAGAGAACTTCGACCGCGCACATGTGGTTCGCGAACTGCTTGAGCCGCGTGTACTCGGCCAACACCGAAGTCGCCGACAGATGGTACTCGTCGATGCGAACCTCGGCTGCCTCGTGGAACGTGTTGTACTGCTTCGCTTGCTTCGGTGTCATTGAACACCATACGTCGATCCATTGCGTCTCCGGCAGCTGAGGCAGAACCTCAGTGCGCAGACGCCGGATGGCGTACGGAGCGAGGGACTCATAGAACGCATCCTCTCGTCCCGGGATGATCGAACCGATAGCCTTATGGTTGCCCCACGTGTTCTCGATCACGAGCCACTGCGCAGCCCACTTCCACTTGGACGTGAACCGACTCGGTTCGAGCCATTGGAGCGCGCCGAACAGCTTGATCGGCTTACCACCCATCGGGGTTCCGCTCAGGCCGTACTTCCGTTTGGCGTTGACGGCCCTCGCTGCCTTGGGGAATGCATTTCCCGGTACAGGCAGTCCGGTCTTGTGGAACTCGTCAATCGTGAACGAGTTCCACTCCTTCAACTGCGGGAAGTTACCACGCAGTACCATGGCGGCGGTCGTGACGAACCAGAACGGCTTACCGTTCTTGAGACACAGTTCAACCGTGCGTTCAGCGTCCGCCTTCTCGACGGGCGTGAGATCGCCTGAGTAGGTTACAACTGTATGACCTGTCCATCGTTCGATCTCCATCCGCCAGACACTGTCGAGTGTAGACTTCGGCGCGACGACGAGATGTGGCCCTTCTTCAAGATCTGCTTCAAAGAGAGCGCCAATCACTTCGGTCGTCTTGCCAAGTCGTGGCTCTAGCAGGTTCAGGCAGGATGTTGTCGCCATGAACTTCACGTCGGCCCGCTGATACGGACGGAACCACTTGGCGAGCTTCGGGAGCTTCTTCTTGAGCTTCAGATCCTTGAGCGGTACATCGTCGAGGATCGAAAGCGACTTGAGGTTGCTCTCTTTGGCCACTTCCGTCTTGCCCCAGGCTCGGAGCGCCGCGCCGAGAGTGAGTCCGTTGCCGAACTCCTCGCGAAGACGACGCATGACCGTGAGATCGAGAGGGAGCAGCCAAAGTGGCCCACCATTCTGTGGAGGTACCCATCTAGCACCAAGAGGCTTGAGTCGGTTCATCGCCGCCACGTGTTCTGGCGTGTAGCGGAAGTGAACCGCGCAGCGGTCACCTTCTTCTGTAAGCTCGGCGAACGCTTCCACTCTTTGTCCTCCTGGTTTCAGGTCGATCACCCTTGTAGACACCGAACACTTCGCAGCCACGCGCCGCGAACTCCCATAGATGATCCGGGAACGGAATGGCGAGAAGCCGTTGGTGAAGGTTCGATTGAGTCTTGCTCGCTAGTGTGGGCGTGTCACATGTCTCGATCAACGCCCACACCCCTGGTCTCTTGGTCAGTGGCTGAAGGTGGTTAGCCCAACTCATTCCACCACGTCGATGCCGAGGCCCAGGGATGGTACCGACGAACTCGACTCCTGTTCCTACGTGTTGCTCTTTTGGCATTAGTACCCTCCTTTGGTACGGCAGGAGCACCCGCGGAATCGAACCACGGTACGCCAACGTGCTCAGGTATGAGGGGGATCCGGGGAGGGTACCGACCACCCGGATCCCCCATCGCGAGGCTGCGAACAGAACCATGCCAAGTCCGTTCGCGCCATCGCGATCTTGCAAGTCTAGCCGATCTCAGACCGCTTCGGTACCCGACCTGCCTTTGCGCAATACGGGCAGGTTCGTCCTTGGATGATCACGGTCTTGTTGTCCTTGACACTCTTGACCCTCCGAGGTCGCAGCCATTCACGCGCCGCAACCAAGAATGGTCGATCCGTACAGTCTTTCCGGCCACACGTCACAATGAGAAAGTCAGGGAAATCCTGGCTTTTCACTGCTTGGTAGACCGGCAGTTTGCTTACGAACTCGTCAGACATTTGAGGATCTCTTCTGCTTCCATCTCGCTGACGGGATCGTCCCATTCATCGAGCATGTCGTAGGCTAGGTCATATGCGGTGGGTAGCTTCTTGTGCTTCCACCAGAAGAACAAGATGCCGTCGGCCCAGATATGCTCATCAAACTTCTCCCTTGGGATCTTGTCCAGAGAGAAGCCTGCCTCGGCCATTTCGGCCTCGGCCTTCTCCATTATGTCCATGTAGGTACCCTCTCTGTCGTGAAGTTCAAATGAACTTCAGACCGCCCACCCTTCGATGGACGATCTGAAGCTCACTCAAGGTTCGCACCTGGATCCTTGAAGTGAATGTCGGCGGCGGCCAGCGTTTGAAATCCGCCCGGATCGGTGTACACCTGGATGAGCGACTTCTTGCGATCTATCCAATGTCCACTCTCGTGTTTGTACTTACCGGCCGGGTGGAATCGAAGCTTGCCCACGATGATCTTAGGGCCAACCTTAAATGGCTTGATCCCATAGTCTCTGTCGTGAACGATATGCCAGATCCGGCGACCCGGAGCTAGCATCTTCTCTAGCTCCGTGAGGTCGCCGGTTTTCTGGGCTTCGATGACCGCCGCTAGGAAGGGTTACGCCGGTTGGCTGCCCGGCGCTCCGCCAGCGTGCGTGCCCTCTTGGGGGCAGCCGCCGACTCCTTCTTGGCGGTTCCGCGACCACGAGTGGTGGTCTTAGTGGTCTTCGACTTGGAAGAGCCGTTGTCGTCGCCATTGCTGGCTCCGCGACCACGGATGGCCGCGGCCTTGACCTCCTCCTCGTCGCCGTACAGATCACGAGCGGCCTGGACGCTGATGTCGGCGCGAGCCGCGATCAACTCCCAGCGGTTCCGGTCGTTGTCCTTGGCGTTCTGGACGGCCTTGGTCGTCGGCTGGATCTCTTCCCAGACGCCGACCTCGACCAGTGCCTTGCACCACTCCAGCATCGAGACGCTGGTGACGGGCAGGCCCAACTCGTTCGCCGCCGCCGTGTGGCTCTCGATGCCGCGCTTCGCCAGCTTCACCAACTCGGCGTAGCTGACCTGACCGCCGCGCTGACGGGCATTGCCGTCACGGTTCGCGTCGGCCTTCTTGCCGCGGCTGGATGCCGCGGGGGTTGTCCTCGTACGAGGCATATTGCTCCCTCCTCCTTTACGGATGGATGTCGGTACCTACGCCAACGATTCTATAGCATAGGCATGTGTACGTCTACCCTGGATTTCCAGGGGAAACGGGAGGATGATCCTCCGAACCTGGCACCCATCGATGCCAGATTCGCGGGATCACCGCACCTTGAGGCAGCCGTGCTTGCCCTTGATCTCGCGGTTCAAGTAGACGCCGCTCGACTCTGCGTATGCGCAAGCGACGGCCTTCTGTCGAGTGACGCCGAAGTAGATGTATCTCGATGCGTCACCGAACGACACAACCATGATGTCCGCGCTGCCCTTCGCCTTCGGCCAGCCGATCCACTCGATGTTCGATGAGTCGATCCGCCGGATGTTGAGCGGGATTGGGCCTTCGGGAGTAATGATCGTGTGCTCACCCTTCGGTTCCCAGCTGTAGTCGAGAGGCATTAGATGACCTCGATGTTCTCGGCGCCATACTTCTGACACCGTTCGCAGGTTGATCGATGCCGCTTCTCGAAAGACTCCCAAAGGTCGTCCCACACGGGAGCAGCCATTGGATCGTCGATCCAGATGTCCGGTTCGATCTCGATTTGGAAGGCGTGCTCGACCCCGGGGCATCCGGGGTCGAGCGGCGCATGCCAACTAGGCATCCCGACAGATCGGGCCGATGCCGAGCGACCGGCTCACTTCGTCCGTGAGCGTGCGCCCACAGACGTAGCAACGTCCGATCTCCCGGCCGAACCTGGGGCCGGCATCCGGGTCGGCCTTGATGGCCTCCAGGATGCGCTTCTTCTCGGCGGCGTTCTTGATCGGCCAGCGAGCGTCGCTCGCCCACACATCCACGAACGTCATCGAACGACCTTCCTTGACGCTGTAGAACATCAGCGTCCCGTCTTCCTTGGGGACGGCATAGCGGCCGTCACCGACACCGATCTTGCTAAGGGTGTCGCCCTTCTCCCAAGGAAGAACCTTGAGGGTCTCGATCACCTTGCTCATCCGATCCTTCGGAAGCTCGGACGGGAATGTGTCGAAGTCGGCATCCTGAACCCAAGCGATCTGCTCGGGGTTCAAGCTGCTGAGATCCTTCCCATCGCGCAGCGCCCGAAGGTAGCTGAGCTGTGGCTCAGATGCTGTCGGCCCCGTGCTCCGGAACTGTTCCGGAACGGGTGTCCGTCTTGTTCTTCCCATTTTGGTACCCCATTTTCTTTCTGGAGCGGTATGCTCCGGCCGAGGCTCAGTGAGCCCCAGCCGCAACTACTGTTCCAGCTGTTCTACCCAACCATCCTCCAGGAGTTGTTCCCAGAAGTCAGTCTGGATCTCAGCCATCTCCTCCTCCCCACCTTCAAAGACGTAGAAGAAGGCGGGATTGGGCGGCCTGTCCTTGATCACCCAGACCGTCTCGGTCGGGTCTTCGGTTGGCCAAGAGATGCGCCATCTCGTTCCCGGCTCGGGCCTGACTTCAGGCTTGAGCCAGAGAGCGACCTTTCTGAAGAACTCGGCGTCATCCTTGTGCTCTTGGATGCTGTCCTCGTCTGCTTCAGGCTCCTCGTCATCTTCCTCGTGGAACGCTTCGTACTCGTCAAGCTCGTCCTGTTCTTGCTGGGCGAACCTGTCCTTTTCCTCTGCGATCTTGCCGAGTCGTTCAAGAGCCTCTGGAGGAGCCGATTGCTCAGCTTCGAGCAGATCGGCCATCTTGTCCAGGAACGTCGCTTCGTCCATGCTTTCCTCGCCGAGATCGCGAGAGATGAACCCACCGTGTTCGCTGGCGAGCATGTTCTCACGAACTTGTGGAGGAAGCAGATCGACTGGTTTGTATCCGCTGAGGAACTCAGCCGAGAACTTCTTGATCTCGACCCAACTCCGCAGCTTCTCGACCATGCCCTGTCTGACCGGGTTCATCAGTCTCGCCCGAACCCGACGGGCAACTCAATGCCCTCGGCCTCATCGATGAGGCGCTCGACATCGTCCCAGTGGGCAAGAGGATCGTCCATGACGCTCTCGATGTCGAGATCAACGACCGCTTCCAGCTTCTCGCGGGTCGCATCGCTGCCACCCGTCTCGGGAAGGTTGTCGTTCCAGTCGCTGTACTCGCTCTGGACATCAAGCAGACGACCGAGCGCGTTGCTCAGTTGATCTGCCGCGTCCTTGAGCTTATCGAACTCGTCGCGAGCATCGCCTGCAGCTTCGGCCCAACGAGCAGACCGGCTCTGCTTCTTCTTTGGCATTGGTACCCTCCTACGGTTAGCGGTGCGGTTGCACCGGCGAACGGCTCGGTGAGCCGCCGCCGCTACATCAGTACCACTGATGCTTTGGAACGTGGTTCCAGATCAGTTCGTCCAGCTGAGAGCGAAGACGATCATCGTTGACTGGAACATCGAAGTTCCGGATCAACCAGAGAACGTCTTTGAGCAGCTGCTCTCTCGTCTTGCCTGGAACATAGACCTGACCGCGATTCCGTTTTGGCACTTTGATGAAGATATAGTCATCGTGCCAAGAGAGATCGTACGTCAGTTGGATCATTTGTTGAGTGACTTCCTTCCTTTCAGACCGGCACCAGGATGGCTGGTGATGTTGGCCTTCGCTCCCGCCGACCTGCCAGCACTCTGCGCAGCCGTGTCATACTTCTTCGCTACGGCCTTGCTTCCGCCACGGGACATACCGCCGGTCATCGGGAACATCTCACTCATGAACTCCCGGTTGATCTGATCCTGATCCCGGAGAGCGAGCGACATGCCGTTGCCCTCGACCTTGACGCTGACGTCTCGCATATCGCGGAACCGTTGTGAGACGGTCGATGCGAAGCCCTCGGAGAAGTTGCGCCTGAACGTCTTCCAGTTGGCGTAGTTCTGCTCGACTCCAAGCCGCTTACACTCGGAGCGGTAGTGGCGGATCATGGTATCGCGAGCCGCTGTGCGCGACTTGTCAGCCAGGAATCCGCCTTCTTGCATCACCTTGCCTACCTCGTCCCATCCCCAGCCGCACTCCCTGAACTTGCGGAGATTGTCGAACATAGAGACAGAACGATCAACGCTCGGGTGCGTCGCTGCGATCAACTGCGTCATCAGCGACGAGAACAGCAGGTTCATGTAGCCGAGATCCGACTCCGTTCCAATGATCGGAACGGTGTAGCTCTTGTACGTGTTCTCGACTCCGCTGTAGTGCTGCTTGTACGTCACGACGACGACGTTGGTGTGCCGAGCGACCGCGAGGAACAGCGACCACAGGCCATCGCTGATGTCCGGGAAAGGCCCGGTCTCAAACGCGAACTTGTAGTCGAAGTCCACCACGATAGGCTTCCGCTGGTCGATGACCTTGCCCGCCTCGTGCTGCTGGATCTCCCAGAGTTCGATGCGGTACTTGGCCATCAGTTCCTCGGCCTTCGCCATGAAGACCTCGCGTTCACCTTCGTGGTTTGTGCCTTCGGCCTTGGCAAGAATCTTCTGGATCTTGTCCAGAAGAGTCTCCTTGCTCTTCTGCTTGTACTCTGTCATTCGGTACCCTCCTTCGGGGGTAGTTCGGTGTTCACGGACGTAATGTCCGGCACGGGACAGCTTTCACTGTCCCTGCCGCACGCTAGTCGATGAACTCCCAGGTCATCTCGACCTTGCCATCGAGCCTGCCTTCGTCGTTGAGGAACTCGATCTCATCCTCGACCGGCGGGACAACGCGGTTGCGAACCCAGTCCACGTCGTCTTCCTCGGTGCAGATGACTTCGATACGGATGCCCTTAGGCATTGCTTCTCTCCCAGAGCGTCACAGGGTTGTGACAGGCCAGGGAGTCGTGGTAGGCATTCAAGTCCATGCCCTCGTAGATGAGGCCATAGGCGAGATTGCCGTTCCACTGGTTGTTGTACTGCACGATCTTGACGACCAGCTGAGGGTCGCCCGGGTACTGGCCGTTGTGGGCGATGATCTCGTCCACGATCTCCCGGCTGTTGATCGTTGCCATCAGGCTTTCTCCTTCAGGATGCCGTTGTCCTTGAGCATCTGCTCGTACTGCTCGAACACGCTCTGGCGTGATCCCTTGAAACCGAACTCGCGCTTGACGTATGCGAACGTCGATCCGCCCTTGAACCGGAGTCCAGACAACTCCAGCTTGAGCCGTCCACGGATGGAGAGCAGGCGAAACGCCTGGATCTGATCCGGGGTGTCGAGGATGATGATTCTGTCACTCATCGCTGTAGCCCTCGTGCCTTCCTGCTGTTGCGTGGATGTACGGGCCGGAACGGTATCCCATCCGCTTGTTCTTGATCTTTGAGAGCCGCACCGAGTTGTCGAACTGCTCGGGCGTTCCGCCGACCATGACGAAGCCGACATTCTTCGTTCCGTTGCCCCAGACCGAGACGATGCTGAAGCTCGACGCCATAGGCTTAGTGGCGATGGGGAGCGAATAGGGATGCTCCGCATAACCGCTAAGAATGCCGTGGACTTCGACTTCCGGGTTGGGGTTGATGTCCTTCATCGGTCTGTCCTCACGATCACGACGTTGCTCGTCCGGATCATGTGCTCTCTGCCAACGTACGGGCCGTTGTTCGGGTAGAACTTGACCCACTGGATGTTGTGCTCGTCCACGAAGACCTCGCAGCCATCGGGGGCGATCAGAGCTACTTCCATGCCTGGAGCGAACAACACCGTGATCGGGTAGGCAAGAACGATGTTGGACTCCAACTCGCTCTTCATGGTACCCTCCTTCGGGTGTTGGTATTACGAAGCCTACATCACATAGACTCCAGACCTCGCTCCAGCGCCGCATTGCCAGAGCGAGATCTGCGGCCTACCTGATCAAAGCTCCATCTCCTCCCCACAGTAGACGCAGACGGGCTTGCCGTTGCGGATCGTGTGGGTGTGAACATGGTGCCGGTCAGCCGCAAACAGGATGTCATCGTTGGCTTCGAACACTTCCTCGTCGTCATCGATGTGCCTGGCGGTAGCCTTGACCTTCTCCTCGGATCCATCATCGAACTTGACGATGATGTCCAGGCCGTAGCCGCCGTCATCTGTATCGGTCACCGGATTGTAGTAGACATCCGGCTCACCGATCTCGGTGATGGTGCCGATCTGGTTAAGAATCTCGTCGGCGGTGTCCGGTGCTCCGAAGACCACCTTGTCACCCACCTTCAACTCGTTCTCGCGCCAGTCAACCACGAGGATGTTCATTAGCTGGACTCGACTCTCTGCTTGTCATTCAACAGATCGGAGATCTGCCTGGCCGTCAACGTGATGTCCTTCGCTCCGTCCAACTCAGCACGACGGAGCTTGCTCCACACGTCGGTGGCCTGGAAGTTCTCCTGCTTGTCGAGCATCTGCGCCGAAAGCGCAGCTGAGACATCGTCTGCGCCCTCCGCGAATCCGCGCTGGTAGCCCATGTCGCGAGCTACCGTGAGGATCTTGACGAAGCTCGTGTCGTCCCAGAGATCGTCAAGGCTGACGAAGTTGGCACTCGGAGCCGCCGGCAACGGGCCAACGGATGAAATGCCTTCCTGTTCTAGCTTATTGCCTAGCTCCTCCCAGAACGCCTCCTCAAGCATATCCTCCGGCCGATTGCCCGGGATCATATGCTCGGAGACGCCAGGAGGCAGGTTGCTTCCTGTCATTGGTACCCTCCTACGGGGTGTTGGAGCTACGGGATGTAGGCTCCAGACCTCGCTCCGTTGTCGAAGCGAGATCTGCGGCTTACCCCGTGCTTGTCATCGGTCGCCAAACATCTCGGTCATCGTTTGTCGGGCAGTACAACATTTCATCGCCCGGCCAGCGACCTCCGTGTGCTGACTTTGGCTTTCCACAGTTCGCGCAACCGTTACCTTCGATGCGCTCGACCTCCCACGATGCTACTGACCATGTCTCTAGCTCGTAGCTCGGATCGTGAACAACGGCGTACCAGTGCCCACGATGTCCGAAATCGTTGTTCAGGTCGTGTTGTGTCCAGGCGTTCTCGCCCACCGGATCCCATGACTCGGCTAGCGTGTCATAGGTGCTAATGACTCTGACGCGCTTCGGCTGGTCAACGTTGATCTCCATCTCTTTTAAGATCAACGTATCGCCAGGCTTCGGCTTCGGCAGATCGTCGCCGGGCAAGAATGGCTGCTTGCTGTCTTCGAACATCTTAGCCCTTGTACGGGCCAAGAGAGCGAGGAAGCGTGCACTTGATATCCTCGCCAACTTCGGTCGCGTCGAGGAAGTAGCCGGTATTCATGTCCTGTGTACCGCAAACAGGCCGTCCCGACCAGACCAGCTGAGTCCACTGGTATGCGGGGCCCACGAATGTCCAGACCGCTTCCTTGATGTACCAGCGATAGTTGCCCGACTGCTGCTTCCATCGCACGCTGTACTTGCGACCCTCGACCAGATCGGTCGCTTGTGTTATCATTGGTACCCTCCTACGGGTTTGTTTCAGACGCCGGATGACGTCCGGGCGGCGCAGCTTGGTGTCTGCGTCCGCCGCACGTCAACTGTCGTTCTTAGCCAACCATGCTTTCTCGTCGGCCTTGTCCTTGATGATGCCTGCCATCTCCAGAGCGTTGTACTCGCCATAGTCCTCATAGGCCATCTCTCGCGCCTCGGACTCTGTGGGAGCATCGAACACGTCCCAGAAGTGGATGTAGCCGTTCTTGTCGGCTCCATCGCAGCTGGGCTCGTAGAGGCTGCCGTGGATCTTGAACTTAGGCATCGCACTTTGCCTCGTACGCAGCGAAGATCTGAGCCTTGCGTTCGATCAGGTCTTGATCTCCGTTCGCTGCTCCGTGTTCAATGAGGATCCCGGAGATGGTCGCTTCCAAGATCGGAAGCGTCCAGTTGTTCGGGTCGGGATCTGGAAGGTTATGCTGATCCATTAGTGAAATCTCCTTCCATGAAGAGCGTGATCGTTGCCTCTTCACCCTTGCCGCCGTCGATAGGAGCTGATGTGATCGTCGCCTTCGCAATCACGATCTCCCGGTGGGGCAGCGTTGCCGCTGCCCCTTCCGGGATCATCGCGTTCTCGACACGGATCACGAATGCCCACTCGCCGTTGTAGTTGAGAGTCACATCCGTGATTGCCCCGTCTTCGGGGGACATCTCGATATGGAACACAGTCGGTTCTTTGTCCATTACCAGATGCCCTCGAAACAGGACTTGCAGATGCCCGACGTGATCAGCTCACGCTTGTCCGGAGACAACTCGGGGAAGACCTCCTGGATCTTGAGGCCGTTCCGCCAAGCGAGCATCTGGCCGCCCGTGACTTCGATCAGCGGCTGAACATCGCCGCATTGCGTGCACGAGATGTTGATCGCCCAGGTGGACTGGTTAGCCAGCATCTGGAGCTTCGTGAGCTGGTCCATCATCCAACCCTGATGATCTCGACATCGAGGATCTTCCAGCCGAAGCTGGACCAACGGGCCTCGGTGGGCTCGCGCAAGCCCTGCAACATGACGGTGCGCATCTCGTTGTACCGCGAGCTTCTGTGGTACGGCGCCATCTCGGTGATGGTCGTCTCGTGATGGGGCCAGCAGCGGTCATACCGCAGCATGTCCCACGGGAACTCATGAGTCCCCGTCACCGTGAAGTTGTAGAGCGTGTTGAGCACGTTCTGCTTCACTTTTGGCATTCGGTACCCTCCTTATGAGGTTTGTTCCGTGCTCATCCTTTGATGAACACGCGCTCGGGGCGGTTTTGTACCGCCCCAGCGCCTACTCATCGGGGGATCTTGTACTTGCCCTCCAAGAACGCCGCGATGGCCGTTCTCTGGAGCTTGTGCCGGGAGATGTAATCCTTCGCTCCTCTCTTGGAGCGCAGGTAGTACATGCCCTTGCTGCCGTACGGGCCTTGCTCGTACTCGATCACGGCTTGGATCTTGCCGTCCTGCTCCAGTGTGATTCCCCAACGTTCGGGGAGCAAGATCTGGCCCGGATCGCTGTTGTTGTTGCTCACGACCAGCCGCCCGTTCTTGGCTCTCACCAAGACGTAGCCATTGCTGGTAATGCCGATCTCCAGCAGCTTGTCTCTGACGTACTTGCGCATATCACGCCGCCTTGATCCACTTCGGAACCGTTGTGCCCTCGGCCCAAGCGGGGTTGAGCTTGACCTCGGCCCGCAGCTTGTTATTGCTGCGGATCCGGATCAAGCGGCCCGTCTTGAGGTTGGTCGCGTTCCATCCGCCGTACTGGCTCTCGCCTTCGATGCGGATCACGCTCAGACGGCCAGGCGTCGATGACGTGTGCTTGATGACGTAGTAGCCGCCAATCTTCACGTCCTTCTTCTTGATCATGATGCGCTCATGACCTCCTCGACCGTCTTGCTCTCGATCAGCATCTGGCCGTAGCCGGTGCCGAGCTTGCCCGTCATCGACCACTGGATGAAGTGCTTCTCGCATCCATTGCCCCACGGCCCTTGCGCCGACTTGAAATCGTACTCGGCCAGCGTCAGGCCATCGGCGCAAAAGTCGCACCAAGGCAGCTTACTGACCTCGATGACCTCGTGCGGAACAAGCTGCACTTGAGTGCCATCGAGGCGCTTTCCGTACTTGCGCTTCATTGTGGTACCCTCCTTATGGGGGTTTGTTTTTTGTACCGTGTCCAGGATTTGAACACGAGGCGAGGGGCAAGCTGTGCTTGTCCCTCACTTCCTGCTCAGCCTTGGACAACTTCCAGATCTTCGATGTTGACGACGTACTCGATGCCATCGTCATCGTCTGTTAGTTTCCATAGGACGATGGCGGTCGTATCTGAGATACTGATGATCTCGCCTTCCCATCCATCGTTGTGCTCGACCCGATCTCCAACTTTCATGATCAGCCTTGGAGCAGATCACGGAGCGATTTCGGCCCCATGATCCATGTCGGGTGGTAGCTATGGATCACATCGCCCGGCTGGACTTCATCCGGGTTCTTGCCTTCGATGACCTCGTACGCCACCAACTCATCCGTGAACAGCTGTCCGGACATGTTGATGCAAACGCATCTGCGGTCGTCGATTGAGAGCACGATACCATCGGACTCTTTGGGCAAACCCTTGCCCGTGCGCAGGTCAAGGATCTCAACCAACGCGATTCCGATTTGCGGGCCATGGAAATGCTCCGCAATCTCCGGCTCGACATCCGCGAATGGCGGAAGCTTGCGCCAGCGGTCGTTGTCGTTACTCTTGAGGCGCCAGGCATAATGCTCCTGGCCCTCATCCGGATGCTGCGTCACGACGTAGTTGATCTCGTACACCAAGCCGGTGTCCGGATCTGTCCAATCGTAGTATGACATTATCATTCACCTCCCCTCTTCAACGGGCAGGTGTTGACGATGTCCCACCAGACGTAGCGAGGCTTGCCGTTGACGTCGATGTACGTGATCGAGTAGCGTGCCTTGGTCGTGTATTGCCCGACCTCGGTGCTCCAACCCGCATACGTCGCGCCGGAATGCCTTGCCTTCCAGGCTTTCAGGAATCTGGCCCCTGACGCCCTTGTGATGTGGTCGCCAGGCTGATTGGACCATGCAGGGCAAATGCCCTCCAGGTTTTGGCTTCCTGCTGTTGTTGGCAAGAGGCCAACGAGCGTTGATGTTGCTAGTATTGCTACTAGCGCGATCTTTTTGCTCATTGCGGTACCCTCCTTTGTGGCCGTGTCATCGGTCGATGAGCACGAGGCCCGGATGGTTTTGACATCCGGACTTCCTACCATCTACCGGCGGATCGTTGTGGCCGCCAGGACAGACGTTGAGAGGAACAGGACAGCGATGCCCAGAGAGACAAGCATCGATGTCGCGTCCGGCATGG